>Ga0082212_10000637_pt1 | contig 50984 bp, 49 predicted proteins | sample TergutNt197P3_FD_71548 | JGI IMG/M metagenome (GOLD analysis project Ga0082212, IMG submission 71548) | Neocapritermes taracua P3 segment gut microbial communities from Petit-Saut dam, French Guiana - Nt197 P3 | ecosystem: Host-associated > Arthropoda: Insects > Digestive system > Gut ...
TTTTTGGTTACCTTTTGCAGGGAGTACCTTAGAACGGTGGAGAAGAAGGTGGAGGAGGTTGGGATGTAGGGGATGGCTTATTTATAAAGTTGTGAATGAGAACCAATCGCGACAAATACAACAATAATGTGATTGGGTTCCTTTTCGTAATAATGCAGACGAATATCTCCACCGGCGCTCACAGAGCGAAATTGGGACAGGCTGCCTTTAAGTTGGTGATTCCTTAATGATTCTGAAAAGGGTTCTTTTTCAAACAATTTAAGTATTTCCAGCACGCGAATTTGTTCTTTCTTTTGAAGATTAGAGAACTGTTTGGTAAAGTTTTTATGGTATTCTATCTTCATTTCATGATACTTTCCAAATATTCAAATCCTTCTCTGTTTGTTGCAAAATGTAAAACATTGTTATCGTCCTCTATATCTCTTTTAACAGCAAGAAGATAATCGGAAAAATCTTTAGCAATATCATTTTGCATGTTGTTGTCATACCCTATTGAAAACGGAATGGAATGGGTCTGATTTACTTTTATCAGGAACATACGAATTGCCGTTGAAATATCCAAGCCAAAACCGCTAAGAATTTTTTCGGAGGTAATTTTTACATCCGAAGGTATTTTTGCCTGAACCAAAACTGTGTTTTTCATATTTTATATATGTTTTTTTAATGCTTCTGTATGTATTCGTAATGCAAAAGTATAACAATTTTTGGAATCGACAAGAATTATGCCGATCTTTATCTGGCAAGGTCCCCTCTCCGTTTGTGCATCCGTTTGGTTGGTATCATATTTTTTGCCGTCAGAGGCAGTTGCCGAGAAAACCTCGGTAACTGAATTTTCTGATAATTCATTGTCATTGAATATGTTTTTTGAGTGTAACCCAATATTATCACTTGAAGTATCAAAGAGCAATCCCATATTTTTATGCGATAGCCAGATAGTACCATCTTGTACGTGAACTTCTATGCCATCTCCCTTTTACTGATAGGCAAAAATTTGAAATTCGACTGTACTGTTTCAAAATCCTGACAATCAACTATATTATTTTTCATAGTTAGTGATAAATTAGGAGAAATCGTAAAGTTTGGAATCAAATTCTTTGGATTTGATAAATGCTATTTTTCGTTTATTTATATGTATTTCAGATAAATAACCAAGTCTAACCAAGCCGTATAAATCGGTGCGCGAAGTTTGATTACCTATTGAAAAACGATTTTCTATTTCCTTTACCAAAAGGCAGGCATTGGGATTTTCCTTTACAATTTTTATGATTTGTGCTTGACGCGGATTTATTCCCTGTATGTTGGCAAGCAATACAATGCTGCTGTTTTCTTCTGTTTTGCGTTTGAGGTAAAGTTTTAATTCTTCAAACGCTTTTTTCATTGTTCGCAGATTATATAAAATAAAGTATGTCAAATCATTATCATCATATTCGGTATAAAGAAAAGATTTTTCGTACATTTTTTTTGTCTTGTAAATAATTCGCGAAATCGACATATATTCCACAAGCCAATACCCATTTTTGATCATATACCAGTAAAAAAGGGAGCGGGCAGTCCGTCCGTTTCCATCAACAAAAGGGTGAAAATACGCCAGCATAAAATGTACGATAATGCCTTTGACAATGGGGTGAATAAAGGTTTTGCCGGTTTTGTTAAAAAACGTTTCCAAATCAAAAAGCAACGTCTTCAACTCTTCGTAATGTGGCGGCGTATGCGCAATATCGCCTGTAATGCCGTCCATGACCAAAATGTTATTGTGATCACGCATTTTTCCCGCATCTGTTACGTCCTCCAAAGTTTTTTCAGTCATCGAGCGGTGAATGTCCAATAACTGCTGAATGGAAAAATCTGCCTGCGCAATTTCTTTTATATGAGTGATTGTCAAATAATTATTTAAAATCATTTGTTGCCCTTTGTTTTTTGGCTTTTCACTTTTCCGCAACATATCTTTTGCCACTTTGCGCGTAGTTGCCGCTCCTTCCATTTGGCTCGAAGCAATCGCCTCTTCCATAATAGACGAAACAAGATAAGCGGTTTGGTTTTCAGATGGAAGAAGGTGTTCGCCTGTCAAACTGCCGCCGATATTCATATCAAAATAGTGCAACAACGCAAACATTTCGTCAGTCATCATAAAAGTGAATGTATAGTTGCCAAACGACACAATAGTTCTGTTTAGTTGTCGCAAAAATTTGAGCGCAAACCACAGCGATTTATTATCCAAATCATTTTTCGTTTGAACATACTTTACCTTATCCCAATATGGATACTCGGTGTTTATATTCTGAATTTCAGAAGTAAAAGCCAATTTCATAGAATCTAATTCTTCCTGTTCCGTTGCTATGGGCGGATGCTCTAACATATCTTTTACAAATGATGATTACACATAATTTTAGATGCAAAGATACTACTTTTTCTCAATTTTTCCTAATTAGTGATAAATTAGGAAAAATATTGTTGTTTTTCCACACCTCCTCACTCAACCCATACAGCCCGTATAGGGCAAAATATTTTAGAAGTATTGGTATCATATTTTTTACCATCAGCAGCAGTTCGTAAGAATTTCTTACTAACTGAAATCTCTTGCAACTCAACTACCTTCTTGACGAACTAACAAGAAATAGTTGTGGGTTGCCGCTTGGGTTAATTCACCATTTGTTATCTGTTTTTACCATACTTTTTCGTGCCCTACCTGTTGTTAAATCTCCGCCGATTGCCGCATAAATTTCATCTTTTAATTCCTGTTCGGTAGGCAGGTAAAGCATATATTTTGAGGCGAAAATCTGCCTGTTGCCTTCGGCAAGAGTGTAACGAACAATCGCTTCACTTTTATCGGCGCACAGGATAATGCCAATGGGTGGATTGTCGCCTTCGGACATCATTTCACGGGTATAGTAGTTTACATACATTTGCATCTGACCCAAGTCTTGATGTGTTAAGTCATCCATTTTTAAATCAATAAGCACAAAACACTTTAGAATATAGTGGTAGAAAACCAAATCGATGTAGAAGTCTCTACCGTCAAAAGAGAAACGTTTTTGGCGGGCAACAAAGGAGAAGCCCCTGCCCATCTCCAAAAGGAACTCCTGTAAATGGTTGATAACAGCCGTTTCCAAATCTTTTTCGTACAAATGGGTTGCAGGTTTTATGTTTAAAAACTCCAGAACAACAGGGTTGCGGATAAAATCTTTTGGGTCGGGTGGTGTTGCTGTCTTTTGTATTTCTGCAGAAACTGCTTCTTTGTTCTGGCTCGACAACAATCTTTCGTAGAAATGGGTGTTGATTTGCCGTTCTAATTGACGGGTACTCCAGTTTGATTTTATGCACTCGTCAATATAAAAACCGCGGACGTTGTCTTGGGATACCCTCAAAACAAGGCGATAATGCGTCCATCCCAATTCGGGACGCAGTGAGTCCCGAATTGGAAAAGTCAAATAAAACTGTCTGATTTTTCGCAATTCTCTTTCTTCAAAGCCTTTTCCAAAATCGCGAGTGAGTTGGGTAGAAAGGTATTTGAGTAACTGCGCTCCATATTCGGCTCGTTCGTTGCCTGCCTGTGCTTCAACAATCTGTTTTCCAATGAGCCAATACGCCTCAACCATAGCAAAATTGACGGCGGAATACGCCTTTGCCCGTGCTGAGGTCAAAATGTCCTTTATTTGACCATAGAGGTGATTATCGTTGATAGTTGGTAAGTTGCTGTTTTTCATCTCGTATATCCTTTTGATCTTTCATAAACCACTTTTTTCTCACGCTTTTCAATGGCGAAAGGAGAATTATTTTTTCAGATTACTTGCTAATTTAAGCGGATTGTCAATTATCTCAATTTTATTTTTTATATATTTAAATCTTTCCTTGTTCATAATCAGTTGATGTATATGTGATTCCGGAGGCAACTTGTCAATTTCAGAAGGATTATAACAAAAAATCTTTAAATCAGGATTAAACGTCATAGCCATATCGATAAGACTGTTAATGTATATATCTCTAAATGCAAATCCCATAAATATGACATACTTAGCATCAATCAATCGTTCTAAAAATTGTCTATGCAAAGATAAAAATGGTTCTTTATCTGGGTATCCTTTAAATCCTGGGTATAGTATTGGAACAGAGTCTGGGTCGTCTGGCGTGTTGCTTGCAAGCGACTTTGTTGTTCGTCCTCGTGAATCATATGTCCAACCAAGTGAGCCGTGAATCTTTTTATATTCCAAAATGGAAGGCTCCCAATGATATTTTCTTGTAGGTTCAAAGATGAGACCAACACCCAAATAAGAGAATCCGTCATCAATGGAGTTTATCTGTAAATCTTTTTTTAATTTTTCATTTTGACCGATTGAATCTTCGAAAGTAATATCGTAATTTGCAGTAAAAAAAGAGATTGCTGCGTTTGGAATAACCGTTCGGATCTCTTTAAAAATATTGGAGTATAAAGATTCGCATTTTGTGAGATCGGGTGTTCCCAACAAACGATGTACAAATTTTTTTAGGTTATTTGTGTATGATATTGACTCGCTTCTTAAGGCGTCAATATACCTTTTTGTTTCACTTAGATGAATTTTGCCACTGCCTTTTACAATATATTTGTATATCAAATTGTTTGTTGAATTTAGTTCTTCTACTGAACTCAAAATAGCCTCAATATCTTCATCATAATTTGTACCTAAATGATATTTAAGAAAATCAAGCAAACCGGAATTGCCTGATGAAATAATATCTTTAAAACCGTTAGTTGTTGGGAGTCCTAATGGGGCGCTTAGACCGGCTCCGCTAAATAATAGGACTTTTGTTGAGTCTGTGTTTGTGTGTACCATGATTAATGTTTTAATTTTTAACTGTTTCAATTATTTGTATCTCCTCCTCACTCAACCCATACAACCCGTAAACCAACCGGTCAATTTCCCGTTCCCATTCGGTGGTATCTGCTGCGGGGTAGGTTTGTTTGGCGGAAAGGATTTGGGTGACAAGGGTGATGATGGGCTGTTGTTCGGGTAAGGAGATGGCGGGTATGGGTATAAAATCTATTTGCGATTTTCGTAAATATGGAAATAATTTGTCAGTTAAAACAAACAAATTTCTAAACCAAAAATTAATTAATTTTGAATTTAACACTCCTGTAATATATTTTAAATCAAAATTTTTGTCTTTTTGCAAACCGCAATAAATAGAATTGAGAACTAGAAATTTATTACTATCTAAAGTGGCAATAATTTCATTTGCGACTCTTCGTATTAGTATTTTTTCTGAAAAATACAACTTTAAAGGCTTGAATTTTTGAATATTATCTTTATCATAATCACAATATAAACCTGCAAAAGAACAGGTATATTTAGTTAAATCTTCTCCTCGCAATATTTTGTAATCGTTTTTATTGGAAGTAAGTGATTTGTCATTTTTTCCCGCTTCAATACCTCTTGTAATTTCTAAAATATTACGAATGAAACCGGAATTATTTTTCATTTTCGCAAAAATAGATTGCATTTCTATCGTTATTTCAGTTGAAATTAAATGAAACGGACTATTTTCGCAAAAAATGATGCTATTTTTGTGTTTATCAAAAATATCAAAATTGCTTACCTCTGAAACAATGAAATCTTTTTTTGCATTTTGTGAAGTTAAAAATATACAGGATTCAACACCTGCATTTTCAAAAATTCCCGAACCAATTACGATATTTTTCAATCCTGATTTCAAAAGTAATGAACGGACAATTTCATAATTTTCGTTGTTTATCAATGGCTTAGGAACAATAAGAGATAGATTTTTCCCCAGATTTAATGCTTTTTCAATGAAAAGTGTAAACAAGTCAAATTGTCCGACAGCAGTTTTATATATTATCATATATTGCTGTTTCTCAGTAAGATTTATTCCATTTTTAACATTCACATACGGCGGATTCCCAATCACCACATCAAAGCCCTCTTTGATCCCAAACATAATCCCGCTGTCAAAGAAGGGCGAGCAGTAGCACACATTAAAGGGATTCCACGCGGCAATTTTGTCTATTTCGCTGCCGGCAAAGTCGTTTTGGGCAAGGAGGGTAACTAAGCGTTGCTTTTCGGTTTCAAAGTCGTTTTTGATTTTCGTTTTTTGTTCCGGTGTGCGGGAGGTGGTGAATGGGGTAAAGATGCGGGTAAGTTTGAGGCACTCTTCCATAAAGTTTGCCTGAAACAGGTCGCCGGCTCCGGTTAAATCAATACCGACCAGGGTGTTGGCAACGGCAAATTTGGTCTCCAAGTTGGGCAGCACGTCAAAGTCGGCGGCGTTTTCGGGGATTTCGCAATCCACCAACAATGAAATGAAAAACCGAAGTTTGGAGATTTCAATGGCAATATTTTGAATATCCACGCCGTAAATACAGTTTTGGATAATGTCCAATTTGTTTTTGTAGGTGGTTTTATGCTCCTGTAACTTTTCGACTGTTTGTACCATCAGGTTGAACATGCCCATGGGAAAAGCGCCTGAGCCGCAGGCAGGGTCTAATATCTTCAAACTTGTGATTGCGGCAAGCAGGTTGTTTTTGTTGGGGAAATCCAATTGATCTTCGTTGTGATCGATCAAACTGTCAATATCTGTCGACAAGTTGGGGAACCGTGTTTTGAGCGTTTCTCTAAAACTTTCGCGGCACATATAGTCCACAATCGGCTTTGGGGTGTAAAACGATCCGGAGGATTTGCGGGCATTCTCTTTTGATTCGGGGTTGTAAGCGCCAATGATGTTTTCAAAGACCGTTCCCAAGAGTTCGGGATCAAGGGCAATCTCCTGCTCTTGTGGGGTGGACTCTTCAATGGTCCATACGTAGGAGTTAAAGAGGTCGATGAGTTCGAAGATGACGTGGTCGCTGATGGTTGCCGTGTCTTTGGGGTTGTCGCTAAAGCCGTCAATAATGTAGTTTTTGTCGCTGTTTTCGCCTGCATATTTGCCCAAGCCCAATCCGCCGCCTTTAAATTTATAGTCGTGGCACTGGAATAAGCCCCCATTGACAAAGGGGATCTGTTTGGTTTGGTTTATAAATTCGTCTGCTTTGCCCTCTTTGAAAAAACTTTGATACCGTAGTACATCAAATACGCCGTAGTCGTTGGCATCTGCATCGTATCTGTTTTTGGGGTGGTGTTTGCGAAAACGACGCTCGTCAATTTTTCTGTTCAAAACGGCAAAAAAGAGGTTTTGCAACACGGCGTTGTAGTATTGGTCTTCGTCCTTGAGATAATCGGTTATGAATTGTTTTTCAAAAAATGTGTTGGCAATCAAACCTTTCTGCTTCATAAACCAGATAAACATCAAACGCACAATGATTCGGATAACGGCTTGAGGTTTTAACTCGTCATCTATTTTTTTGTTTAAAATGCGGCTTGCTGCGGATAGATCAAGGTGTAAATCTTTGAAACATTTTTGGTACCACCCCTCTACCGTTAACACGCCGTTTTTGTTGTATTTACCTGCCAACGCATAGTAGAAATCGTCGTTAAGGGTTTTGATATCAAGCGTTTTTTTCCACGCTTCGTTTAACTGATCAAAGTTGCGGGCGTTGTGTTGCGATAGTTTTTCGAGAATGTCCTTATGCCCGCGGTGGGTGTTTACGGTGTCGATGTCGCGCAGCATAATGGTTTTTCCCACCTTTTCTCCTTGCCGCCATGTTTGTTTGTAGAGAAAGCGTTCGGGCAGGGCAAGAGTAACGTAGTGTTCGTAGCGAAACAGAAGCGCAACGGGCATTGCCAACGATTTGCGGTTAAACGCACGGGTGATGTCCGATATTTGGGCACGGGTGGGGTGCCGATCAAGTTCAATCGCAAAAACCATCAAGCCGTTGTATTCGGTTGTTTTGGACATGGCGTCTTGGCAGGTTATTTTTTCGGGATTGTTGCCAAAAACGGAGTCGTCAATCTGTCCGGCAAAATAGAGGTTTTTGATGTATGTAAAGGGTTTATCCTCTTTGTAGCGATCTCCCAAAACCTCTTTGGCTTGCAATGCCTGCGCCGTATTTGAATTGAGTGTTATGCCCAACTGAGCAAACAAATCAACAGTGGCGTTGTACAGGTTATGGGTGTTAAAAATGCTGAGCGTTATCATATTATCTTGTTATTTTACTTATTAAACTTCAGGATTAATTTTTGTCGTTCAATTTCTACGATTAACTCTTCTTAGGTGGGCAGAAACTCCACATATTATCGGCAGTTTCCTTAATGTAATAAGCTCGTGCATAAGGGTTTGAAACACGCATGATGCGCTGAACCTGTGTCCAGTTTAAGTGTGCCAAATAGGGTGAAAGCTCATTGTTTTTGAATTCGGCGAGAGGTGGTCGCCAAATTGTAACATTTTGTTTATTATCGCCTTGTAATTGTGCGAGAGGGTCTCGCACCATTGTCATTTCAGGAAACATTTGATAAAATTGACAAAACTGTCGAATGCTTCGTTCCGAAAAGCCTTTGCCAAATTCTACGGTAAGTTCTTTAGACAAGGTTTTTATCACAAAAGCGCCATATTCTGTACGCTCTTTTCCCTGCTGCTCCTCTTCTACAATTCGCCTGCCTATCAACCAATAAGCCTCTACCATTGCGGAATTAACAGCCGAGTAAGCCTTTTGTCGTGCGGCAGTGAGTATTTGCTTTATCTCTGAAATATAATGTAAGCTGTTATTTTGTAGCATATTAGTTTATTTTGAGATGATAAACCAAATAAGGGGTGTTTGGGTTGAGTTGGGTTTTATTGTCTAAAAGCATGGTATATAAGTGTTAAGTTGATTCTTTGTGTTCAATGATTTTTCCTGCCGCATACAACGGATAAATCCGGATGCGCTCAAATGCGCCAAAGTTTTCCATCGAGCAGCGTATTCCGTACTCCTGATCTTTTTCGGCAAGAAAGAGAAACATACTTTGCATCGTGCCCTTGGTTCCGGCTTTTACTTCAACGGGCACAATGTGTTGTTCCTGTTGGATCAGGTAATCGACTTCGGCGGCGCTGCCGTTTTTTTCGCGTTGCCAGTAATAGAGTTGGGCGGGCAGACGGTTGTTTTGCGACTTTACAAGTTCTATACCCACAAACATTTCGGACAATGCGCCTTTGTTGATTTGCTCTATTTTTTCTTCGAGCAGCAGATGGCTCATATCTAACCGCAAGAATCGTTGATAAATACCTGTGTCTAATACCATGATTTTTCGGTAACGAGGGTTGGTTTCGGCAGCAAAAGGAAATCCGTTTGCCGAAGTGTGGGTGGCAACGTAAATCAGCCCCGCCATCTGTAAGAGGTCAATGCACTCCTTGATTTGTGTCTGAGAAGCAGAGGTATTGACTTTAGAAAAGGTGAATTTTGTTCCTGTTTGGGCAATGATCGCTCCAAAGACCTCCTCCATACGTATGACCGGTATGCGTTGTTTGTACTTTGCAAAGTCGTTGTACAATGTTTCGGTAAGTTCGTCCAAAATGTTTTGGCAGTCGAGTAAGGATCCGCCCGAAGCGTACTTTGACACCACTTCGGGCATTCCGCCAATGACCAAAAAGCGTAAGAGGATTTCATTTAACTTATTGTGGATCTCTTTGGACAAAGGATGTTGGGACGTTGCCGTTTTCCATTTTTCGAGTAGCATCGAGCGTTCCATCGCCTGCAAAAATTCTTCAAATGAAAAGGGATACATATAGAGGGATCGTACCCTTCCTACTGCAAAAGAGGGGATTTTTTGCAGTGCAAACTCTAAGAGCGAACCTGCAGCAATAACATGAAGGTCAGGCATAAATTCATAAAAATAGCGGAGCGCCGAAAGAGCATCCGGGCACGATTGCACCTCGTCTATAAAGAGCAGGGTTTGTTTTGCAATGATGGGTATTTCGTAGATAGCCGAAAGTTCGTCGCAAATCAATCGCGGGTCTGAATGACGTTCAAAAACCTGTTTAGCGCCTGCATGATCTTTGTTTTCGAAGTTGATTTCTATAAAATGAGTAAACTTTCTGCCTAATTCCCGCACGGCGGACGATTTGCCCACCTGTCGGGCGCCCCGTATGATAAGCGGTTTTCGGTGTTCGGATTCTTTCCATTTCAATAAGTCGGCGTCTATTTTTCGTTTTAAGTATTTAATAATCATAATAATATTTACATTTATTAAAAGTTGTTCATATACAAAGATACTTATTTTTGCTATTATTGGGGGCAATAATGGTTATTTTTTCTATAAAATTAAGGGCAATAACAGGTGGAATAAAGCCTGAGTGGGTATAGAAAGAAAAAAGGGTTTTCTATATATGAAATGAAGTATCCTTTTTATATCTTTGTAGGTTGTAATCTATATATTAAGAATTGAATCACAACTTATTACATTTGGCGCTTTGGGAAAATGACCCTTGGTTGGAGCCTTTTCAAAAGGTGATTTGGAGGCGTTATGAACAAAGTGTGCTTAAAATGAGGGAGTTGGCAGGAATGCAACCGCTGAGTTCTGTGGCAAACAACCATCTCTATTACGGAGTCCACAAGAGTGTGGAGGGTTGGGTAGCAAGGGAGTGGGCTCCTCATGCCACGGCGCTCTACCTCATAAGCGAGGCAAATGGTTGGAAACGAAGTGCAAAATACGCTTTCTATCAAGTGGGTAACGGTAATTGGGAGTTGCTTCTTCCGCTCGATGCCATGCACCACAAGATGCTCTACAAATGGTATATAGAGTGGGAGGGGGGAGGCGAAGAGCGTTTGCCCGCTTACGTTGAACGATGCGTACAAGATTCGCAAACCTTAATTTTTTCTGCACAGGTGTGGGATCCGCCGCAGCCCTATCAATGGCACGCTTCCACCCCTCCGCGAGTTCGTCATCCACTTGTTTATGAAGCGCATATAGGTATGGGCGGCGAAGAGCCAAGGGTGCACACCTTTAACGAGTTTCGCCAAACCGTTTTGCCCCGCATTGTAAAGTTGGGCTACAACACACTGCAACTGATGGCTATTCAGGAACATCCCTACTATGGTTCTTTTGGGTATCAAGTCTCCAACTTCTTTGCTGTAAGTTCCCGTTTTGGCACTCCGGACGACCTAAAAGCCCTTATTGATGAGGCACATAAATATGGAATTGCCGTATTGCTTGATTTGGTTCATTCGCACGCCGTTAAGAACGAAGTGGAGGGATTGAGTCGCTTTGACGGCGCCACTGATCTCTATTTTCATCGGGGTAATCGGGGCGATCATCCCGCATGGTCATCCCGCTGTTTTGACTATGGAAAGGACCAAACGCTCTTCTTTCTCCTCTCCAACTGCAAATATTGGTTACAGGAGTATCGCTTTGACGGCTTTCGCTTTGACGGTGTAACGAGTATGCTCTACCACGACCACGGATTGGAGCGCCACTTCAACGGATACGACTCCTATTATGACGGCAACCAGGACGAAGACGCCATTGTATATCTCACATTGGCAAACCATTTGGTACACGAAGTTGCGCCCCACGCCATCACCATTGCCGAAGACGTAAGTGGAATGCCCGGCTTGGCAGCGCCCTTTCATGACGGCGGGATGGGCTTCGATTTCAGGTTAAGTATGGGCGTGGCAGACCTTTGGATAAAATGGCTCAAAGAGCGCCCCGATGAAACGTGGGATATGGGCGAACTCTACCATGAACTCACCAACAAACGGGCAGACGAGCACACCATTGGCTACGCCGAAAGCCACGATCAGGCGTTGGTAGGAGATAAAACCCTTATATTTAGAATGATCGATGCCAAGATGTACGACTCTATGGATCTCTCCCGCAGAGATTTGGAGGTGGATCGAGGTATTGCTTTGCATAAAATGATTCGGTTGGTAACCCTTGCTACCGCGGGAGAGGGCTACCTCAACTTTATGGGGAACGAATTTGGTCATCCCGAATGGATTGACTTTCCGCGAGAGGGCAACGGATGGAGTTACCTCTATGCCCGCAGGCAGTGGAGCCTCCCCAACAACCCCGATTTGCGTTATAAAGGATTGGACGCTTTTGACGCTGCCATGATCCATCTGGCGCAAGAGGAATCGCTCTTTTCCCACCCTCCCCAAATCATCGTACAGGACAACGCCGCCCAAGTGCTTGCCTTTATGCGTGGAAACCTCCTCTTTGTCTTTAATTTTGACCCCAACCGATCCTATATGGACTACACCTTTTCGGTGGATGCGGGAAAATACACCATATCTCTCAATAGCGATGACGTCCTTTTTGAAGGATTTTCCAGAATTGACCATCATATAGAGCACTTTACAATTTGGCGACCACCGCACCATCAACTCTCTCTATATATACCTGCCCGAACTGCAATGGTTTTGAAGAAAAATCGCTAACTTTACGTCGGTTTTAACATCAGGCAAATATGGCATATCTCACTTTCAATAAGGCAGAACTCGTAAATTTAGAGTACGCGCTACAACGCGAAATCTTTGCGACCAATCGGGCGGGAGGATATTGCAACACCACCATTGTAGGTTGCAACACCAGAAAATACCATGGATTGTTGGTGGCGCCCATAGAGCAATTTGGCGGAGAAAACCATATCTTGCTTTCGGGCGTTGATGAAACCATTGTGCAGCACGACAAAGCGTTTAATTTGGGCATCCATCGCTACGGATCGGTATATGAGCCGAGGGGGCATAAGTATATTGTTGATTTTGAGATGGATAAAAATACCGCCATCACTTATCGAGTAGGTGGGGTTTTGCTCCGAAAAGAGATTTTGCTGGCACATAACAAGGATCAGATATTGTTGCGTTACACGCTGTTAGAAGCACACTCCCCTACGGTGCTTCGCCTCAAACCTTTTCTGGCGTTTCGCAATGCCCATCGCCTCACACAGGCAAATATGGAGGTCAATACCAAATATGTACCTGTAGAAAACGGAATTGGGTCTCAACTCTACGCCCCATTTCCGATGCTCTTGATGCAACTCAATGTAAAGAACGAGTTTATCTCCAACCCCGATTGGTACTACGGAGTTACTTATCAGGAGGAGGCACGCAGGGGGTTTGAATCTCAGGAAGATCTCTTTGTGCCCGGCTACTTTGAAACGCCCATTAAAAAGGGACAAAGCATCACCTTCTCCGCATCCCTCACCCCCGAAAATCCCAAACTCTTAGAAGGATTTTTTGACAGAGAACTTGAGCAACGCCCTCCAAGAGACAGCTACAGACACTGTTTAGAACTTGCTTCACAGCAATTTATAGTTCACAGAAACGGAAACGCCCACGTCATGGCGGGCTACCCTTGGAACGGCTACTTTGCCTTGGATACCTTTGTTGCGTTGCCCGGTTTAACCCTGTCGGTCAAAGAGGGCGTAAAAACGTGCAAAGCGGTGCTCGACACCATGATGCAAAAGAGTCTGAGCAAAATAGAGAGTGCAGATGCATCGCTTTGGTACTTTTGGACACTCCAAAAATATGTAGAGGTGACCAAAGACCCGCTCGCTTTGTGGACGCAATTTGGCTCCTCCATGAAAGAGATTTTGGTGGGCTACGAATCGGGCGCTAACCCCGCCATTCGCCTGCACGAAAACGGATTGATTTGGGCTGAAGCGCCTCTGAAAGCGCTCACGTGGATGAATGCCCAAGTAGAGGGAGTTCCCGTAACGCCCCGATCGGGCTATCAAGTAGAGGTGAACGCCCTCTGGTACAATGCCGTGATGTTTGCGTTAGAGATCGCCCGACAAGCCGGAGACAATGAGTTTGTGAAACAATGGGAAGAGATCCCCGAACGCACCAAAGCAAACTTTATGCGGGCATTTTGGGTGGAATCGCGCAAACACTTAGCCGATTACGTGGGTCCCGAAGGGCAGAATATCTTTATGCGCCCCAACCAACTCTTTGCTTGTTCACTTCCCTATAGCCCCCTTTCAGAAGAGGTCAAAGCAATGGTGCTTAAAGCAATAGAATCGGAACTCCTCACCCCCAAAGGACTCCGAACCCTCTCGCCCAAAAATTCCCTCTATATGGGTCTCTATGAAGGCGATCAGGAAGAGCGCGACAGAGCGTACCATCAGGGAACGGTGCGCCCGTGGCTCATTGGGCACTACATAGAAGCGTGCCTGATGTTGCGCGGCAATATGTTTGCAGATCAGGCAAAGGAGTTGCTAAAGGGATTTGAAGAAGATATTGCCATTCACGGTATTGGCTCCATTGCAGAGGTCTATGACGGCGACCCTCCCCACCAACCCCACGGATGCCCCTCCTCAGCCGCCAGCGTAGCCGAAGTGTTACGCTCCCTCCGCCTCATTGAATCGTACAACAACCCCACTACCCTATAACTCCTACTCCCTCTCCCGTAATTCCAAACTCCTCTCCCCCCCAACTATAAAACTCCTCAACTATCAAACTATCATGAAGACATTAATGTTCGGATGGGAATTTCCCCCACACATCGCCGGCGGTCTGGGAACTGCCTGTCAGGGACTCACTACGGGCTTGGCAAAACAGCAGGTTGAATTGCTCTTTGTGATGCCCTCCGCTTCGGGAGACGAGGATCAAACGTCAGTTCAGATACTCAATGCCAGCGATATTCCCGCCTTTACCTCCATGAAAGAGGTGGAGACCTTTTTATCAAAGGTTCATTTTCTAAAGATTGATTCCCAGATGATTCCCTACCTGTCGCCCGATGAGTACGCCCATATTTCCGAGGAGGAGGGAGCGTTGTTCCAACAGCGGGAGTGGTGGTGGAGCGAATTGGGAAAAAAATATGTATTTTCAGGGAAATATGGCGCCAACCTCATGGAAGAGGTGGCACGGTACGCCATGGTAGCCGCCACCATTGCCTCCACCCACACCTTTGACGTGATTCACGCCCACGACTGGCTCACCTACATGGCGGGTATTGCCGCCAAACGTATATCGGGCAAGCCATTGGTGGTGCACGTGCACGCCACCGAATACGACCGCAGCGGCGAGAACATCAACACGCAGGTGTTTGAATTGGAGCAGCGGGGGATGCAAGAGGCAGACAAGGTGATTACGGTGAGCCACCTCACCCGAAACATTGTGATACAACGCTACGGCATCCATCCCGACAAAGTGGTTACGGTGCACAATGGAGTTGACTTTCAGGGGAAAAACGCTCAAGAGGTGGAGCGCGGCGTGTCCGACAAGATTGTAACTTTCTTGGGACGGATTACCTACCAAAAAGGACCCGAATACTTTATAGAGGCGGCGGCAAAGGTGCTGAAAAGGTATCCATCCGTGCGTTTTGTGATGGCGGGCAGCGGTGATATGTTCCACCGCTCTATCCGAAGGGTGGCAAAGTTGGGTATCGCCGACCGTTTTCACTTCACCGGTTTTTTGCGCGGGGCAGATGTACAAAAGATGTTCGCCTATTCAGACGTCTATGTAATGCCATCTGTATCTGAGCCTTTTGGCATTTCGCCTTTAGAGGCAATGCAGTCAAACGTACCCGTAATCATCTCCAAGCAGTCGGGTGTGTCCGAAGTGTTGCGCCACGCCATTAAGATCGACTTTTGGGATGTAAACGCCATGGCAGACGCCATTTACGGACTACTCCAATATCCCGCGCTTTCGACTATGGCGGTGCGTTGCGGATTGGAGGAGGTCAATAGTTTAAAGTGGGATAAAGCGGCGGCGCAGGTCGCCCAAATATATAAAGAGGTAACAAAATGAAGAAGACAATCTGTTTCTATTTTCAGGTACATCAACCCTATCGCCTGATGCAATATCGCTTTTTTGACATTGGAAAGAGCGACTACTACTACGACGACTTTGCCAATCGGAACTACATGGAGCGCATCGCCAACCGTTGCTACCTTCCCATGAACCGTTTGATGCTCAACCTCATTACAGCGCATCAAGGCGTCTTTAAAATCGCCTACTCCATTTCGGGCATCGCCTTGGAGCAGTTCCAAAAGTATGCGCCGGAGGTGCTCAAAAGTTTTCAGGAGTTAGCCCAAACCGGTTGTGTTGAGTTCCTTGCCGAAAGTTACGCCCACTCCTTAGCCGCCTTAGGCTCGGAGAGGGCGTTCCGCAATCAGGTGCAACTCCATGCAAACACCATTGAGCAACTCTTTGGTCAAAAGCCCAAAACGTTCCGAAACACAGAGTTAATCTACTCCGATGCCATAGGCGCTGCTGTCTCCGAAATGGGCTACCACACCATGCTCGCCGAGGGCGCCAAACATATCCTTGGATGGAAAAGTCCCAACTACCTATATACCAATGCCATCAATCCAAAATGCAAACTCTTGTTGCGCAACTTTAGCCTGAGCGACGACATCGCCTTCCGTTTTTCCAATAGCGCATGGGATGGATGGCCCCTCACCGCCGACAAATTCGTGGGGTGGTTATCTCAGGCGACGGAGAAGGACGAAGTGCTGAACCTCTTTATGGATTACGAAACGTTTGGTGAACACCAGCCCATCTCCACCGGCATCTTTGAGTTTATGCGCCACCTCCCCGACGCCATCCTCCAACAGGGTTGCTTTGAGTTGCTCACCCCCGCCGAAACCGCTGCCAAACACCAACCCATTGCCCCCCTTCACGTTCCTTTCGCCATCTCGTGGGCAGATGAAGAGCGAGATGTAAGCGCTTGGCTCGGAAACGAATTGCAAAACGAAGCCTTCTCCAAACTCTACGCATTGGAGGAAGCGGTCGAAGCAAACAACACCCCATGGGCGCACGCCAACTTTAGGGCGTTGCAGGCAAGCGACCACTTCTACTATATGTGCACCAAGTTCTTCTCAGACGGCGCCGTACATAAATATTTTAATCCTTACAACACCCCTTACGAGGCGTTTATCAACTACATGAATGTAATAAGCGACTTTGGGATACGAGTAAGATGATGTAAAAACGTTACCTTTGCACCATGAAGAATGACATAACCCTACATCCCGACTATCTGTTTGAGGTGAGCTGGGAAGTTTGCAACAAGATAGGAGGTATTCATACCGTTATAGCCACCAAGGCGCTCAATATGTCCAAAGAGTTACAGCATCGCCACATATTGATTGGACCCGATGTTTGGCGCGATATGGGACAGAATCCCGAATTTTTGGAAGATCCTCGCCTGCTGCGCTCATGGAGGGCAAAAGCGGCACAGGAGGGTTTGCGTATTCGTGTGGGACGCTGGAATGTATCGGGGAGCCCCATCGCCGTATTGGTGGACTTCTCCTCCCTCATTGCCAAGAAAGATGAAATCTTTGCCAAATTTTGGGAACGATTTCATTTAGATTCGATTAGCGGGCAATGGGACTATGTGGAGCCGGCGCTCTTTGGCTATGCAGCCGGAAAAGTGATTGAGAGTTTTGTGCGCTTTAATGTGGCGCCGCACCACAAAGTGATTGCGCAGTTTCACGAATGGATGACAGGGACGGGGTTGCTCTACCTCAAAACAGTCGATATTCCGGTGGGATGCGTCTTTACCACCCACGCTACGGTGCTGGGCAGGTGCATTGCCGGCAACAACCTCCCCCTCTACGACGCCATGGCGCGCTACCATCCCGATGAAAAGGCACGGGAGTTCAACGTCATCTCCAAACACTCTTTGGAAAAGGCGGCTGCCCGCGCTGCGGACGCTTTTACTACGGTGAGCGAAGTTACGGCAAAAGAGTGCGCCTGTTTCCTTGGCAAAGAGGTTGATATAACCACACCCAACGGTTTTGAAAACAGTTTTACCCCCTCTGCGGAGGAGTTGCCTGCCAAAAGAGCGGCAGGGCGCAATGCCCTCTTACAGTTGGCTGCCGATATGTTGGGCTACCCCGTTGAAGAAGATGCGTTTATTGTAGGGATTAGCGGACGGTACGAATTTAAAAACAAAGGCATAGACGTCTTTATTGACGCTTTGGGCAAACTCAACCAAAAGAGAGAGAACCCCCGACAGATTTTGGCGTTTGTAATGATTCCCGCCGGAATCACGGGACCAAACAAAATATTGCAACAGAGAGTAAATCACAGAGTTCAAACAACGGCATCCTCTCCCTGCTTTGCCTCGCACGAACTCTCCGAAAAGGAGTACGACCCTGTTTTACTCCGCTTTAGAGAGCAACGCCTCCACAATACGGATGCAGACCGCGTGAAGGTATTCTTTATCCCCTCCTACCTGAATGGAAATGACGGAATACTCAATATGCACTACTACGACCTGTTGGTCGGATGTAACCTGTCGGTTTTCCCTTCCTATTACGAACCATGGGGTTATACCCCTTTGGAGAGCCTTGCCTTTAGCGTACCCACCGTTACCACCTCGTTAGCCGGTTTTGGCGTGTGGGTGGGTTCAAAATATACCCAACCCCACCCCGGAATCGAGATTATTGAACGGAACGACATAAACAACAGTCATGTAATAGACTCCATTATGTTAAAAATAGAGGAGTTGTCGCGTCTCTCCATCGCCGAAGAGGAGGCAATCAGGGAGAATGCCAAAGAGGTCTCTGCCATTGCCCTCTGGAGCCATCAAATCAACTACTACAAACGCGCATACGCATTTGCCTTGGGAAAGATTATGGCAGATATTGGGAACTTCCCCTCACAAAAGGACGAGAGCGAGCACTTAGTGCGTAAAGAGGTGATGGTGAGCACGCCACAATGGTCGCGTATTATGATTCATAAACAACTGCCCAAACGGCTGGCGGGATTGGAGACCCTCTCCCAAAACTTGTGGTGGTGCTGGAACACAGAGGCATCCGACCTCTTTGAGGGCATTGACCCGCTGTTGTGGCAAAAGGTAGAGCGCAACCCCATACAGTTGCTCGATAACATTCCGCTAAAACGTTACCACGAGTTGGAGCGGGACGAAGATTTTGTAAAGCGCTTAGATACCGTAATGGAGCACCTTGGGGCGTATATGGATGAAAAAAAATCCTTTCCGGCTCCCACCATCGCCTACTTTAGTATGGAGTATGGATTGGACGCCTCCTTAAAGATATACTCCGGAGGTTTGGGTGTTTTAGCCGGAGACTACCTCAAAGAAGCGAGTGATAAAGGGGTGAAAATTATTGGAATAGGATTGCTCTACCGATACGGGTATTTCACTCAAAAACTTTCCGCTCAGGGAAATCAGGTGGCGGAGTATGAGGCGCAGGACTTTTTAAAGATTCCCGTTACGCCTGTGCGGGACGATCACGATAAGTGGGCAACCATTCATTTGGCGTTTCCGGGGCGTACCGTTTATGCCCGTTTGTGGCGCGTGGATGTGGGGCGCACCGAACTCTATTTGCTTGACACCGATTTTGAAGAAAACTTGCAGGAAGACAGAGAGATTACCTATCATCTTTATGGCGGAAACCGGGAAAATCGCCTCAAGCAAGAGTTGTTGCTGGGGATAGGAGGCATTCGGGCGTTACGGCTTTTGGATGTGGAAGCGGACGTCTATCACTGCAACGAAGGACACGCTGCATTTATTGGGTTAGAGCGCATCCGCGAATATGTGATGGGGCAGGGGCTTCGATTTGACGAGGCGGTAGAGGTGGTACGCGCATCCTCCCTCTTTACCACCCACACTCCGGTGCCTGCCGGACACGACTCCTTTTCCGAAGATATGTTGCGCACCTACATTGCCCACTATCCCGACCGAATGCAGACCACTTGGGAGACGTTGATGGGGCTTGGTAAAATAGGTAACGACCCCAATGAAAAGTTTTCCATGAGTTTTCTCGCCGCCAACCTCTCTCTCTATGTAAACGGAGTAAGTTGGTTGCATGGGAAAGTGAGTCGGGAAATTCTCGCTCCCCTTTGGTCAGGCTATTTTCCCGAAGAGTTGCACGTTAGCTACGTTACCAACGGCGTTCACTATCCCACTTGGACGGCAGATGAATGGAAAGACATCCACTCTCAAGTGTTTGGTACGGAGTTTGCCCGTCATCATTACAACAAATCGTGCTTTGAAGGCATCTATCAAGTAGATGACAGCGTAGTCTGGAATGTTCGCAGTAAATTGAGGGCAAAGTTAGTAGGTATGCTTAAGGAGCATATTTCCGGACGAAATGCTCCTGCCTATTATGCTCCCCGCCACATTGTGGAGATACGCGAAACGCTCCGAGACGACATCCTCACCATTGGCTTTGCGCGGAGGTTTGCCACCTATAAACGTGCACATCTGCTCTTTAAAAACCTTGAACGACTTGACGAAATAATAAATAACCCCCACCAACCGGTTCAATTTCTCTTTGCGGGTAAGGCGCATCCCGCCGACAAGGCAGGGCAGGACATTATCAAACGTATTGTAGAGGTGTCGCGTATGCCCCAATTCTCAGGAAAAATCCTCTTCCTTGAAAACTACGATATGAATTTGGCAAAGGCTTTGGTGCAGGGGGTTGATGTGTGGATGAATACCCCTACGCGCCCCTTGGAAGCCTCCGGAACGAGCGGAGAGAAGGCGGTGATGAATGGCGTGATGCACTTTAGCGTTTTGGACGGTTGGTGGGTCGAAGGCTATCAACCCGACTCCGGATGGGCACTTCCCATGGAGCGCACGTATGAAAATCAGGAGTTTCAGGATGAGATGGATTCCGAAACCATTTACAATATGTTGGAAGACCAGATTGCTCCCCTGTTCTACAAAGTGGGTGAGGGCGGATTGCCGGTAGGGTGGATTAAAGTGATTAAAAATACCATTGCCAAAGTAGCCTGCAACTTTACCACCAACCGAATGCTCGGTGATTATGAGGAGCGATTTTATTCGCCTATTTACCACAGACATAGAGATATGGTAAAGAATGATTACACATTGGCTCGCGAGTTGGCGCATTGGAAAAAGAGAATGAACCGCGAGTGGGGTCATATAGAGATGGTTGCGTTTAAACGTCCCGACATGGTGAATCAAGAGTTGTTGTTGGGCAAGAGATACGAGGCGGAAGCGGTTTTCCAGTTGGGCGACCTCCGTCCGGAAGAGATTGGCGTGGAGATGGTATTGGCTGAGGAGGAAAAAAATGGAAAATATCGGATTGTTGCCAAGGTTGAATTTAAGTTACATGAATATAGTCAGGGCGTTGCCACTTATCGTTGTGTATTGATTCCCGATAGCGCCGGAATTTTCTACGCTGCCGGAAGAATGTATGCGAAAAATAAGAAATTGGCGCACAGACAAGATTTTGCATTGGTAACATGGTTATAGCGGCAACAGGTTTTTTTGACGGGGTGCATATCGGGCACCGAGCCATTCTATCTGCACTTTCTTCGCGTGCGGCAGAAGAGGGGGCAAAGAGCGTTGTGATCACCTTTTGGCCCCATCCCAGGGCTGTACTGCAAAGCGATGCCGCAAAGTTTAGGTTACTTAATTCATTGGAAGAGAAGAGAAATATGATGATTGATTTTGGCATAGACCAAGTTCACGTTCTCTCATTTTCACGTGAATTTGCCAAAATGAGCGCAAAGGCATTTATTACCGATTGCCTGCAAGCGCAGTACGGAGTAACACATTTGGTGGTGGGATACAACCATCGTCTGGGGTACGATTATCAAGAGCGTGGGATAGATTGGAATGTGCTCGCGGACGAGACAGAGATAGGGCTGATTCGCGTTATGGAGGCGCTTTGTGATGGAAAAGTGGTGAGTTCCACTAAAATCAGAGAAGCGATTCAACGCGGTGAGATGGAACAGGCAAATCGTTGGTTGGGGAATCATTACGCATTATCAGGTGTGGTTGTGGAGGGGCTACGTCTGGGGCGTACCATGGGATTTCCCACTGCCAATCTTCAGTTGTATGAACCGCTCAAGCAACTTCCCGCCGATGGCGTTTATGCCGTGGAGGTAGCATTGATGGGTAAGCGTTATGGCGGCATGATGAATATTGGCGTTCGTCCAACGGTTGGGCACGGTTTGAGTCGCACTATTGAAACAAATATATTTGATTTTGAAGATGATATTTATGGATTACCCATGACGGTATTTCCCTTGCACAGGTTGAGGGGCGAGATGGGATTTGGTTCGATGGAGGCGCTCAAGCAACAGTTGATTGCCGACAGGGAGCAGTGTATTGCATGGTTTCAAAACAGACAGTAACAAAGGAGGATACTATGGAACTCGACTCAATTTTTACCATTTTAGCGGCAGTTGCCATTGGACTTTTTCAATTGGTACTCCTCGTAAATAAGAAAAGGAGGGAGCAAGGGGGAGGGGGTATGCGACAGGGAGCGCCTCTGGCAAGGAGCACCCTTGGAGCGGAAACGTATGCAGACAGGAATGTTTTTGGCGAGGAAGATGAGGAAGCGAGGGAAGGGGTGACGGCACCCCTTGTGTACAGGCGGATGTTAAGACCTGAAGAGGAGGGAGGTCCCGTATCAGCGCCTGTGGCACCTTTTAAAACATCCAAAGAAGAGGAAGATTTGCTGGCAGAAACAGCCATTGAAAACGAGGAGTTGCCGTTCGATTTCACTGCGCAAAAGGCAATTTTATTCTCAGAAGTGATAAATTCCAGATGGAATAGTTGCTAATTAAAATAAATTACTACCTTTGTCGGAAAGAGTTCCGTTCTGCGGAATTCTTTTTCGCTTTATTTAAAGAAAAGAATGGGTCATGTCAAAAATTCATTATGTAACGTCAGAGGGTTTAGAAAAACTCAAAGCAGAACTAAATCAACTAATTACAGAACGTCCTGTAATCTCCCGCCAAATTGCCGAAGCGCGGGATAAGGGTGATTTATCCGAAAACGCAGAGTACGACGCCGCCAAAGAGGCACAGGGTATCTTGGAGATGAAAATTGCCAAGATGGAAGATATTATTGCCACTGCCCGTATTATTGACGGAACCAAAATCAATACCACCCATGTCCAAATCCTCAACAAGGTACAAATTAAAAATTTGGTGAATAAAGCCGTCATGGAATACACGCTGGTGGGCGAAAGCGAGGCAAACCTTAAAGAGGGCAAATTGGCAGCCGCCACCCCCATTGGAAAGGCATTGATTGGGAAACAAAAAGGGGATATTGTGGAGGTAACGGTTCCTTCGGGTTTGTTGAAATTTGAAATTCTTAACATATCAAAATAACAATATGCCATCCATCTTTACCAGAATTGTTCAAGGCGAAATCCCCTCTTACAAAATAGCGGAAGACGATCGTTTTTATGCCTTCTTGGATATTAATCCCATGCAACGTGGTCATACTTTGGTGATTCCAAAGAGAGAAGTCGATTATATCTTTAATCTTGCGGAAGAGGAGGCGGGGGCGCTTTTTATCTTTGCAAGGCGGGTTGCCCTGGCAATTCAACAGGTTGTTCCTTGTAAGCGTATAGGAGTCGCTGTGATAGGTTTGGAGGTTCCTCACGCCCACATCCACTTGGTACCTCTGAATCGCGAGCGTGATATTGACTTCTCCAAGCCCAAGTGTACATTCACTCCGCAAGAGTTCACCCGCCTTGCAGATGACATTTCAAAAGCGTTTTGCTCATGAACCGTCTAAGGAGCATATTTATTTTGTTTGGCGTTGCCACTATCTTTTTAAGCGCTTGTCATTCAAGTTCAAAAGTGAGAATAGAGGGGAAGTTTATTAATTTTCCGAACGACTCTCTCACCCTCTATCGTTTGAACCTCTCTGAATTGGTTCCTGTCGATACCGTGATTACCAATGGTCAGGGCGCTTTTTCAACCCGCCTGAACGTGGGGGCTGGTTTTCCGGAATTTTACTATATCGGGCATCGCGGAAAAACACTATCTTCGCTGTTGCTTATTTCCGGGGACCGTTTGTCCATTACATTGGATACCCTTGCGGGCATCCATACGATAACCGGCTCATCGGAGACACAACTATTGCACGAGGCGGAAGCAAGCATGACCCTCGCCCGTCATCGCTACGACTCCTTGATGAACCATCTTGTTCAATTGGACCCCAACATGGAGGAGGCGAAGGCGATTAATTACGCCTTGGGATTACTCTATGTAAAACAAAAACAGGCAGCCATACGCTTTATCTTTACGCATCCTCGCTCCATGGCTTCGGTGCAGGTTTTGTTTCAACACTTTTCGGACGCTCTTCCGTTATTTGCAGACTTTCGAGATGCCGTCTACTTCGATCGGTTGTACGATTCGTTGCGACCAATTTACCCCCAATCCCCCTACATTTCAGCGCTGCGCGACCAAAGTGACCTACGCAAGCGGCAAATGGAGCTTAACGATAAATTAATTAACGCAACTGAACGCGGATTTCCGGATATTGTTTTACCCGATGCGCAGGCGCAGCCCGTTGCCCTCTCCTTGCTCGAAGGGAACGTGATTATTCTCTCGTTTTGGCTATCCCAGGATCCTTCTCATCGAATGGCTAATCAAGATTTATTGGGGATATATCAAAAGTATGCTTCCAAAGGGTTATCTGTTTATCAAGTTGCTTTGGACATAGATAAGACTGCTTGGGCAAGGACGGTTGCCGAACAGAGGCTGCCTTGGATCAGCGTGTGTGATGGATACGGAAACGCCTCGCCGTCCGTGTCTCTCTATGCGGTGAATCAGGTACCCACCTACTTTCTGATTGACAAGAACGGCGATATGGTTGGGCGAGATTTTACTGTGGAGCAGTTGGCTACGGAAGTTGCAAAATTATTTAGATAGCAGATTTAGAACGATTTTCTCGATATTCCTGCCACAAAGTTTTTTAGATAATTTGGCTCAAAATAGGCGAGGTCAACAAATTTCTTCTCTTGATATGCGCGGTGTGCGGCACAACGCATACCCTCTGCCGATGGCATCAGGGGGATAAAACGGGCATTGGGGTGCTCAAGCAAGGAGCGGCATTTTTCGACTCCGTCTCCGGTAAAGAAAACCTTCTTAGACACTAATTCTTCTCTGAAACTTTCGGCGTCTATGATTTTTGCTTCGGTAGGCAAGATTTCCTCTCCGGTAAGGGTGTATTGAGCCGTATAGACCTCCATTCGGCGGGCATCCATAAGCGGTATGATGATGGTTTCAGGAGCAAGGGAGGTGGACGAAGGGGAGGCGAATGTTGGATGCTCGGCTTGTAAGGTATCCATACAGTTTTGCGCCATCACTTGAAGAGAATTTATGGCAATCAGGGGCTTGTCGCACCCAAAACAGAGTCCTTTGGCGCTTGACACGCCCACGCGCAATCCGGTATATGAGCCGGGACCTGCGCTAACCGCAATAGCATCACATTGATTTATTGAAATTTGTTCTTTTTGCAACAACTGTTGTAATAAGGGTATCAGCAGTTTTGCTTGCATACGAGGCTCTTGCAGGTGCATTACAGCCAACACACACCCATCCTGCGCCAAAGCGACTGAGCAGGCAGGTGTGCTGGTTTCGATGAGTAATATACGGGACAATGAGAAGCAGGTTCCGGTATTAGAAACAGTTTTTTAGTTTATGGTAACTTCTACAGAAGTTGATTTTTTGTCGTCTGCACCGGATTTCTTATCTTCCACAATCACCACTTTGGAGTCTTGCTGCAACGACTTGGAGATGGCAGAGTAGGGACCAATCACGATTTCGTCTTTTTCGGAGATGCCTTCGGTGATTTGAATATGGCTGTGGTCCTGGATACCGGAGCGTATGCGAACTGCGGTAACGGTTTTTCCCTTTTCGTTGCTTTGTATCACGAAGACCTGCTCAAAAACCTCTCCCGGACGGGCAGCGCTTTTATCCGCATCCGAGACCAAATCGGCTCGGGTGGTAATACACTGAATAGGAATAGCCAGCGCATCATACACTGTTGAGGTTTGAATTGATACGGAGGCAGACATTCCGGGACGAAATGGATTATTCCGAGGAGAGGAGGTGAGGTTTTCGTAAGAAGAGGGCAAGATATAGATTTTTACTTCAAAATTGGTTACCTGATCCAAAGAGGTTACGGTACTTTTGGCAGAATTGGCAATTTGAGTAACAACACCTTGAAACACACGGTTGGGGTAGGCGTCCACCTCAATGGAGGCGGTATCATTCTGTTTGATTCGAATAATATCATTTTCGTTTACATTTACCAACACCTCCATTTGATTGGAGTTTGCAACCCGCATCATCTCGGTACCTGCCATTTGCATTGTTCCCACTACGCGCTCGCCCAACTCAACGTTCAACCTTGAAACAATGCCATTCATAGGCGCCCTGACAACGGTCTTGGAGAGGTTCTCCTCCGTCTCTTTTAGGGTCGCTTGGGCGCTTTCTACATTTGAACGAGCGGAGTTAAGTTGAGATTTAGCCATATCATATTGATAAAAGGAGGCTTCGTATTCCGCTTCCGATATTGTTTTCTGTTCGTACAACGTTTTATTTCGGTTATAGGAGAGTTCAAGTTGGCGGAACTGAGACTCTTGCTGTTCCAACTGATACCTCACGGAATTTAGTTGAGCCAGCGCCCGGTCTCGATTCGAAAGATATGTATCTTGCTTGATTTTCAGTAGTATAGATCCTTCTGAAACAATATCCCCCTCCTTTACGTTCAACTCCACAATTTCACCCGATACTTCGGGGCTAATCTTTACTTCAGCAACGGGTTGAATTTTTCCGTTGGCGGGGATAATTTCAGTGATGGTTTTGAATATCGGCTTGGTAACGGTTACGGAAACTCCGTTCTCTTCCTTAGATTTAACGTAAACTACAAGGGCAACAATAGACAAAAGTGCAACGAGAATGATCCATTTGGATAGGTTTTTTTTCTTTTTCTTCTTCATTTGGGCTGACCGTTAGGAGATAAATGTTTGTTTTATAGCGAAAGAGGGATTCCTTTGTAAAAATCAAGAATCTTTAGTTGAAATACATATTGATATTTTGCCTGAAGATTGTCGGATTGAACGCGAAAAAGGTTGGTTTTTGCCACCGTAAAATCGGTTCCATTCAACATACCCACATCCAACCTTTGTTGCACATATCGGAACGCCTCCTCCATTGATTTCACATTTTGCAGGGTGGCTTTGTATCGCTCAAAGGCGGAGATGGCATCATTATTTACCTGTTGAATTTCTTTATATAGAAGTTGTTGTCTGTTTTTCATGTCAATTTGCGCTTGCTGTACGCTCAAATTTGCATTGCGAATGTTGGTAGATATGGTCCTGCCCGACAGAATGGGAATACTAATGGAAAAACCGAGGTATGTATTTCTGCGGTTATTGATTTGCTCAAAAAAAGATGGAGTGCGGTAGAGGTTGTCAATAGCCTGACCGAAAGGGTCGGAGGGGTCAATATCCGGAGGGAGGTTGGCAACTTTGTATTCAGGATTGTAGGAGGAGTTGATTCCGGCGGAGACGCTAAGTGTGGGAAAACGCTGCCCCTTGGTAGCAGCCAACTGATACTCCCGCTGTTGCAGTGAAAATTCGCCAATTCGTATCTGAGGCAGAGATTGAGAAACCTGATAAAGGTGGTCAATAGAGGCTCCCATGAAACCAATAGTATCCACCTGAATAACAGGTATTTCTATAAGGAAGTCAGTTTCGTGGGAGAGGTCAAGCAGTTGAATCAGACCAAGGTAGGCAGTTCGGAGTGTGTTTTCGGCGTTTACTACCTGCACCTGTTCGGTAGCCAACTGCGCCTGCATTTCAAGCAAACTGCTGTGCGCCAAGTTGCCGGCGTCCACCAATTTTTGGGTACGCACCACCTGCTCCGACACGCTTTGAAAACTTTGTCGGGCTGTTTCTAAAATCTCTTGTGCCAGCAGCACCTGCAAATAGGTGCGGGCAATCTCAATGGAGATGTCGTTTTTTAACTTCTCTACCTCCTGTCCGGACAGTTCCAACTGCGCCTGATTGCTTTTGACGTTATTTGACTTTTGCAACCCTCTGAAAATATCAAAATTAGCTCCTATAGAGGCATATCCGCTCTGTGATACCTTATTTTCGGTAATGGTAAAGTCTTGCGCATTGAGGGTACGTCCCCAACCAAATCTGTAATCGGCACTGGCGCTGATACTTGGTCCCATCGCCCATTTCGACTGCTCCAGTTGGTTTTTATCTCTTTCGATGGCTAAACTTTGTTGTTTAACATTTAGGTTATTTTCCAATGCATACCGAATGCACTCCTCCAAGGTCCAACTCTTTTGGTACTGGGCACACAAGGGAAGCGCGCAAAGCAACACAACAAGTAATGCACCTATCTTTTTTGTCAAATTCATCTCACTCGATTTTTATGATGCAAAGATAATTGTTTTATTTCAACTTGTATCTAAAACCAAAAGAGTTTAGTATTATGGTAAGTATTACACCCAAAAGGGTTGCATAGATGTCGTAGGTATCAAAGGTGTTTATGGGGAGAATGTACTGGACAAACTCGTAAATAATGAAGCCTAAGCCAACGGACAAAATGGCGACAACAGAGTTTGCAAAACTTTTGAAATGAACGTTATTAAAGTAAGCAATGAGAAAAAATGCGGCAGGTACACCTAATATGTTTGGCATGGTATCAATAAAGAATCCGGAAAGATATGGTCTGATAAATATGGTAAAAAACGCAACGATTATGACGCATATCAGACCAATCGCAAGGTGGTATCCATTTTTTGTACTCATTGAATTAAAAACGAAGTGCCTAAGACTCTTCAAATAGTCTTAGGCACTTGCAGTTGCATTTACTTGCCATACCTCAGGGATGGCTGGGTGTTGAAATATTCCGGGTGCTCAACTTGAACCTCCATGGCTGCTTCACAAAGAATTTTGTAGCAGTCATAAATTAAACCGCCGACGATAGCACCAAAAAAGAACGAAACCGGATCAAATCCGCCGTTTGTCATTACTACTTCTAAAGTACTCATTTCGCTTACTCCACAAGCATTCAAATCAAAATTTTCCATAACGATAATGTTTTTTAGTTAATGATAAAAGTAATAAACCCATTTTGCATTGCGCACTGCAAAACTGTTTTTCGGGTACAAAGGTATTGGTGTTCTGTCCAGAAAAAAGGACGGAATAAAAAATTCTGTATCATTTTGGAAAATTGTCGCTCTCCATCTCAGCAACAGGTTTGATGCTATAATACAAGTTGAGGGCAACATGGTTGTGGTAGTAAAAGGTGTATCTGGAGCGGGAGTATTTGATCTCCACCCCGCGTGAATGTAATTCGTCTATGATATCGTACAGTGTACTGCGGCTGATAGAGAGTCGTTTGGCTAATTCGCTCGGCGTTCCGGTGTGTCCTTGGCGGAGAAGTTTGTCTAAGACGGAGAGTTTTTCTATTGTGTCAAAGAATTTCATGGCGATTTTTGAACTAATTGAATATCTGTGTTTGCGCTTGCCAGTAGGCAGCATATCGCCCTTTGGCGGCAAGGAGTTGGGGATGGCTTCCTTGTTCTGTAAGTTGCCCGTTGTGAAGTACATAAATGGTATCAGCCTGTGTAACTGTGGATAGACGGTGGGCAACAATAATAACGGTTTTGCCTTGGGCGCGAAAATTTGACAATACCTCTTTTACGTACCATTCCGATTCGGGGTCAAGCGCCGAGGTTGCTTCATCCAATACGAGGATTTCGGGTTGGCGGTATAGCGCTCGTGCAATGGCAACGCGCTGACGTTGTCCGCCGGATAGTTTTGCCCCCTTTTCACCCACCTGCGTTTGTAACCCTGCCGGAAGGGATTGAATAAAAGGGAGTAAACCAATAGTTTTACATAATTCAAAGATGCGTGGAAGGTCTGGTTCAAGGTCTCCCAACGCAATGTTTTCCAACAATGAGCCGTCAAACAGATCAATGTGCTGCGGTACGATGCCGATAAGCGTACGCAGATTAGTTGGGGAGAGGTGGCGAACATCCACCCCGCCAATGCGGACGTATCCGCTCTGTAACGGATAGAGGTTTTGTAAGATGGATAAGAGCGAACTCTTTCCGGATCCACTCTCACCCACTAAGGCGCTCATCTTTCCCTTTTCAAAGGTGAGTTGCAAACCCCTGAAAACTTCGACTCGCGAACCGTACCTGAAATGGACGTTACAAAATTGAATATCGCCCAACTGCTCTTTGGTAAACGGAAGTTTTTTCGCCGTCTCTTCGTTCTCCAAATCCATAATCTCAAAGAGGCGGTCGGCGGCAATCTGCGCATCCTGCCAACTGCGGTTCATTCCAATCAAACCGGACACCGGTCCCATAAAATAGCCGATGAGGGCATAGAAGGAGAGCAGTTCTCCGGGCGTTATTTGCCGATTTATCACGAAGAGCGTGCCTGCCCAAAGCAAAATAATAGTAAAGAGACGTGAAACAAACTCAGCAGAGGATCCCGACCACAACGCTGTCTTACCGGAACGATAGACGGTTTGCAGCAGTTTCACAAATCGTACTTCGGTTTTGAGTCCGGCAAAATCTTCCATGCCGAATTGTTTAATGGTCGTTACGCTATGGAGTGTTTCAACCAGGTGTGCCTCCAATTCGGCGGTATCTTCCATGAGCCTGCGCTGTGTTTTACGGTTGGCGTGATTATAGATGGCGTATATGAGGGCGTAGAGGGGAATCACGCAGGAAATCATCAACGCCAACTTCCAATAATAGGTGAACATCAGGGCAAACGAAAGGACGAGAATCATCACCGATACCAAGAGGTTGATGATGGTCTCGTTAATAAAGAGGCGGATTTTGACGGCGTCATTCACGCGGGAGATGATTTCGCCGGAGCGCATATTATCGAAAAAAGTTTGCGGCAGGCGCAACAGGTGTTTGTAGTAGCCCAAAATGAGTCGAACGTCTATTTTTTGCCCTGTGCGCAACACAATTAACGTTTTAAAGAAATTGATAAAACTTCCTGACATCAGCAACGCCACCATAACAACGCTAAGGAGGTGCAACAGATTTTTGTTCCCCTCGGGAATTACGTTATCGACTATCTTCTGCATATAGAGAGAGATGGATAGTCCAATCACGGTATAAACTAAGGCGCCAAACATCGCTTGCGTCAACTCCTTGACGTTGGGGAGGAACAGGTGCCACAGACGGGTGATTACCGATACCTTTTGATTTTCGGGCGTAAAGTTCTCTAAGGGCGCCAGCAGCAGCAGCACGCCTGTCCATACCTTTGTAAACTCTTGATAGGAGTAGCGGTGCATCTTTCCATCTGCCGGATCCATCACCAACACCTCTTTTCCATTTGCCTTATAGAGCACAACATAGTGTAGCAACTTCTCGTGTACAATGACGTGGGCAACTGCCGGTTTTGGAATTTTTTTCAATGGAGCAGTTAGTTTTTCTCCGTTGGCATCCAGTGCCTTTACCGCCTTTGCCGAGAAGCCGAGCGCCCCTGCTGCCTCTACTAACCCCAGCAGGTTGGTGCCCTTTTTATCGGTAGAGGCAATTTGGCGGATGCGGGCAATAGGGAGCCTTAAACCATACCACGCAGCAACCGAAACCAGACAGGCGGCGCCGCAATCGGTAATATCGTGCTGTTTTATCTTTATGTGATGACGGTTGAACATTTTACGATACATTATCATTGGGCATGGTTGTTGGGATTTAGCCAGTTGTCCATCCTGTCGTAAAACCATTGAAAAAGCGTGCGTTGTGTTACTTGAAAGCGAATATTGAAGGTCATCCCTCTCTTTAAAGGGGCGGTGTAGCCGTTTTTGAGGCTCATATAACTGTTCTCAACTTCGCAAAACACTTTAAAAAGAGGTTGTTCGTTTACAAAAACCACATCTTGGGCAACGTCTGTAACTTGCGCTTGCAGTACGCCCCATTCGTTATAGTTAAAAGCGTCTATCCGGAGAACCGCTTGCCCGCCTGTGCGAATCAACCCAATGTCTTGCGGAGTAACCCAACACTCCGCAAAGAGCGCCCCTTCGGGGGATAGTTCCATAAGCACTTCTCCTTCGGTTACAAAACTTCCCTGCCTGATTCCGGACAACTGTTGTACGGTGCCGGTAACAGGCGCAATAACGATGAGTTCCTGTTTTTGAAGCGTTAATTGAACCCATTTCGATTGTATCTCTCTCTGTTCATCCTGATACCTTTGTTGCTCCTGACGCCAGAGAGACATCTGCTCATTGTAGAGGATAGCCAGCCCCGAGAGGGATTTTTCGTACTCATGCTGCGTTAATTCATAGTCTGCCAATGCAATTACCCGATTGCCGTATAGCATTTTATCGCGTTCAAAACGCTTTTGTACAGATAAATATTGCTCCCAATGATTTTGGTAGCGACGACAAAAGAGAAGGTAACTCTGTTGGTACATTGCCGTTTGAAAAGTGGGCGTTACTTTGTTGATTGCTTCGGTCTCTCCGAAAGGCGTATTGGTGAGCACCGTCAAATCTGCAAGCAAATACCTTACCTCCTCTATGCGTCTCAGGACAAATTGCAACTGTTCGTCCCAAGCGTCTCTTCCAATCACCAACAGGGTATCTCCAGTTGTTATCAGCGCATTCTCTTTAAGTAAAGGGTTGATATATTGCACATATCCGGAGCCGGATGCCTTGGGATATATCCGCTCTCCGGACGATTTAAACAACCCTTGTCCCCGAACGCTTACATCCACCTTAATAAAGAACAGCGACACAAAGCCAAGAACAATGAGTGCCAGCACGCACAAATAGATTACTTTGGGTCCCTTGCTGTGTCTGTGCAAAATATGTTCCACCGAAGTCTCGGCAAATATGGAGGGTAATATCTTTTTCGCATTCATCATCACGTTCAAAAATGAAAGGAGCCACGGTATCTTCCCCGCACAGATCTTACAGCCCGATAGATCATCCAACATCATCCGCAGCTCCTATAGTTCATGGCGCAAACATAGCACACCGTTCCATGCAGAGGCGGACAAAACGTAAAAAGTTGAGAAAGATTTTTTTTTAATTTTTTTTGGAAAGCAAGAATAGAGCGAAAAAATTTAATATTGAAGGCAAATATAGTGCCTACAATGGATAAATTTCTGTAAATAAATCCTTTAAATATGGAAAAACGGAAGGAGCAAGTTTGGCAATCGGCGCAAAGAGCATCGACTGTTCGCAATCATTATGCGGGAAAAAATGCCATAGTTGGTCGAGCGCTTGCAGCAGGCAAATGAAAATACTCAAAATAAATGCCGTCTTGACCAAAGAAAAGAGGAGTCCGATGAGGCGGTTGAAGAATCCAAGGGTAACTATTTTCACCAACTTCTCCGCAATCTTCCCCACAAAAACGACCGCCAAGAGTACGGCAATAAAAGTAACGGCAAAGGCGATAATGGTTACCGCAGTTTCGTTATGATCTATCCATTGCGAGATGTACGATCCGATAAAATTGGAAAAATGGATGGCGCAATAGATGCCGAGTAAGAGTGCGATTAATCCAAAGAGTTGGCGGAGAAATCCTTTCCAGAACCCCATCATGGAGGCAAGCACCAGAGTGGCTATGATAATAAGGTCGATATAGTTTATTGCCATTTTCAAAAATTTTAAGCGTTTTTTACGGTTGATTGGCGCAAATATAGGGTTTCTGCGTAGAAATCGTACCTTTGTGCGCTTTTTTAACAATACAAGCATGAAATTCAAAGAGTATAAAAATTTAGATTTGGCTGCCATCAACAGAGAAGTGGGGGAGGAGTGGAAGCGCGAGGGCACTTTTCGGCGCTCCATGGAGGTTCGAAAAGGTGCGCCTCCCTTTGTTTTTTTTGAGGGTCCGCCCTCTGCCAACGGGTTGCCGGGCATTCACCATGTAATTGCACGTGCCATTAAAGATGTCTTTTGCAGATACAAGACCCAAAAAGGATACTATGTAAGGCGCAAAGCGGGGTGGGATACCCACGGTTTGCCCGTGGAGTTGGGCGTAGAGAAGATGTTGGGCATTACCAAGGAGGACATCGGCAAAAAAATCAGCATTGAAGAGTACAACGCCGCCTGCCGCAAGGAGGTGATGAAATATACCAAGGAGTGGGAGATGCTCACCGAACAGATGGGCTATTGGGTGGATATGAGCGACCCCTATATCACCTACGACAATCGCTACATTGAGACCTTGTGGCACCTGTTAAAAAATATCTATAATAAAGATTTACTCTATAAGGGCTACTCCATTCAGCCCTACTCCCCCGCAGCCGGAACGGGTCTCTCTACCCACGAATTAAATCAGCCCGGATGCTACAGAGATGTAAAAGACACCACTTGTACGGCTCAATTTAGGGTGATTCGTAACGATTTGTCTGAAAAACTCTTCTCGGCGCCCGATGAAGATCTCTATATTTTGGCGTGGACAACTACCCCATGGACACTTCCCTCCAACACCGCCTTGTGCGCAGGTTCTTCCATCTCCTACGTGCGGGTACGCTCCTATAACCCCTATTCGGGTTTGTTGCAAACCTGTATTTTGGCAAAAGAGTTGGTGAATCACTATTTTAATGAAAAGGCTTTGGGGTTGTCGTTAGAAGAGTACAAGGCAGGGGACAAGTTGATACCTTACAGCATACTCACGGGTGAGTTTAGAGGGAAAGAGTTGGAGGGAATAACGTATGAACAACTCATCCCTTGGGTGAATCCGGGTGAGGGCGCCTTTCGGGTGGTGTTGGGTGATTTTGTAACCACCGAGGAGGGTACCGGGATCGTGCATATTGCCCCCACTTTTGGGGCGGATGACGACCGCGTTGGCAAAGCAAACGGAGTGCCACCGCTGTTGATGGTGGATCAGGAGGGAAACAGGCAGGCGATGGTGGACCGTACCGGAAAGTTTTGGCGGTTGGGCGATTTGGATGCGGCATTTGTTTCGGAACGGATGAACAGGGCGTTGTATGAACCCTTTGCGGGTCGGTTTGTAAAGAATGCATACGACCCTGCATTGGCAGATGACGCCGTTACGCTCGATATTGATTTATGTGTGATGCTCAAAGAGCGCAAGTCGGTCTTTAAAATAGAGAAGCACGTACACAACTATCCCCACTGCTGGCGAACCGACAAACCTGTGCTATATTACCCTTTGGATTCGTGGTTTATTAGAACAACGGCGGTTAAGGAGCGCTTGATAGAGTTGAACAACACAATAAACTGGAAACCTGAGAGCACCGGAACAGGTCGTTTTGGCAAGTGGCTCGAGAATCTTCAAGATTGGAACCTCTCCCGCAGCCGTTACTGGGGTACCCCGTTGCCGGTGTGGAGGGAGGCGGATGGAGGCGAAGAACTCTGTATAGGCTCTTTAGAAGAACTTTATCGAGAACTTGACCGAGCCGTCTCTGCCGGTTTTATGCCAATCAATCCCCTTAGAGAGAAGGGTTTTGTTGTTGGAGATTCCTCAGTTGAGAATTATGAAAAAATTGACCTCCACCGACCCTTTGTGGACGACTATATTTTGGTATCTTCCAAAGGGAAACCGATGTATCGAGAGAGAGATTTGATAGACGTTTGGTTCGATTCGGGCGCCATGCCCTATGCTCAGGAGGGGTTGGCTCGATTGGATTCGCCGGAGTTTGGACAAACTGCCGACTTTATTGCCGAAGGGGTGGATCAGACGCGCGGATGGTTCTTTACGTTGCACGCCATTGCCACCATGGTGAGCAATAAGGTCTCTTTTAAAACGGTATTATCCAATGGCTTGGTTTTAGACAAAGAGGGAAACAAGATGAGCAAGCGATTGGGGAACGCAGTCGATCCTTTTGGCGCTCTTGCCGAATACGGCGCTGATGCCCTTCGCTGGTATATGCTCACCAATGCGCAACCGTGGGACAACCTCAAGTTTGACGCCTCTGCGGTGGATGAAGTGCGTCGAAAGTTCTTTGGCACACTCTACAACACCTACGCCTTCTTTGCATTGTATGCCAATGTGGATGGTTTTACCGGACAGGAGCCTCAGGTTTCCGTTTCTAAAAGGTCGGAGTTAGACCGATGGATTTTGTCTCTCTTGAACACCCTCATCAAGCGTGTGGATGAGGCATACGCAGACTACGACGTTACCACCGCGGGGAGGCTCATTCAGGACTTTGTTTGCGACCATTTGAGTAACTGGTATGTGCGCCTGAACCGTAAACGCTATTGGGGCGGCGCCATGGATGAGGACAAATACGCCGCCTACCAAACATTGCACACCTGTTTGACCAACGTATCCCTTTTAGCCGCCCCCATCGCACCCTTCTTTTGCGACCGCCTTTTTAGGGACCTGCACCCCTCTGCCGCGTCCTTGCCTCTCCTTTGTCCGGCAGACTTGGCGTCTGTGCACCTTGAACTCATTCCTGAATATGACCCTTCCTTGATTGACAGCAACCTCGAAAATAGCATGGAGTTGGCGCAACGTTGCAGTTCCATGGTGTTGGCGCTTCGCCGAAAAGTAAATATTAAAGTACGTCAACCTTTGGCAAAAATGGTTGTACCCGTTACCAACGCGGGCATCGAAGCCCAAATGGAGGGGATAAAATCTATTGTTTTGAATGAAGTAAATGTAAAAGAGATTGAATATTTGTACGATACTACGGATTTGCTTATAAAGAGAGTAAAGCCGAACTTTAAGGTTTTGGGCAAACGGTACGGTAAACAAATGAAAGAGATTGCCGATGTATTGCAAAACTTTTCGCAGGAAGAGATTGCCACTTTAGAGCGTTCCGAGAGTTACCATTTGCCGCTTGTTTCGGGAGAGGTTGTCTTGACCCCTGAAGATGTCTCAATTACTTCCGAAGATATGCCGGGTTGGTTGGTTGCCGTTGACGGCAACTTGACGATTGCCTTAGATATTACCATTTCAGATAGTTTGCGCTGTGAAGGTACTGCCCGCGAATTGATCAATCGAATCCAGAATTTGCGAAAAGAGAGCGGTTTTGAGGTAACAGACAGAATTGATGTGCGTGTTGAAGCGTGCGAAGATATTTTAGAAACGTTAGAATCTTATAAGTCGTATATTTGTACACAAACCCTTGCCAATGAAATTGAAGCAATCCCACACCTCCCCAATGCCCTGCGTGTTGAATGGAATGAAGATACACTCGGCATTGAATTGGTGAAGAAATAAAAAAATAGTATATTTGCGCCCTAAACAGGAATCATTATGAAACAAGAAGAGACAGTAAAAATGAATGAAATACAAGGGAAGGTCCGTTATAGTGATGAGGAGTTACAAGAATTCAAGGAGTTGATATTGGACAAATTAGATAAAGCCAAAAAAGATTACGAATCATTGATTTCGTCGGTTACGCACAGCAGCAGCAATGATACCGAAGACACCTCTCCCACCTTTAAGGTGTTGGAAGAGGGTGCCTCTGCGCTCTCCAAAGAGGAGTCAGGTCAGTTGGCATTGCGTCAGCAAAAGTTCATTCGCTCCTTAGAGATGGCACTCATTCGCATCGAAAATAAGTCGTATGGGATATGCCGTGAAACGGGAAAACTCATTCCCAAAGAGCGCCTCAAATTGGTCCCTCACGCCACCTTGTGTGTCGAAGCAAAAATCAACAGAGAGTAATATTTTAGTTTGTATCACGTGTTTGCATCAAGCAGATCAAGAACTATCCTCGTTTGGTCTATTATCCTGTTCCTCTTGATTTTTGACCAGATATTCAAATTTTGGATAAAGACGAATATGACCATCGGCGAGAGCATCCCTGTTCTTGGCTCATGGTTTCGTTTGCACTTCATTGAGAACAAAGGGATGGCATTCGGGTTGTCCTATGGCGGCAACGTTGGCAAATTGTTGTTGAGCCTTTTTCGCATTGTCCTTGTTCTCTTCCTCATTTACTATATCCACCGCCTTATCAAAAGCCGTGCGCCCATTGGCGCTTTGATTGGCATTGCCCTAATCACAGTTGGCGCCCTTGGCAACATCTTCGACTGCGCCTTCTATGGTCTCCTTTTTAGCGAATCCACTCCTCTTCAAGTTGCCCAATTCCTCCCCGAAGAAGGCGGCTACGCCCCCTTCCTCCACGGCAAGGTGGTTGATATGCTCTTTTTTCCCTTAGTCGAAACAACCCTTCCTGCTCACTTCCCTATCTGGGGTGGCAAAGAGTTTGTCTTCTTCCGCTTCATTTTCAACATCGCCGACAGTTGCGTTACCATCGGTATCTCCTACCTCCTTATCTTCCAGCGCTCCTTCTTTCAAAAGAAATAATTTTTGTATTCAATCACTTTTTCCTACCTTTGCCCCCGTTTTGTGAAAATTTGTTTTGGAGAGATGGCAGAGTGGTCGATTGCGGCGGTCTTGAAAACCGTTGAAGTGAGAGCTTCCGGGGGTTCGAATCCCTCTCTCTCCGCCAAACAAAAAATCAATGCTCGCAAAGCGAGCAAACGTTACAGCAGAAATCCGAACGAGAACTTGTTCTCAGTTCGGATTTCTGCTGTAACGCAGCGCCAAGCGCTGTTGATTTTTGTTTGACGCCTTCCCTCTGCGGATCGCGAGCGGCGTTAGCCGCGAGCCATCCCTCACCAAGCGCTGTTGATTTTTTGTTGTTTGACGCCTCCCTCTGCGGATCGCGAGCGGCGTCAGCCGCGAGCCATCCCTCACCAAGCGCTGTTGATTTTTGTTGTTTGAGCCCTCCCTCTGCGGATCGCAAGCGGCGTTAGCCGCGAGCAATCCCTCACCGAGCGCTGTTGATTTTTTGTTGTTTGAGCCCTCCCCTCTGCGGATCGCGAGCGGCATCAGCCGCGAGCCATCCCGGCTCACCCTCAAAACCCTGTTTTCAGGCATAGATTTTGGATAACCTGAACAGGAAGAATTTCATATCTGAGACCCCTCTGAGAGAAGCTCTAAAGGTTTTGATTTTAGCATTGAATGATTCTGCGGAGGCATTGGTGGAACGGTTGATAAAGAAATTCAGAATTTCATCATAGTGTTCATAAATGGTAGCGGAAATGGTATTAAAAGATTTAAACCCGGAATCGTTTACCTGATTGAACCATCGAGCAAGACTCAGACGTGCAGCATCTTTGGCGCTGTTTTTTGAAAATATCATCCGTAAGGAATGTGTAAGCGAGTACGCCTTTCTAAGATCGGGATATAACTCAAAAAGAATTTTGGCTCTGCGTTTTTGTTTTTCTGTCCATTTGTCGGCAGACTTGAACAGAAGATACCGGCTGCGAGCAAGGAGTTGTTTTTTGGAATCTCCATTTTCAAATAGTTGAGGGATATGCTTTTTGTCGGATAGTTTTGCCTGTTCCATGGCATTGGTTTCTTCATTGATTGCCTCCCATCGGTGCGCAATACGCATTTCCTGAAGGGCATCGTATGCTAATTTCTGTACATGGAAGCGGTCGATAACACGTTTGGCTTTGGGAAAACAGTGTCGAACAATCCTGTGCATGGATTCTGCCATATCTAGCGTTACTTCTTCTACCTGATTCCGTTTGTCTTGCGGAATCTTTTTGAGTATCTCAATGACCGTTTCCGATGATGTACCTTCTACGATGGCTACCAAAGCGCCTTTCCTGCCTCCGGCTGCCTTATTGCTGATGATCGTGTAAAGTTCGCCATTGGAAAGAGAGGTCTCATCAATACTCAACCACTTACCAAGATTCTCCGGAAAAAGCAGCCATTCCTCGGCATGTTCAGCCGCCTCCCAACTCTTGAAATCACTCAAATGCTCCTTGTAATGACGCTCAAGTTGAACACCGTCTATGTGATAAAACTTCTCAAGAGATTGGGCCGGTATCGGGTAAGTATCCAAAAGCCCCTTTAAAAAAAAATGCAAATTCTTTCGAATAGCGCGTCCCTTCTGCAACTAAATCCCACCTGCGGGAATAACTCTTGCCATCAGGATCTACCCAACGGCGACGACTCACATGGAGGACTACTTTCCTGTCCCGCAAAGGAAAATCCTTTATCATGGATTCATCATAAAAACCATTGGGGGATAACTCCTTTGAACTGTACTCTTCCGGTACAACATTGTATTCCTCCAAATAAAAATGCAATGTACCGGCATGTTCTTGTAAATCCGTGATTTCAAAATAATCAACTATCTCTGCCGGAAGAACATAGCGGATAAGTTCTCTTAATAATTTATCGTTCGTCATCCTTTTTGATGCAAAAATACAATTTTACGTCAAAACACAGGGTTTTACGGGTGAGCCCATTTGTGCCATGAAATTTTCAGAATTGCATAGGAAGTTAGAGAGGGCTGGATGGTACGTTGTGAAAGAAACTGACCATAGGTACTATGGGCATGAGAATTACCCATATTTGGTCAAAGTAGGGAGACATGGCAGCAAGGAGATTCCTCTAACTGAATTTCACAAAATTATGAAAGTAGCTGGACTAAAATAACAAAGACATGGAAAAGAAAAAAGTAAAAGCAATCATTAGCAGGTCTAAAACAGGCTTTACCATTATGATGGAGGGCTTTGACTGGGCAATTTCTTATGGAGACACATTGGAAGAAGCCAAGCATGATTTTGAAAAATTTCCACAGGAATACATTGCAACATCATTAGAAGCAGGCAAAGCTGTTCCTCCTGAATTAAACAATGGATACTTGGAATTTGAGTATGTTTATGACCTGTCAGGATTCTTTGCCCACTATAATTTTATATCCCCTACCAAAATAGCAAGGAAAATAGGCATAAACACATCCCTTATGAGGCAATATGCACTTGGCAGTACCTATGTGGGTTTATCCAAGAAAAAGCAAATAGAGACTGAAATACATAATATTGGAAAAGAACTTTTGGCAGTCTCTTTTTGAGATGCACACTTACTTTTGCATTTCTATATAAAGTAAATGTGTAGTTTGTTTACATTCCAGAGTAGTCCAAAATCCATTTATGCCTCACCAGGAATCCATTCCCCAATACCCCTGCTACTGCTTTACTCCCTTTTGAATGAAAATAGGGACACAGGCTGGAGTCAAGGGCAAATAGTTCTGAATACTTTTTGCTGTCAATGGTAAAGTCAAGTTTAATCACATCACAAACTCTCCGTATTCCATCTTTGCATATCACCCTTTTCTTTCCTTTTTCTTGGTATGTGGCAGTCACAGGAGGGTATTGAGCAAGAGGAGGAGGTGATACAGTTTCTTCTGACTCTAATGGTGGTACAATCCATTCCTTATAAAAGCAGGGGTCAAGCAGGTTATGCCTTACACTTGTGTCAATGAGAAAGTTGAAACCAAATTTACCTGTGCCATGAAGCTCAACATAAACTGTTGGGATTCCTAAGTTTTTATCAATGCTACTCTTATTGATTAGTTTCATTTTTGATTTTTCTTTCATTGCAAATGTAAACTCCTTGTTTCTCTTTCACAAAAAAATATTTGGCAAAATGATTATTAAGGCTTATTGCTGATACACAGTCATTTTATCTAATATTTAATTCCATTTTTCCGTTTCAGTTTTGGTGGTATTAGTTTTATCATTAATGCTATCCACAAAAGCCCTCCCTCAATCATGCTAAATGAAATAATATCAATTGACTCCTCAGCAAATGCACGAAGAATACCATTTACAACCAATAGCAATCCAAGCAGCATAAGAGGCTTGGTAAAATCAGGTAATAATTGTTTGTATTTCATCATAAATTCAGTTTATTAACAGTTATTTTATCAAAATCCAACACCCACCCATGCTTTAGGAAGAAGTGATTACCAAGTAGCCCATGTATCTGTATGCCTGATTCTTCATTGATTTTATCAAAGGTTTCTGCTGTGTCTGAGCATATAAATGGTTCATGGTAACTCTGTTCTTCAAAGGTGAATGGTATCTCAATAGTTACTCCTGATGTTGCTCCATTCAGGGTATAGACCTCATCGGAGGTTTCACGCTGCTTTAATCTGTCTTTAAAGTGGTCATAAATTCTCTGGTCAATAATGTTTCTGTTTGAACCTGTGTCAAGCATCAAACATATATGTTGCTCAAAGAGTTTGACCACTATTAAGGGCAATCCTGTTTTGGATAGGCCATAGTTTAAGGGGAAAGTCATATTATTTTTCATTTAATTTTTTGATTGTCAATTCATTTTCTTTTATTCTGATGGGTTAATTGATGGAGTTTATATTTATTGAGTTCCTGAACTAATACTAAAATCACTATGGGGCACAAAAAGTAAACCATATCAAAAGTATAATCACCTGTTATAATCTTATAAACAAGAATATACAGATAAGCAACAAAACAAGAAAATATCATTATTATCCGTAGTTTTTTGTTTTTAATCATAATCATGATTTCAAAATTTGAAACTTTATTATCAAATGCTTGGTAAAAATAGGGCTATTAATCACCACTAAATAAGGATATAAGCCCCATTGCCAAAAAATACCCAACGGAACTCAATACACTCCACAGAATAAGGAATTTGATAGTTCCCCAAAAACTTTCAGGTTCAATCCAATTCCAAGCCAATATTCCAGAACCAATGGAAATGACTATTGTTGCTATCAACAGAAGAGCACCTACTGCTCTTCCATCATTATCAGAATTACTCATCTTTGTTTGTTTTTTTATTTTATATTACTTTTCTCTATTCCACCATGATTGAATCTAACTGATTTAATATCCCATAACTTCATTAATTACGGATTGAGAAAACCTCATTCTTAAAATATTTGGAGTTTCATCAATGAGTGCAAGAAAATACCAATTTTTACCATCGTTAAAAGATATTCCTACAGTAAATTCATCTACTTCTGAAGTAGAATGGATATATTTTTCCCCATCTGCATCCTCTTTGTAAAGTGTGGTTGTCAATGGGAATACAAAAATTTTAGTATTTCCTATATCAATCTTTTTGTGAATATCACATACTTCAAAATCTATCTCTATTCCATATTTTTCCCACAATTTTTTAAATTCAATTACATTATTTGATATTTCTCTAAAAAGGTCTTCTATTATATCATCTGAGCTAAAATCAGAAGGATAAAATTTTTTGTAATACGAAATGGCATCTGGATATAAGAATAATTTGGCATTATCAATGTCCCCCATCAATAAAGCCGAGTTATAAGTGTTCATCTGACTTACACAGTTACGCTCTGCTTTTGTATCACCTTGATAGGCTTCAACTTTGCCAAATACATAGCCTTTAGGTAAATCATTTCTAAAACTGTTTGAGTATTTTTGGTTGGATGATTGATTTGAATAGCAACCAAAGAATACCATTGCCACAGAAAGAGTAGCAGTTACAATGGAAAGTTTTTTTATTAAGATTTTCATAAGCACAGATTTTTTTCCCTGCCAGCCCCAAGCAGGAGTTAATTACAAAAAGAAAGCGTGGGCTTGTCAGCAAATTTTACTGGTGGGTTCTGGTAAACCTTGGTCAAAAATAAGCAACAGCCCACGCCCATATCCATAGGAGATAATGAAGCGTGAGAGAAGTTGCTGTTCCTTGACCTTGAAATTTTACCAGATTTACCAGTAAGAATCAGCTGAACACTTTCTGTGTTCCAATACGTCAATGCACCTCTTGTGAAATGCTCCACAAAGATAAAGAAATATTTGATACACCTGTAAGTGTCCCTCTCTCTTTGGGGCTGTTGCTAATGCAAAAATAGATGTTAGTTTCAAATTATGTGTTACTTATACACAAAATTTTTGTTATAGAATAGAGCTATTCTTAGAGTTCCAATGAGATAGTTTTTGTTCAAAGTTTTGTTCTGTGCTGTCTGTGGGGAGTATCCTCTTTGCCAAAGTAGCCAACACAGAAGATAAGTCCCACAAGCAGCATGATAAGTTCATACAGTAGCTCCATGATTTGTTTAGTATTGAAGGCGCACACTTAGTTTGCATATTCCTATACAAGTAACTGTGCAAATTATTTCCTACCATAATGATATAGCCAGGAGTGGCATATAAAAGATGACGGGTTGAAAGATGCTGAGATAAACTAATGAGAGGAGTGAGGGATTTTTTCCAAAATTAGCCTACTCTACTGTCCTTCTTTTCATTTCGGAGCATACTGACCCCCTCCCTCCCTTTCACCTCTACTTACCTGTCTTTTTTTTCTAATGAACTTCTTCTCTCTATAGGAGAATGATTCATAAAAAATACGACATCTTCTACACACCTGCTTTTGTGTTTTTTATATAACTAAGTGTGTAGAACCTCTGCCCTTTTTCCAATCATAATGGGGAAGCAGGGGAGGGAAAGAATAGGGAGAGGGAAAGGAAGTGAAGGAGGTTTGGATAAAGAATCATTGGTAAAGCTATAAAATCCCTTTATCTGCAAAAGAGTAAAACCTGTCCTTGCAAACAATAATATGGTCATATACAGTGATATTCATTATTTTTGCTGCTTCTTTTATCAATTTTGTTACTTCAATATCTCCATATCCAGGAGTTTTGTTCCCTGAAGGATGGTTGTGAGCCAAAACTATTGAAGTGGCATTTGCCAATAGAACAGCCTGCATGATTATCCTGATGTCAATTGAAGTGTCAGATATGCCTCCTTCAGAAATTTTGTAGATGCCCAAAACAACATTTGCTTGGTTAAGCAGAAGCATCCTAAATGATTCCTTGTGTTCAATCTGACCTTTTTCCCAGTGGCTCATAAAAACCCTATAACAATCAGCAGGGCAGTTCACTCTTACTTTTTCAGGCTTTTCAGGCTTTGTCTTGTAAGAGAGTCTAACCTCTGATACTTTGTATGGATTATTCATAGATATTCATTTTTAGATGATTATAAAATTCCCCACCATAATGATAAATTCAATAGGGGGTGAAATGGATGTAAACCAGGAGAATATGAGTGATTACTATAGGGCTTAGTGTAGAAAAATTTCTCTTAGTTTTCTATAGGGAAACCAAAATAAAAAATTCGACACTTTACCTTATAAACCACTCATACCTTGTATCTCCATCCAAAGCCTTTGTAATCCCATCTGAGATATGGGTGGCATTGAGTGCTCTCTCAGAAAAGTTGTCTATGTAACTTGATTTGTTGGCACTTGTCAGAAGATTGTACAGATTCCACATTGAGAGTTCTGTTCCTGCTTTGCTTACTCCAAAATCTCCATCATGGTAGTAGGATTTTGCCACAAGGTTAATTTGGGTGTCTGTCATGAGGAAGGATGGGAGGAGTTTTTTCTGTTCCATTGGCAGGCATTGATACAGTCGGGACTTTCCCAGAAACTGAGCAAATTGGGATTCTGTAAGGCTGTAGTTTTGGAATGAACCCATCAAGTCCAAGTGTTTCTTTGCATTGTATGAGGTGATGAGTTCTTTGACTTTTGCCATAAGGTCTGAGGTGTTGGTTACTTTGATTTCATCCTTCAATCCATCTGTAGAGAGACACATATTGCAACAAACCATGTTCTTAAATCCAATAAAAACCTTGAATTTTTCCATGCCTTTCTTGCTGTAAAGGTTTTCATGGTTGTAACTTCTGATGCCTCCAATGGTCAAATTCAGCCTGTTTCCATTGATTTCTTCTGTGATGGACGGGACTTCCATGCAAAACATCATCCTTTCGTAGTAAATGGTTTTGTCTGCATCTGTCAACTCTTTTACAGATTTATGGATTGCCTCTGGAGTTCTTCCTTTTATCACATGGGATACCCTGATGTCTGGTTCAAGGATGGTTTCATGTCTGAATATTTGAGACACACATTCCCACGTGGATTCTATGAAGGAGTTGTGGGAAATGGTTACTTCATTGTCTTTGCTGAACACAGGCACTATGCAATCTTTCTTCAGGTGGGTCATGGATACCTCTTTGGTGTTGGCTTCAATAAAGGGTTTCTTGGGGGGTTGAAGGACATGGAGGGGTTCTTTTCTTTCTTTTATCTCTTCTGCTTCAATAACTTCTATCTCTCTATGAGTTATTGGGACAATGGCAAAGGGGGTGTAGGGGTGTGGTTGATGGTGTCTAACTTGCTGCAACTGAAGTTCCATAGTGTTGTTGATGGTTAAAGTGGTGAAATTTGGGGGAGGAGGATGAGGCTGCTGATGCTGTATTGCACCATTGGAGAATCTCCTTGCCTGTGTTGGGGGTGATGATAAATTCGGGCTTTCCCATGAAAAGACCTGTTCTATCTTTACTGGCTACTGCATGATGTTTTATGTCCAAGTCCAAGACTACTGTAAATTCATAATCTACGTTGTCTCTCTGGACACTTTTTAGGCCAACTTTCTCAGGGATGTACTTGCCATTTTTTTCATTGAGCACATAGTCTTGTTTGGTTCTCATGGTGCTGATGACATGGCTTGGGCTTGAGAGGATTTTTTGGACAAAGGCATTTTGTCTGGGAGTAATTTTTGCCCAATTTGTAAAACTGTTTCCTTGCAAATTGGCATGGTAATCTAATAGATAGTCCCAACAGTGAGAGATGGAGTCAATGATGATTACTTCCATGCCTGCTTTTTCACAGATGGTAATGGCTTCCATATACACTTCGGGGGTGTAGGGTTCTGCCAATGGGAGTACATTGTAATTTCCAACATGGGCATAGAGGTCTGAGGAGGAGTGTTCACTGTCAATGACTGCTATTTTGCTCCAGTTTGAGGTAAGTCCGTAGGCTAAGAGTAAGGATGATAGTGTTTTTCCACTTCCTGCACAGCCTTGTAATGCCAATTTTATCTTGGCTTGGGTTCTTGATGATTGTCTTAGTTGCATAGTTATATGTTTTTAAATTAATATGTTGCATAAAAAAAAGGAGCAAGAGACCTGTTTGTCCCTTACTCCTTGCCTGTTGAGATTTTCTTTGGTTTTACAGAGTGCCCAACAGTGTAGCACCACCCTCGCCCTTTTGATGGAGCATGTAGAAGGTCTCTCCTGTCTCCTCTGAACAGACTTGAGAAATCATTGGCTTTGTTAATTCTCCCGAAAGAACCTTGTAAGAACATGCTCCTTTTTCAGCGCCAAATGCCATGAATGACTTACCTGTCAATTCATTTTGCAGGATTTCAATTTTGGCTACTGACTTCAATGCCTTGAACTCATCTGGAGTCCATGTTTGTAAGAATTTTAGATTTTTGTTTTCCATGATTTTGTAATTATTAAGTTAAACCATCGGAGGAACATCCCCCAACTCAGGAAATGGGGAGGGTGTGAATGACGTATTACAGGCATAGATACATCATAAGAATTTTTCAAAAAAAATAAAAAATATATTTTTCTCTTTAACAGGCTGTTAGGTATAACTGAAACTATCTATCTCCTGCTAACAGAATAACACTCAAAACGAGTAAAAGCAGTAAAAACAGTTATAATATATTATGTACCAAAAGAAAAGCCCAAACTTTTGAGGGCTTGGGCTGGGGTTTTGGATAAGAGTGCACACTTATTTTCACCTTTCCTATATAAGTAAATGTGCATCAATTTCAATCTATGCAGACAACTTGTAAGTTGATGAAGAGGGGATATGGAATATACAAAAACATTTTTCTACTATCCTATATCCATGCACTCTCTTTCCTCTGTTTGTTTCTTGAGCTTCTTGCACTTCATAATACTGCTTTATATCTGATGCACTTGGTTTTATCTTTATGCCTAAACTATTGTACAGTCTGCTAAATTCTGATTTAATGTACTTTAAAGGATAGAATCCACTTGTTTTGTATAGCCTTTCCAATCTGGCTTTAACTGCATCTTGGGTTTTTGGTAATTTGTAATGGAGGAGGTCATTAACCAAAGTAATATTATAGTGTAATCCTTTTACCTCTTCAGTAGTTAAATACTCAGTTATTCTGTAGATTGTAGGGTATTTCCCTTCAATAAATTTGGCTCTTTGTGTCCTTTGTCCAAATACTGACTTTTTTAGCTCTTCAAGATACTCAAGATATAAGTTCCTAAAACTATTGCTTGTGGTGATACTTTCAAGGTATTCCTCTGCAATATATTGCCATTGGTAAGCTGTTGACACGTCCATCCCTGCCTTTGCATAAGCCTCTCTTATGGCAACACCATTTCTGTAAACTTCATCAATTGTCTCAAATTTGTACCTGAGATAATTCGCTTTCATTTGATTAATAGATAAAGTATTAGTATCCTCATCATACATGGCAAATTCATCTTCATCCTGCATTTTTATCCTTTCTGCAATAGCTTCTTTATCCTTTTCATCCCCCAAGTTAAACACTTTAATCATTACCTCTGCGGAATGAATCCTTTTTTGTATATAAGCGTCCAACCCCTCTCTGGTTTGGGAGGTACTGCCGGTATTGTAGATATGGAGGAGCATATACCTGAATGGATTATCTTCATTTCTGATTCTTCCTGCAATCTGTAATACATCTGTAGCAATATCCAGTCTGGTATTGGAGTTTCTCCCATCACTGACTATAACAGTCAATCCTGATGTTGAATAAAAATCTGAACCACAGAAAACAGTGCTTGTACAAAATGTATAAGGTTTATTTGGGCTTGCAGTAGTGCTTATCTCTATACCTATCTCTGCCAATGTTTTCCTGTTCTCATCACTGTCTGAGCATATCACCCTGACTTGTTCATTGGTAAGTCCTGCACCTTCAATAATGGCCTTTATGCCCCTGACAGAGTTTATATAAAGATAGAGTTCCTCCGGTTTATTGCCTTCTATTTCAATACCAAGAGCACCTGCCTTGTGGTCAAGTATCATTTTTATTGCAGCCTGATATGGTTTATTTGTCACTCTTCTAATTGGCTTGCACATCACTGTCTGCCCCCAATCAATCCTGTAGCAATCTAAATCTTTTAGCTCATCAGGAATAAAACCATAGGGAACAGGTGTAGCAGAGAGGAATGTTACCTTTACAAGCCCCCTTATGCCCTTTAAGAGTCTCCTAATATCCTTATCTCTAAAGGAGTATTCTTTTAGTAATGCCTGATATTCATCTACAACTATCCTGTAGTCACCGATTTCATGGATTGCCTCTTTAACTTTATAGAAGGAGTTATAAGTAACCATAATCTTGACAGGATGTCCTTTGGAAATACATTCCTCTACATATTGTTGGATGTCTTCTTTATACACTCCCTGCATTACCCCCAATATGGTGTAGGGGCATCCCAATTCTTCATTGGGATATTGGTTTTGTTTGTTAATAATCATCTGTTTGTTTGGACAGCAGATAATAGTGTTTTCAGGGTTTATGAGGGCAACTGTTGTTGCGCCACAACCTGTTTCTACTTTGTTTAAGATACCGTTGGGTAGCTCAGACATAAAATCTCTCAGATACTTTGCTCCATGAGGAGCTTTTACATTTTTTTCTACTTGCACTAAATTAAAAGATTAACCCTGCACACTTTTCTGTAATCACTACCCTATAGAATAGAGTAAGACTTAAAAAAATGTGCAGGTGTATGTAATAAACTGATTTTTAGATAGGTATTCTAAAATTGTTTAGATAAATTCCTGATAGATTTTTCCATCTATCTCCTTCCCATTGACTTTTTTATTCCTTTTGATACCATCGGAGCCCCAAGTACCCCATTGTTTAAAAAAGAAAGCTATACCAAGATTGTCTGCTTGGTCTTTTATAGATAAAACCCATTCTTTTTTCATAGGTCTTGCTCTATTTCCACTTTCACCACCTACAATGACCCAATTGATACCCTGTAAGTTGAACTCTTCCAAATCTTCTAAAAGGGGCTCAAAGGATATGAATTTTACTACAGCATTGAGATTTCTCAAATGGTCAATTCTTCCTAATGAATCCCTTACATCAACAGTGACCCCAACCCAAGCATTTGGAGGGATAGGTCTCGATTCAAAATACTCCACCATCCTCTTAGCCCTCTTTGTTAGAAGCTGATAGGTATGTTGAGGAGTAGCTTGGATAACCTCCATCACCTTGTCTATAAACTCAAATGGTACCTCTTCATGAAAGAGGTCACTCATAGAACATACAAAGACTTTAGAAGAGTCCCTCCATGAGAAAGGCTCTCTAATGACATCTTCATGGAGGGTAAGTTGAAAGCCATTTCTGTACTTCTCCATTCCCATTGCTTGAAGTCTCCTTGCCATAATTTCAGCATAACAATTTTTACATCCAGCTGACACTTTGGAACATCCTGTAATTGGATTCCATGTTTTCTCTGTCCACTCAATCTTAGTAGACCTCGTTACTTTCGCAGTGTTTTTTACTGCTGCTTCATTTTTTTTAATCATCTAATAGATTTATAAATTATTAAAATACCTGAAAATGAATAACAAGGAAAGTTGTAAAAAGCATACCCCATACGTGTTGCTATATAAAACATTGATAATAAATATATAATAAGATGATTGCTGTAAAATGTTGCTTGCTGTTGAGAATACTTCTTCTCCTTTCTTACTCATGCTATTGCACTTTCAGTTTCAATTAATACAAAGATAAGTCAAAAAAACAACATTTCCAAATTTTTCGATGACTTTTTTTAATAAATTTTAAGTAAAATTCGTTATGTTATTGTATATGAATTAGATAAATTAAAGTAAGTTTTTCATTGCTTCATCAATCTGGCTGTTTTCAAAACTGTCCAAATAAATCTGAGTAGTGGCAACATCTGAATGTCCAAGTGTTTCTGAAATTAAGGCTATATTGACCCCTGAGTTTTTTAGTACTGTTGCAAAACTGTGCCTTGCTACATAAGTGGTCAGGTTGGCATTGATGCCTGCCAATTTTGCAACTTCTTTTAGGGCAGGATTCACTTTGCCCAAAATTTTATGAATCCTGTTGCATCTTTGCAACTCTGTCTTGTGGATTGCTTCATCTAATATGGGGAAGATGTAATCACTTGCCCTTACCTTGCCTGTTGCATACCTCAGAACAATTTGCAATGCCTCATTGGACAAGGGAGTACTGATTTTTTTCTTGGTTTTCTTTCTGATATACATTAATTTATTATCAATTAGATTGCTAAGTTTCAAACTGCAAATGTCTGTGAAGTTAATACCACCACATAAATAGCTGAATATAAATATATCCCTGCTAAATTGGGTGTAAAATTTCTCCATACTCAAATCCACTGCCATCACTTTTTTGATTGCATCCTTTGAAATAGCTCTTTTGGAGGTGGATAAGTCAAATTTTGACACCTTATATTCATTAAAGGGGTAACTGCTCTTGGAGACACATCTTGCTGCTATTGCCTTATTATAGGCACTTCTGAGGGTTCTAAAAACAAAACTGATAGTAATCTCTGTGCATTTGCAGCCAATTAGCCACTGCTCATATTTCTTTAACCAACTGGTATCTATGTCTGAAAATAACATATCTCCCCTACCCTGGAGCCTGATAATGCTGCCAAGTGAATATTTGTAGGTTCTTGCATTGCCTAATTTGTCTGTTCGTTGATAATGTTGAATCAGTTCATTATTATAAAAACTTCAACTGTTTTTGCCTTTATCTGAGTTGTTTTGGCTGCAACTAAGTATGACGCTGTGTATTCCTTT
>Ga0082212_10000638_pt1 | contig 50960 bp, 46 predicted proteins | sample TergutNt197P3_FD_71548 | JGI IMG/M metagenome (GOLD analysis project Ga0082212, IMG submission 71548) | Neocapritermes taracua P3 segment gut microbial communities from Petit-Saut dam, French Guiana - Nt197 P3 | ecosystem: Host-associated > Arthropoda: Insects > Digestive system > Gut ...
ATTTTATTATTTATATATAAAATTAATTAGATTTGTAAATAATTATTTTTTTTAAGATAATTTTATTATTTATATATAAAATTAATTAGATTGTAAATAATTATTTTTTATAAGATAATTTTATTATTTATATATAAAATTAATTAGACTGTTAATAATTATTTTTTTTAAGATAATTTTATTTTTTATATATAAAATTAATTAGACTGTTAATAATTATTTTTTTTAAGATAATTTTATTATTTATATATAAAATTAATTAGATTGTAAATAATTATTTTTTATAAGATAATTTTATAATGTTTAATTTATATAATTTTAATATATTAATTATTACATCTAAAAATAAGTATGTTTATAATTATTAATTTATTAGTATATCATCATTATTGGAGATATTATGAAAGAAATTCTTGAAAAACTTTTAAAAGGAGAAATTGACATTGAAACTTGTGAAAACCTTTTAAAAGCTAATACTATTTTGGAATTAGATGAAATAGCTAAATTTGATAAAGATAGAGAAGTTCGTACTGGTTTTCCAGAAGCTATTCTTGCACAAGGAAAGGAGTACGATGATCTTTTAGGCATTGTTCGAGCTTATTTGTTAAGTAATAATAATGAGAATAATCTTAAAAATAATCTTAAAAATGATTTTTCTAAAGATAATCATAATAATTTTGGTGAAAAAACTAATATTCTTATAACCAGGTTAACAAAAAAAAGATATTACAAGTTAAAAGAAGATTTACATGATATTATTGCTAAAAAATTTAATTTAAATTATAATGATAAAGCTAAAATATTAATAATATCCAATAATAAATCTGATACTTTAGATTATAATAAAAAAACAGATGGTACTAAACACAATGATTTTAAGAAAAAAATAGGAATCATAACTGCAGGAACTTCTGATATAAGTGTTGGAGAAGAAGCTAAAGTTATAGTTGAACAAGGGGGATGTGAAGCTATCACATCCTATGATATTGGAGTAGCTGGAATTCATAGGTTGTTTCCACAGATAGCTAAAATGGTTGAACTTGGAATTTGTGCGATTATTGTTTGTGCTGGTATGGAAGGAGCTCTTCCTTCTGTTGTTGCAGGTCTTGTGGATGTTCCAGTAATTGGAGTTCCAACATCAGTTGGTTATGGTGTTGGTGGTGAAGGTAAAGCAGCATTATATGCAATGTTGCAATCATGTGCTCCAGGAATAGCTGTTGTAAATATAGACAATGGATTTGGTGCTGGTGTTTTTGCTCTTTCAATAGCTAATGGTATGAACAAATAGATTTATAATAATACTTTCACAAAGTTAATATGATAGTTTAGACTATTAGATTATAATCATATTATAAATAATTATATTAATTCTATATATGGGGATTTTATATTGATTTTTGAAGAATTCAATCCTAAAATTCATGATTATCATAAAGTTGCAGAATTCATTTATGCTGTGGATTTTAGAACTTATAGTGAAATTTTTAAAACAGAAGAAAATGCTATTAAAGCTATTGAAGATTTACTTTTAGTTGAAACTGAAGATATGGGGAATAGTAATCTCGATAATACTGAAAATCTGGGTGATAAATCAAAATCTAAATTATATGTTGTTTTAGATGATACTGATTTTGAAAATTTTGATTCTGATGTTATTAATACTGATATTAATAATCTCAATAATAATACTAATAAAAATAACACCATATATTCTGTTAATAATTCCCTTATTGAAACTAATGAGATTAACAATATTAATGATAAATATATTAATAGTCTTGATATTAATATTGATAGTAATGAGGAAATAACTAGTGAAAATAATAAGTACAATCCTAAAAACATTATTGGTATGTTACAAATAGTAAAAGGTAAAAAAGATGGTTTAATTGGTGATATTCTTTATTTAATAACAAAATTAAAATCCTTAGAAGCTCTTAGATTTTCATATATGTACTTTTTAGATTCTTTAGTTTTAGCTAATCTCAACGAAGATGATTTATACATAGCAGAAATAGCTATTGATGAATGTAAAAGGGGAAAAGGCCTTGGAACAAAAATAATTAAAAAAGTAATCAAAAAAGCTAAAGAAAAAGGATTTAAAAGAGTAGTATTAGATACTGATTTGAGAAACATTGGAGCAGTTAAACTCTATGAATCTATTGGATTTAAAAAGTTCAATGAAAAATCTCCAAAATTCTTTAAAAAAGAAAGAGGGATGTATAACATGGAATATATTTTGTAGTGTTTTTTATTATTTAATGGAATGATTGTATATTATAGAATATGCTCATGCACTTAATATAGTTCATAATTATATTCATGCAATATATTAATGTTCATGAGCGAAAAATTTTTAAGTATTTCATATATTGAGAGCTTTTAAAACTTCTTCTTTTTTAAATAAAAAGTAAGCGATAAAGAATATTAAAAAAACAACAATATAAACAATTATCATGGTCATGTAATTACTTGAATTATTTATTAATGGACTGATAACAATACCAAAGAAATTATTGGCTAAATGAGCACCAATAGCTAATTCAAGCCCATTTTCAACTAAAGTAAATATATTCCACATAATTCCATATAAAAAAAGCGTAAAAACATTTAGGAGAACTAATACTAAATCGTTCCCACCATTTAGTAAATGACCAATGCAAAAAATTAGTGAACTAATTAAAATAATAACTATGGGACTTTTAATTTTTAAACTAATTGCTTGTGGAATATATCCTCTAAAGAATAACTCTTCAAAAGTAACTTGAATAGTAAAAATTCCAATAAATAATAAAGTAATTATAGCCAGATTTTCAATATTAAAATTAAAACTGTAAGAATCAGGAACAATAATATATGTTATGAGTTGAGATACAAATATAAAAACAAACCATATTAATATCCCTTTTAAAAATCTATTCCATCTTATTCTTTTAATCCATGATATTGGTTTTTCCCCAATATCTTTTCCTTTTAATGTATTAACAAGTGACATTAAGTTTTTTTTATGAATGAATTTCACAGAAATATAAAAGAGTATAATTTGCAGTGTAAATTGTAAGAATACTAATAAGTATAAACTTAGGGGATTTGAATTAATATCTGGTGAAGTAGTAATAAGACTAAAAAGAAGTATAGATATTATCACTGATACTACCCATGATAATAAAATGGTAATAAGATACCTCCACCAATTATTTTTTCCTTTTTCTCCATTTTTTAAAAATAAATTTGACATTTATTATTTCTCCATTATTTTTTTTATCTATATAATTTTAATATATTAATTTATAATATATTTATTATATATATATATATATATATATATATATATATATATTTATATAATATAATAATACATATATAATATAATAATAATTGTATATAATATAATAATAATTTTTTAATAATTTACATGATTAAATTAATAATTTACAATTATTTTTAAAAAAATCATTACCAGTTTCATATTTAATAATTACATATTTAAATATTTCATAATTAAATAATAATGTAATAAATCCTACACTAAATATATAAAATACTAAACTAAACTTTTGGATAAAAAGTTATAAATTCATAAGCAAATAACAGAAAATAAGTACTAAAAATTAGTTTTGAACTGTGATATAAATTATTCATGCCTTCTTTCAAATTCATCTAAAAGATTATCTAAACTGATTCCTTTATAAACTAAAAGAAGAAGTATGTGGAAAATCAAATCAGCTGATTCATGAACAAGGTTCTCGTTATTTTTTGAAGCTATTAAAACTTCAGCTGTTTCTTCACCTATTTTTTCAAGAATTTTGTCTTCAGCTAATTTATTACTATCTTTCATCATATTTGAAGTGTATGAATCAATAGGTTCATCTCTTCGACTTTCTAATGTTTCATAGATTTTTCTAATAATGTTATCTTTATTATTATCAGTGTTTGGCATGATTTTCCTTCTTATTCATCTAATTATAATTATTTAATATATATCCAAAATTTTTTTATAAAAAAAGAATATATTTTATATTTATTATATAAAAAATAGAATTTATATTAATTATATAAAAGAATATATTTTATATTTATTATATAAAAAATAGAATTTATATTAATTATATAAAAGAATATATTTTATATTTAGATTCTTATTTTTTTATCCTCATTTTTTTATTTTTTAGGATTTCTTTTTTTTAAACTTTCAGTAATAGCAATTAGAGGGTGTTGGTCGTCATCAATAATTTCAATATCATCAAAACTATGTATTCCTGCTTTATCAGCTGTTCTTTCCATACCTAGTTCTAAATCTTTATTTAAATCTATGACATATGAATCAATTTTATTACAGCCTAATTTTCTAGCTGCCACAGCTCTGTGATGTCCATCCACTAATATATATCTGTTTCCACTTTTGACTACAATGGCCGGTTCTGCTAAACCTCTTTTTAGCTCATAAGTGCGCCCTTGAAGTTCATCAGCATAAATTCTATCTTGTGTAGGGCGTAAATCATCAGTACTAACTTTTTGACGTTTGAGATTAGTTTTAATAGAATATAAATCTTCTAAAGTTTTCTTAAAATAGTTTACTTTAGTTGGAGTGGAACGTTCTATATGGGATCTAACTATGTCTATAGTAGTCATAATCCCAATTATTTTCCCATCTTTTCCTATAACAGGTAATCTAGATATTCCTCTTCTAAACATTACTCTTGATGCATCATCAAGAGACATATTTTCCTGAGCAACTACAACTTCAGTTGACATGATATCTTGAACTAAATCTTCCCATTCTTTGAGTAACAAGTCAAAGGCAGTTACTATTCCAACTATTCCTTCATCATCATCAATAACTGGAAAACCATCGTGTCCAGTTTCTTTCATTAATTTTATAACATCTGCATTTGGAGTATCAGGTTTCACACTAATAACATCTGTTGTCATATAATTTTTTACTAAAGATTTTTCATCCATTTTTCCCAACTCATATTTAATTTTATAACTATTTCATTTTTTCCTTATTTTATTAAATATTAACTTTCCATTTACTTCATTGGAGTTTACATTTTAATATTACTTTTCCATTTTTACATTGTTTTATATATTAATATTTTTTCATTGGATATTAGTAGCGTTTTTTGGGCGTTAATATTTTTTTATTGTATTAGAAGGTTTTTATTGTTTTTTGTGGGATGTTAATATTATAAAATTATTAATATTCAATTATTAATTAAGATATTAGTTTAACTAATTATCAAGTAAACTTTTTAATGTTTTAACAGTTTCTCCAGGATCTGCTTTTCCACGAGTTGCTTTCATAACTTGTCCAACTAAAAAATTTAAAGAAGCACCTTTACCTTCTTTATAATCTTCTACTGCAGTAGGATTATCATTGATGGCTTGTTTTGCAGCTTCGACTACTTCATTTTCATTTACAACACCGATTAACCCCTGTTCTTCAGCTATTTTCTTTGGAGTTTGAGGGTTTTTAGGCATTTTCTCAATTATTCTTTGGCCTGCCTTTGTTGTAATTTCTTTATTTTGAAGGAGGTTTAAAAGTTCAACAATGTTTTCAGCTGTTATTTCACTATCTTCAAAGTCAAATTTATTATAGGTTAAAACTCTCTTAAGTTCATCTCTCATCCACATAGCTGCAAACTTAGGCTCAATAGATTTAACTACTTCTTCATAAGCATCAGCTAATTCTAGCTCTGAAGTTAAAGTTTTTGCACTTTCATCATCAATCCCATATTGTTCTATAAATCTTTTAACTTTATTATGAGGGGCTTCAGGCATCTCTTCAGCTACTTTTTCTAACTGTTTTTCTTGAACTTTGATTGGAGGTAAATCTGGATCAGGAATGAATCTATAATCATCAGCATCTTCTTTTGTTCTCATAGCTACTGTAATCATTTGAGACTCTAAAAATGCTCTAGTTTCTTGTTTAACTTCAACTCCTCTTTTAATGAGGTTTTTTTGTCTAATCATTTCAAACTTGAGAGCTTTGTATGCACCTTTAATAGAGTTAATATTTTTTATTTCTGCTCTATTTCCACCTTCAAGAGAGATATTAACATCAGCTCGCATAGTTCCTTCTCCACGAGCACACTCACTATAGTTAAGAACGCGAATTAATTCTTTTAAAAAGGTTCTAGCTTCTTCAGGAGAATACATATCAGGTTCTGTAACAATTTCAATAAGAGGAATTCCAGACCTATTAAAATCAACTATTCCAAAATCTGGTTTGAATTGACCAGGATCTTCTTCCATGTGAATTTCTCTGATTCTAACACCATTTAAATCTCCTTCATATCCAATAGGAACAGAAGTTCTTTGGTATCCTGAAGGTAAATCTGGATAATCATAATGTTTTCTCATAAAATAGGTTATATTTTTGTCTATTTTACAATTTAACATTAAAGCTATTGTTAAAGCAGCTTCAAGAGCTTTTTCATTTGTAGGAAATGGCTTTGCTCCTGGCTGGTTCAAACAAACTGGGCAAATATTCGTGTTAGCTGTAGCTTCTTGGTAATTAGTAGGGCAATCACAAAATAATTTTGAGTCAGTTTTTAGTTGCACGTGAATTTCAAGTCCACACATCATATCGATAGTAATCCCTCCAAATAAGGATTATAATTTGTAAATTAAGTATATTTTAATAACTTTACTAATATGAATGATTTAAAGCATTTTTAGAGTTAAAAATCTAATTATTTAAGCATTTTATATATAACTATTCATATTTTATAAATATTTTTATAATTTTTAGTTAATAATACACTATAACTTTTTTATATCTTATAAATTTTTTCAATAAAAAATATTAAAATTTTTAAAAACACTCTTTTTTGGAAATGTAGTAAATTGATATTTATAAAACAGGTGAAAAACAATATAATTTTTGAGAATAAGTTAAGAAATAAATCTTCCAAAGTTATTCAAGCAATGAATTAGGATTTTCTGAATTTTTTTAAAAGTTGTTTATTTTTGACTATCTATCACTTATTTTCGATCAATCTTCTTAATTTTTTATTAATTAATTCGGAAGTGTGGACTGCTTTTTTAGCTTTATCCTTTGTTATAGAATCCACTTCCAAGTGAGTTGCATTATTTCTATCTCTATGCATAACATGTAAATAACTATTTTCTGATTTATTTAGGTAATTCTTTGCAAATTCTATTGCTTCAACATACCCAATATTAGCCGAATCATGATTATTTTCATACATTAAAGACTTGATACTAAATATAACAGATTCAAATGCATTAATCAAAGCATAATCATAATATTTATCTTTAAAAGCTTTTTGTGATAATTTTGAGAAGTCTATTGAATTTTCCAATGCTTGTTGGATATCATTGACTTTATTTCTAATTTTATTATTCCAATCCAGAACATCTACATTATTTGAATCAATTTTTAAAATTTTGTCAAAACATTTAATGGATTCGTTGTAGTTTTTGTTTTTATATAAGGATTTTCCTTTTTCGGTTAAGGCTTCTATTTTCCATTTTGGCGTGTCAATATTATTTGGATTACATTTTAAAGCTTTGTCATAGTATTCGATAGATTTGTCGTAGTTTTTGTTTTTATATAATGTTTTTCCTTTTTCGATTAAAGATTCTTCTTTAAATTTTGTAGCATCTATGTTTTTGGGGTCATGTTTCAAAGCCTTATCAAACCATTTGATTGATTCGTCGTAGTTTTTGTTTTTATATGATGATTTTCCTTTATCAATTAAAAATTTCACATTCTTAGCAATTAAAACTTTTTCTTTCCATTTTGAAGCGGTTATGTTATTAGGATCGTGTTTTAAAGCTTTGTCATAGTATTCAATGGATTCGTTGTAGTTTTTGTTTTTATATAATGTTTTTCCTTTTTCGATTAGGGCTTTTATTTTCCATTTTAATGTGTCTGGATTATTTGGATTACATTTTAAAGCTTTGTCATAGTATTCGATAGATTTGTCGTAGTTTTTGTTTTTATACAATGTTTTTCCTTTTTTGAATAAAGATTTTTCTTTCCATTTTATAGCAGTCATGCTTTTGGAATCATGTTTCAAAGCCTTATCAAACCATTTTATTGATTCATCATATTTTTTGTTTTTATATAATGTTTTTCCTTCTTTCAACAAAAAATCAATTGGGTTTAAAGCTTTTTCTTTCCATTTTAAAGCGCTTATATTGTGAGGGTCATGTTTTAAAGCTTTATCAAAATAATCGATTGATTCATCACATCTCCCACTTTCATATAATGAACATCCTTTCTCTAATAAAAATCTAATCCTATAATCCAAGACATCAAAATCTGGATCAGACTTTGAGTAATTATAAAACCCTTCAACATATTCATCATAGCTACCAATTTCATATAATTTTTTATTAATTAATTCAGAAGTTTTTAATGCTTTTTTAGCTTTATTTTCTGTTATTGAACCTACTTCTGAATGAGTTGCATTATTTCTATCCCTACGCATTGCATGTAAATAACTAATTTCTAATTTATTAAGATAATTTTCTGCAAACTCTATTGCTTCAACATTACCAATATTGCTGGGGTCATGATTATTTTTATACATTAAAGCTTTGATACTAGATATAATAGATTTAAATGCATTAATCAAGGTATAATCATAATATTTATCTTTTAAAGCTTTTTCTGCCAATTTTGAATTGTCTATAGAATTTTTCAATGCTTGTTGGATAAATTCGTCTTTATTCATAATTTTATTTTTCCAATCTAAAGCATCAGCATTATTTGGATCATAATTTAAAACCATATTTAAATGTTCAATAGATTCATCGTATTTGCCATTTTTATATAGTGAACGTCCTTCAGCTAATAAAAATGGAATCAATTTCATCTTCCAATTTGAAGCATCTACATTATTTGGATTACATTTCAAAGCCTCATTGAAATAATCAATTGCTTTTTCATATCTCATTCTTTTAGTTAATAAAAGTCCCTTATCAACTAAAGCTTTTGCTTTCCAATTTAAAGCAGTTATATTATTTGCATCATCATTTATAACCTTATCAAAATAGTAGATTGCTTTATTATATCTAGATTTTTCATATAATGAGCGTCCTTTATCAAATAAAGCATCAGTATTATTAGGGTCATGTTTTAAGATATTATCAAATCTTTCAATATCTTCATCATAGTTACTTTTTTTGATTATTGGAGACTCTTTATCAATTAAGCTATTATCATTTTTTGAAACATACTCTGAAACATCATCAAAACATTCAAGGGATTCATCATAGTTACTTTTTTCATCTGATGAAATATTATTTACTTTCAATCTCGAATTTGGAGTATTTTTAATTTCTGGATTAGATTCTAAATTGTTATCAAATCCTTCAATAGATTCACTGTAGTTAGTTTTTTCATATTCTAACTGCTCATTAATTCTTGTTTTCCAATATAAAACATCTGTATTATGGGGGTCATGTTTTAAAACATTATCAAAATATTCAATAGATTCATCGTATTTGCCATTTTTATATAATGAACGACCTTCAGCAATTAAAGATTTTCCTTTCCATTTTAGAACGTACTCATTTTTTGAATCACTCTCTAAAACCTTATCAAAACATTCAATAGCTTCAATATATCTACCATTTTCATGTAAAGAACGTCCCTCAACCATTAATTTTCTTTTGTTAAGAAAGCCAATTAATCCCATCTAATCACATCAACTAATATAAACACTAGTATTTATAGGTATATTATCTTTTTTTATTTCGATTTATTTTGCTATAAACCGTTCACAGGAATCATAATCACTTTTAAATTGATTTGTTAGAGTACAACCACTAGTATCAGTAAGCAACATCCTCTCTTGTTGAGGTACTAATCCATAAAATATACAATCTTTACAAAATCCCATAAAATCATTTTATATTTTGTTTTGAAATTATTTAAGTTTTTTGTCAGTTGTGCACATGGTCATAAAAACTTTATAGTTGAGAATTTTTAATAAATTTTTAAATTTTATAATGATTAAAAGGAATTAAGTTCTCCTATTCATAATATGTGGATTTTTGATAAATGTTTCAAATTGATATTGCTTTAAAAATTTTTTAATTTTTAAATAAATCCAAGTTTTTCCATGTCTTAAATATTCTTATAGAATTCTAAAAAAACTAGTAAAATATTTATTACTTGTTCAATATAAAATAAATTATATAAAAATTGTGAAATAGAACTGTTAAAAGATTTACTTATATATAAAATAGCCATGAATTTTAGATGAAAAAATATCATTTATTGAAATAAATATTTATTGATAAATATAAAAAGGAGATTGTTATTGTGAGTAGTATTAAACCAATTAGAAATCAGGTCGAAGATGAATTGTTAACACCTGAAAATGCAGCTTTGATTATTATTGATTATCAACCAACTCAGGTTAATTCAATAAATTCAATGATTCATGAAGAACTTATTGAAAATATTGTTTCAGTTACAAAAATTGCAAAATTATATAAATTACCTATAGTGCTTTCAACTGTAAATGTTTCAAATGGCCGAAATAAAGAAACTATCCCACGTTTAAAAAGCGAACTTGAGGGAGTACCTTCATATGATAGAACATCAATTAATGCTTGGGAAGATTTGGAATTTTATGAAGCAGTTAAAAAAACTAATCGTAAAAAGCTCATTATCTGTGCTTTATGGACAGAAGCTTGTTTGACATTTCCTACAATTGATGCACTTAAAGAAGGTTATGAAGTTTACCCTGTTGTAGATGCTGTTGGAGGCATTAGTAATCTTGCACATGAAACAGCATTAAGGCGAGTTGAACAAGCAGGAGCAAAGTTAATCAGTATAAATCAATTAATTTGTGAATTGCAACGTGATTGGGATCGTTTAGAAACCGTAGAGGGATTTGTCAATATTATGCAAGAAATAGGTTCTTTTGTTGAGTTATGAAAATATTTGATTATTATTAGATATTTAATATATTTTTAAGGCATTTTTTAATGTTTAAAATTTATTGGATAATGATTCATTAATATATCTTTTTATATATTGATTTAATTCAGAATCAAACTCACTAATGGGAGTTCCAAGTTGATTTTTATTTGTGAAAGTACCTTTCATCGTTCTTCCAGCCCAATAAACTTCTTCTTCTACTCTTTTCCCATATTTTGTTCCAAACATCTTGAATAATGGGAATTTAGTTATTCCATTAGCTCCAGAAAGAATTAATGTTCCTATATTAGCTAAATTATCTGTCCAAGTTCCACAAATAATCTCTATATTAGGGAAAGTAATGCGAATTGTAGCTACAACGCTAGCATAGTATAGAGAAGCTGGCTGGGATGAATTTTCAAATTCTGTTCCTTTATGGGGGTTCAATGAGTAGAAAATTATTCTATTAATATCATAATCTTTTATATATTGAATTAAATATTCGATATCATCAGGGGTTTCTCCAAGGCCAAGTATTATTGTAATAGCTCTTTTAAATCCAAGATCTTTAGCTTTATTCAACATATTACCAATATCAGCTAAGGATTTACTAGGGCATATTTTATTTTGTAGTTTAGGATTTGGAGTTTCAACAGCTCCAGTTACTCCTATAATTTCTTCAGAATATTCTTCTAAATCTTCAGTTATTCCTATATTTAGCCATACGGGATTTTTTGTTATTTTGTGTATGTCAGTAGCTATTGATTTTATTTCTTCTGTTTTAAATGATCCATAGCCTCCTGATAAAAATTCAATGTTCCAACCTATACGTTTACATAATTCAGCTTCAGCTAATATTGCAGGAATCCTTCGTTTTGCTTTTTTAGGGTCTTTTATTTTGTTTTTTTGAGTACTCATATAGCAAAAACTACAGTCTCCTTTATCACACCACCAAGATAGAAATACAGCTCTTTCTAAGCTTATAGTATTATAACCTTCTTTTTTGTTTACTTTTTCAGCTTTAGCTATTAAATCCAAGATTTCCAAATGTTTAATTTTCTCTATATAATTCATAGATCTTTTCCCTGTTTAAAAACTTATTATTTTATAATCATTTCAAATTAATTATTTAATTTTATAAATAGATTATATTAATAGATTATTTTTTCTATTATTTTTTTTATTTTAATATTTGAAGATTATAGGATGAACAAATATAATATTTTATTAAAATATTATTTATTAAATAAATTTGAGATATATTATTTATATAAATTTTAATTATAGTTATATTAGTTATAAGAATACTAATTATATCAATTTTAATTATAACTATATTAGTTATAAGGATTTTAATTATAGTTATATTAGTTATAAAAATTTTAATTATATCAATTTTATTTTAATTTAATTATTTTTATAATAAAATATATTTTATGAAATATACATTTTATGAATATATATAAATTTACAATAATATTATATCCTATAAAATATATATTATTAATAGATATATTAAGTATTAAATTATTGTTTTTATAAATTTTATTAAGTCTAAAACTTAGGAATCTTAGGGATTTTATGTTATATTGTAGATATTGTGGGACTCAAAATAAAGTGGGTAATTTAAAATGTTCCAACTGTGGAAAACCCCTCCCTTTAATGCCAAACGAACCTCCATCAGAATCAAGATTTTCTAAAGATAATAATCAAAATTCAAGGGACAATAGTTTTAGAAATAATCTCAACCAAGAAGATTCTATAAAAAGGAGATATCTGGAGAAAAATTGGCAGAATCAAGAAAATTCAAATAATCAAAATCATCAAAGACAAGAAAATCAACTGTATAGTCAAAATCCACAGAATCAACAAGCGTATTCTAATCAGCAGAATCCAAATAATCTACAAAGGCAGCGTTCATATTCTAATCAGCAGAATCCAAATAATCTACAAAATCAACAATCATATTTTAATCAGCAGAATCCACAGAATTTGCAAAATGAGCATTTATATTCTAATCAACATAATCAACGAAACCAAGAAAATCAATATAATAATGAATATCAAGAAAATTATCTTAATCAACAAGATTACTCTAGTCGAGAAGATTATCAAAGCTATGGGGAAAATAATGAGTATAATAATGATTTACATCGAAATAGACTAAATCTAGAAAATTCTCAAAATTATTATCATGAACCTAAAAAAGTTAGTAAAACAGCTATTGAATGGGATGTTGTCATAGCTACTGCCTTATTGGTGATTATTTTAACAGCTATACTTCAAAGAATTTTTCCATCTTTTGCTATATTTATATCTTTATTATTAGGTTTGGTATATATTTTAATAGCTACTAAATCAAAAGCAAGTCTAATTAAATCTATTCCCCTCACATTTTTTGTTATTTTAGCTATTTCAGCTTATTTTAGTCTTTAATATTTTTATTTTAATAAATTATATAAATATATCAATATTAATTTTATTTAAAAGAGTTATAGTAGTATTTATTCTTATTAAGTAAATTTTAAAATATTCAAATTTTAAATTAATATATTTAATTTATCAAAAGACTTATATATGATAATAATCAATTTATGTAATGTTGTTTAAAGTTTGACTAATTTTAGACATTAGCTATTATCATGCCCTATTATAGGTGTGGGTTTTCACATGCCGTCGTAGCTCAGTAGGTAGAGCGTTCGGCTGTTAACCGATTGGTCACAGGTTCGAGCCCTGTCGACGGCGTTTTTGGGCCCATAGCTTAGCCAGGTAGAGCGCCCGGCTCATAACCGGGCGGTCATGGGTTCGAATCCCATTGGGCCCATTGATAACAGCTTTATATCAACTGTTTATTCATATAATTTAAATAATTTCAGTTTTATTAGATAGCAATATCTAATTTTTCCTTATTGCTCCGGTGGTGTAGTCCGGCCAATCATTTCGGCCTTTCGAGCCGAAGACTCGGGTTCGAATCCCGGCCGGAGCATTTTTTATATTTTTGTTTGGAAATTTATTTAATACAATGAATGAAATCAGAATATATTAAATCATAAATATATTTATTAAAAATATATTAAATTTAAATATATATTATAAATATACTAAATCAAGTTAAAACCTCATAAATCTAATAAGTTCTCTTTTATTTAATAGGAGAGCTATCTTTAAGGTTCGAGGGACCTACCTCCTTTAATCGAAAGCGGGGGTGCCCGAGCGGCCAAAGGGGACAGGCTTAGGACCTGTTGACGCAGGTCTACCAGGGTTCGAATCCCTGCTCCCGCATCAATCTTTAAAGATTTTAAAATTAATTTCATTTGTTATCAATGCCGGGGTGGGGTAGGCGGTTATCCTACGGGACTGTGGATCCTGCGACTCGGGTTCGAATCTCGGCCCCGGCCCCATTTTTATCTATTTTTTGATTTCAAGTAGTTTATTTATACCAGTATTTTTTATTTTATCATTTAATATTCATTATTATATAATTTTAGCATACTTTTTAGCTTTTAAAATTGTTTTTGTTGGTAATTCAGTGTTTATCAATCCAATTTATAATTTTATTATTTTTTTATTGAAAAAAGAACTTATATATATTAGATTTTATAAATAAAATAATATTTGCTATAATTAATTATAGCTAATTATAGTTAATTATAATATAAGGAGGATTTTTTCATGGATAAAAAACTTTTAGCTTTAATAATTGTTGTTATAATAGCTATTTGCAGTGTTTCAGCATTTTTCTTAAGTCAATCTCCTAATATTGATAATGGAAATACTACAAATAAAACAAATAGTACTGTAAATACTACAAATAATAAAACTATTCCTTCAGAAAATACTACTAACAAAGGAATAACAGATAAAAATGGAGTTACTGCTTCTTTAAATGGTCCTAAATTTTCAGAAAAAGGTAAAACAGTTTCAATTACTTGGAAAATAATTAATAATGGTAATGAGTCCATTACTAATGTGAATGCAGTAGATCAGTCAAATTCTAACAAATTTGGAAATATAGGTCCTGGTGAGTCAAAAACATTTACATTTAATCTACCTATCCCTAATTCTGGTGTTTCAAACCCCTTTTTTATAGGCGGTTTTTCTGTTAATTATGATTTAAATGGAGAAACCTTTGATTTTAATGCTAATACTCTTGAAATTCAATTAGTATAAAATTAAGTTGAGAAGTAGAAGTGTTTAAAGATAATTCTTATTCATTTTTGCTATTTTTTTATATTTTTTTAGGATATTTTAGTACATTTTTGCTATTTTTTTATATTTTTTTAGGGATATTTTAGTACATTTTTGCTATTTTTTTATATTTTTTTTAGGATATTTTTATATTTTTTATAGAGTACATTTTAGGAACTATTTTATATTTTTTATAGATATTTTTTTTTATTTATTTATTTTTTTAATATTACTTTTCATGAGCTAGGGAAATCTTAAAATATATTATTTTATATAATAAAAATTAGATATAACGTAATTAGCTATAAGTTAGTTATTTTCTTAATGATGTAATTGCAATAATATCTATTATTAGTAGTGTTCATTTATTATTATTGTCTAGTCAACAATGCTACTAATAGTTTTGATAATTATTTACTAAATATTTTAATTACATAATTGTGTTTTGATAAAATGCCTAGAAAAGGTTCAGCAGAAGAGAGAGATTTAGTTCATAAGTTATGGGATAAAAATTTTGCAGCTATGAGAGCTCCAGCTTCGGGGGGAGCTACTAAAAAACCTCTTCCCGATGTTTTAGCAGGTAATGGAAAAGTTTATTTAGCTATTGAAGTTAAAACAACTACTAAAGATAAAATTTACATTGACTCTCCCCAGATGGATGGTCTTTGTGAATTTTGTGATATATTTGGAGCAGAACCATATCTTGGAGTGAAATTCAAATATACAAAATGGTTATTTTTAGCACCTGAAAAAATAGATAGAACTAGAAGTAACAATTATAGAGTAGACAAAGAGGTTGCTCTTGAAAAAGGATTAGAGTTAGATGAAATAATTGGAATGGATAAACAAGTTAAATTTTAACTTAATGTGATTTTAATTCATTAATCCACCATTTTCGATTTATTTTCTATTTTTTCAATTATTTTTTTCATCTTTCCTTTATTTTTTCACTTTTTCATTAGGATATTATTTTTAATTTTGAAAATATAGGAAACTTTAAATACTATATAATATAAATATGTTAATGTTGCCAAGGTAGCTGAGGGGCGCAGCGGTGGACTGCAGATCCATTGACGGGAGTTCAAATCTCTCCCTTGGCTTTAAAAATAATATTAAATATGAATATTATTTTATTTCCATATATTTGGGGTTATAGTGTAACCTGGCATCATCTGGGACTCCAGTTGTCTTTGAAGAAAAAACGCGTAACTGACAGTATGATGATCTGCATCTACAGTATGATGATCGATTGGAGTACTGAGACATGAGAAATCCCAGGATAGGGGTTCAAATCCCTTTGACCCCATTTTTTTGTTTTTGTTTTGCCTGTTTGCTTGTATTATTTAGGTATTTATTTAATTTACCAATTTTTAGTTTTTTAATAATTCATTGAGATATCTTAAGTAGCTAATACACTTTAATAGCTATTTTTTATTATTAGTTGCAATTTTTCACAATCTCAAAAAGAAGATACGCAGGATTGTGAAAAGATAAATGAAATTTTCAGAAACTGATATAAAATTAATGCAATTGATACAAAGAAGAAAATTAAGCAAGGCAAGTATTAGAAAATATAATGTTGTTTTTAGAGAGGTATTTGAACTATTTGGTAAAACACCCTCACAGTTAATAGTTGAAGCTAAAAAAGAGGAACAACCATTTAACAATGAAGAAGGAATTCCTCGAGTATTAGATTTATCTGATAGGAAAGTTACTTCATACCAACTATTATATAACAATTTTTTAGAAAATAAGGGGAATTCTGAAGGGGTTAAAAAACACAAAATAGTATATTTTCGTGCTCTTTTTAAAGAATATGATATTAAATTACCTAAAATGATAAAATATAATACTTTAATTAGTAGAACACGAATTAAAGATATACCTTCATGGGACGATGTTAAAAGAAGTTTAAATTATTGTAAAAGCAATAGAGATAAAGCTTTAGTTTCTTTATTATCTACTTCAGGCATGCGTGGAGGAGACATTGTAAGTTTAACAATTCAAGATTTCCTTGAAGCAACTTCTATTTATAATCATAAGTCAAATTTAGACAAATTGTTAGCTAAAAACCCTTATGATATAATTCCCTGTTATGACTTTTTCCCAGAGAAAACCAAAAATGAAGGCAACTTATGTATTACTTATAATACTGGTGAGTGTAGTTATTATATTTTTGAACATATTAAAGAAAGAATTGAAGAAGGACATTCTGTTGAATTAGAATCTGCTCTATTTAGAAATACTGGAAATCACGATTTTTTAACAGCTGATTGGTTGAGAAGGATATTAAAAAGTTTAAATCTTAGTTTAAATATAGGAAGAGATAAAAATGGTCTATATGGGAAGTTTAGAGGACATAATATTAGAAAATTATTTTCAACTACTTGTAGAAGGAATATAACTAATGTTCTTGTTAAAGGTGATAAGTATAGTGAATTAGATGTGGTAAGTATCTTAACTGGTCATGTTCCTCCAAATATGAGTAATTCTGATATTTACGATGCTGTGGATAGTGAAGATGGTTTTGATACTTATTTAAGAAATATTTACGAAGCTTTAATACCCTATCTAACAATTGATAAGGAAGTGTATCCTGTTGTTAATAAAACAAATTCTTTAGAAGATGAGATTATGAAGATTAAAAAGTCTGTTGATGTTTTATTGAATAATAAAAGTCAGCTGGTTTCATAATGTTTTAATTTAAGAATTTGTCTTATTTTTTTGATATTTTTAATTTTAATGGTAAAATGACTGATATTGTGCTTTTATTTAATTTTTTGGTTTTTGTAGTGAATTTACTACATTTTTTAATATTTTTATTAGTTTTTTGTAGTTTATTTGTTTAATAAAAGGATTAATATTTTTTTATTTTTTAATTTTAGCATGATTGAAATTAATGTTAAACTATTTACATAGATTAACAAAAAAACAAAAAATTTATATAGTATAAAAAATATATTATATTTATAGTTAATAGGAGGTAGTATTTTGAAGAGAATAACCTTTGAAGTAAATGATTCATTTGCTAAAAAATTTTCTGATTACTGTGCTGAAAACAATAAGACTAAAAAATCAGCTATTATGGACTTATTAGCAAAAGAAATGGATAAAAACATGATGAATCAATATTTTAAGTTAAATAATAGTATTTATAATTCTGTTCATTCTATGAATAGTGAAAATTATGAAAGATTGAGTAAATTAAAAATTGAAGATAGCGAACCTTGGAATATGAGAAGCAATTTACCTGTTAATAAAAGTATTAATAAATATTTTGAAAGTGATGAAACTTTAAGTTCCTTAATTGATTTTTTAAATCAATCTAAGAATAAAGAGTTATCAATTCCATATGAGTTATTAGACCATTATTATTATGTGAAATTTAGCAATAATGATGTAAACTATGATTTTGAGCATTTATATGGAATTATGACTTTTCCCTATATGAATTTTAAAAGATTAGAAGAAGTTATTTATTCATGGGATACAGATTTTTGGAATTTATTTATAATCAATCCTGCATTAATGAAATATCAAAAAGGTCAAGGATTAGGGTTATTTATTACTCCAATGGATTATTGGGGAGTAATTGAAGAATATAATGGTTTTTTTGAAACTTTAACTGGATATGAACTATTTTATTTGTGGACAGATATTGATGAAATAAAACCTATAATACGAAATATAGAACCATATGATATTTCGGATTGGTTTAAGATATTAAAAGATGATGACTTTCCGAATATGCATAAAAAAATTGTTAAATTCTGGTATAAAAATAAAGAAAAAATAAAATGTAATGCTCTTGAAAATAGCTACTTCCAATTTACTCACAAAATGCCATATGACATCCCTCCTTTATTAATATTAACTTTAAAAGGGGCTGATTTTGAAATGATTGATAAAAAAACTGGATGGAGAACTGGAAAATGTAATAAGATAGAATTTGATTTAAAATCTTTTAAATGTATTTATGTTGACCAAAAAGAAGTTGTTTTTACAGAAGAAATGCTTAAAAATTTCAAAGAAGGAAGTTTTGAATTAAGAATGTTATAATATACATTAAAATCATTATATATTAAATTTTTTTTAGGTACTTTTTTTAAAAAAGTATCTCTATGAATAAAGTTTTGTTTAAAATTTGTGGATTAGGTGATACAATATGAAATTATAGTAAAGAGATGTATAAAATGAATAAATTAAAAAATATTATATATTTGAGTAGTGAATTTGTGTTTGTTAATAATGTTGGAATATTTTCTTTTAATGAGGAGGTATTTAAATGAGTTGGATAAAAAAACACAAAGAAGGTAGTTTAGGTAATTTTGAAGGAAAAGATACTTATAAAAAACAAGATTCAACCAATGAAGGTAGTGGTTTGCCTAAATTTAATGATAATGATGTAATAATTGAAGATAATGAAGTCATTTTTCATTGTTTTACTGGTGACAATGTAGAAATAGGTTTAAAGATTGAAAAACATTCCGAAAGTAATTATCGAGTAAATTGGGTGGATTTTAATGATAAAAGTGATTTAACAGTTGGAATGATTAGGAAACATCCATTCACTGTTAAAAATGAGGGTAAAGACAAAGAATTTATTAAATTTTTAGCTAATAAATTATCTATTGAAATAGATGAGGGATTGATGTTAGGTAAATTTGATGACATTGGTCTTTATATATTAAACAACAATCCTTTTGAATATGGGTCTTCTGATAAAGAAGATGATGATATTGAAAGGGTTAAAATGTCGGAACTAAGGCAAAACCCTGAATATAATTCTATAACTGTCGATGATTTCTTGAAAAAATTAGCTGATAAATATGATAATGATGTTTTATCTTTTATAGCTGATAAATCTAAAAATTTAATACTTAATGAAAGTAACAATGTCTGTAAACAAATATTAATATATGAAACAGTTATTTTAGGTAGACAAGGTTTTTTAGTTGAAATTCATGCCCATGCTGATGCTGGAAAATCATATATTTTTCTTGTTTCTTTAATGTTTATTCCAAGATTATATATTTTTGATGTAAATGATTTTACTGTAGCCAGTTTTATGGATGAAGCTATAAATGACTCTCAATGTTATGATAGAGTTTTGATCAACTTGGGAGATTTAGGTAATGAAAAGATAAGAGAAAAACTTGAACCTATATTTGATATAATTAAAATTCTTATTACCGAAGGAAAATATGTGAGTAGGAAAAAAGTAAAAAATCAAGATAATACATATGAAACTGTAGAAACTGTACTTGAAGCTGTTTTAGGGGCTTTGTATTCAACAGTCCATGAAGATAGTGTTGATAAAACTTCCCAAATAGAAAGTAGAACTGTATCATCAGCACCAGTTACCAATATTAATGAAGAAAAGTTGCGATTTATGCAAAATTCTCAAATAACAGGAACTATTGAAAATGAATATTATAATAAAACTCTTAAAGAGTTAGAAGAATTTCATGAGTTTCTAAAATATAAGGTTGTTCAATATGAAGAAAAGAAAAATGATTTAGAGATTTTTGTTCCTTTTATCAAAACATTTGATAAAGTCAGTAGTAATAGGTCTACTGGAACAAGAAAAGTTAAACAATTATTATCTCTGATGGAAACTTATACTTTCTTGAATTATGAAAGAAGTTTTAAAATTAATAAAACCATTAATGGTGAAGAAAAAGAGTATTTAATCCCTAAAGTTGAAGACATGCAAAAATTCATAAATATTATCTATGATGGTGCAGGTTTGCAAGTTCACGAAAGGAACATGATATTAAAACTCAAAAACGAGCTTGAAATAAAAAATCAAGACAAAATTGATGATATTATAATAAAATCATCAGAAAAATTTCACTGGATGGAAGATTATGATATCAGTGAATTACAAAATGAAGAAGTATTGATTAAGGACATTTTAAATACTTATGGACTTTCTAAAGTTAATAGAAAATACAATAAAAAATTATCAAAAGATTCTAATAAAGATGAATCTAAGAAACATAAGTCTTTTGTATTTTTCACAGTTTCAGAATTTAAACAGATATTTAAAAACCATAATGCTGTGAAAAATGTTAATAATATGTCCACTTTAATGAATAAATTAGTTAATAGTGGATTTATTAATAAATTAGAAGCTCAAACAAGTAGAAGACATAATATTTACTATTTGGATGAATCTGTTACTAATGTTCATAATGAATACACTATTTCTAAAAAAGATGTAATTGATGCTATTGATAACCTGAAAACGGTTTTGAAAAAAAACCCTAAAGATAAAAATAGTGAACCTTTATTAGATGATAATGATTTAAAAGATATAATAGATAATTACGAAAAATTTATCTAAAAAATCATCTTACTTTTATATTCAATATCCTAAAAATTATTATAAATATTCTAATTTACAATGTGAATATCCTGTATAAATGCTCAATATCCTAAATTAACTATTGAATATCCAATATGAAAATGCCAAACAAAACCCTAATAGCTAAACAAATCAATATTTTATCTTTATTATAATAATATAATAAATATAATGGATATGGGCATGTAGTAAAATATCATTTATTTTTGTTACTATATATGGGTACTGTATTTTTATAGTCAGATGATAATTATTTAGTAAAAAGCTGTAAATATGGCTTGATTTTATGAAATAAGGATTTTAATGGAAAATCGACTTAGATATTTATAATGAATGATAGGATATTTGGGAATTTTTTATGACATCAAACCCTTTTTTTAGGATATTTCTTAAACAAACATACTCATTATTATTTATATTCATTACTATTTTCCTGAAAACAATATATCCAGTATCTGATCTGTTATGTATTGTTATAAAATTTCATCATTGAACATCAATATTGTTTTTTAGTGGAAAATAAGTTGCTATATTTCGTTCGGATATTATGAATTTGGATTTTGACACTCTAATATCAGTTCGTGTTAAGCACGCTTTATTTATTGCATAATTATAAAATATTAGCATGTGTTATTATGTGTAATTTAGTTGTTGGGTATGGTGTTTGAGATATAAAAAACTCAAATATCCGATGTTGTTACTATCACTTTTTAGTTAAATTTTTATATTTTTAGCTACACAATACCTATTAAATTAATTAATTAGCTATGCATATTGATATAAAATGTTAAATGAATTTTATGTTAAAATTATAGAATATATTTATATAATAAGGTTATTTTCAGAGTAATGGAGATTTTTATCCATTAAGATAGTTATTTCATGATTATATGTTTTTTAGTTATATCAAAAATTTTAATATTATTTCTTTTAGCTATTATCTTTTTTTAAAGTAAAAATAGTTATAATCAATGTTAGCAATTATAGAATACCATATGCTTAAACAATACTAAAATATGATTATTATTAAGTGTTTGAAGGGTTATAACTGTTTTTAATAAGTAATTGATTTAAAAGATTTTAATTGATTAAAATTTAAAATAAAGACTTAATATTATTTATAGCTTAAAAATAAGCATGAAAAAGTTTTTTTAGTCATTTTAGTAGTAGTGGTCTTTAAAAATTTCCATTTTCACCAAATAAAGAAAGGTTTCCATCATGTAATGCTTCAAATAATGCTTTTTTATCGTTTATCTCAATGAAAATACCTTTAAAATACTAAAAATAAATATTTTCATAAGAATTTTGATTGAATTAGTCTATTTGATATATTTTAAAACCCTTTTCCTTTTTCTGTAAATTCATTTAATATTCTTTTTTCTTTTTTTCATTCAATAATGTAACTAATATTAGTTTTACAATTCTTTTAGTATTTCTTTTCCTTTATCAGTAAGTTGGTATAGCCGTCCTCTTCTTGCTTCTTCATTTAGACAAATGATAAGATGTTTTTCTTTTAGAGATTTTAAATATTTACTCGTATGAGTGTTGCTTAGATTGATTTCTTTAGCTATTTCTGAAGGTATTTTAGTTTGTTTTCCTATAAAATTTAAGATTTTTACTCTATACTTTGAAGATTTTACAAATGAAAGAAGATTGATTATTTCTTTATCCATATTTAAAATGAGATTGTAAAAACTAACTATTTAGTGGCTCTTAAGGAGCATAAAAAGGGCATAAATATAAATATTATAAAAGCATATTAACAGTACACAGAAAAGTTAAAAAATCAAAATTATTTTTTTATAATGGAAGTGAAAAAAATATGAAAGAGGTTAACTATGACAGATGATTCTTATTTAGAAGGTAACACAAAGTTTTGTATGACTTGTGGCACTAAAATTCACGAAAAAGCTGAAATTTGCCCTCATTGTGGGGTTAGATGTGCAGATGTGGAGAATATAAAAGTTAAAAAAAATACTAACAAGTCTCGTAAATCAATTACTTTAGCAATTGTGGGGATGATATTGGGGATAATTTTTTCTTTTATATGTTACTTTTTCTATGTTTTTATATCTGCATTCACTGGTTCAAATTCAAATATTCCTTTAATATTTTTGGGTTTTGGGTTTCTTACCAGTATTTTTATAGTTTTAGGAATTATATTAGAAAAGTATGATTTAAAAATTGCATCAGTACAGTATGTTATATGTGGAATATTCCTATTAATAACAGGTCATTTCTATTTTGGTTTAATACCTGCTATTTGTTTATTTATTGCAGGAATATTAGCGTTTCAAAATAGGCAAAATGATAAAAATGAGGAGGTGGTCTAATGAATAAATTATGGATAGTACCAATAGCCACATTTTTAATTTTATCAATAGGACTTTTTGTGGGGTTGTCAGGTTTTGTAACAACTACAGAAGGTAATGAACAAATAATTGTTAATAGTGCGAGTTTGGATGAAAGTCAAATGGCGTTTACAAATGGTTTTTTAAGTCTTAATATTAATGCTACTTTTCTTGAAGATATTGAGTCTATAAAAATTGATGGTGTTTTGTATGATAAAGATGGTTCTCGTGATAATGTTGATTTTAATTACTGCAAACCAGATAATGGTCTAAAAAACCATCAATATCTTTTAAAATGTCAGTCTTCACTTATAGGTGGTTTAAAAGATATAAATTTGGATTATTTGGAATTGACTATTAAAACTACTAATAAAGAAGGGAAAAGTAAAGAAATAAAACTTAATATTACTTCTGATGGTCAAGTAACATCAAATCAAGGGAGTGTAAATCTTAATTCAGGAAATAAATCTGATTCAAGCAATAATACTAAAAGTGATGCAAAACCAACAGATAAAAGTAACTCAGATAGTTCTTCAAATAATGGAATGACTGCTTCAAAAGCTAAAAAAATAGCTCAAAATGCAATTGGAGAATCTGGTGCTTATGCTGGAACTCCATACAAATCTGGAAATAATTGGATTGTCAAAATTTATGATAAAAATGGAAAATTCGTGGATTTAATCGGTGTTGAACCTGATGGACACACATATAGGGCGTAATATGGGTTGTTAAAAGAGTATGCAGGAGGTGTAATTGTGATTCTTTATGTTATTGCTGTTATTATTGGTATTTTAGTTATAATAAGTATGTTGATTTCGTTGTCTAATAGATAGGTGGTGAATGTGAGTTGTGGGTTTTTTGATAATCGTGATTGGAGTAATTGCTTATAATTGTTCAACTGTTTATTGATAAAATGAATAACTGACTTTTAACATCAATATCCATTATCTTTTTTTATTTATTTTTTTTAACTTTTGCATAAATTATTTATTTTTGATTTGTTTCTTTTTTATAATTCATTATTTTTAATTTTTTAATTTTTGGCATATTTTTTTAAAGATAGCTATATAAGATACTACTTTTTTATACTTTTTTCTTCTTTTATATATTGAATTTCATATTCTTATATAGAATGCGAAGTATTTATATATTATATCTAACTAATATCAAATTAATTATCAAAATGGAGTAGCTATTATGATTTTGACTAAGGAATTAGATAAAAAATTATATGAATACTGTGATGAATTATTAGTTTTAAAAAATTTATCTCTAACTACTATTAAGAACTATTGTACAACTAATAAATCTTTTATAAAATATTTAAAAGACAATAATATAATTGAATTAGATTATATAGATGAAATATTAAAAAAATACATAATTTATTTAAGAAAAGAAAATAATAACACTTATTCTACAATAAACAAATATATCCAGCAAATAATACAGTTTTTAAAGCACATATCTTTTGAAATAAACATAGAACTACCTAAGGACAATAGTAAAAATAAAAAAATAAAATATCTGAAGCCCAAAGAAATTAAAGAAGTTTTCAAGTCCATATCCGAACGAAATATTAGGGATAAAGCAATAATGCAAACCTTATACAGAACAGGACTTAGAGTTTCAGAGTTAGCTAATCTAAAAAAATATAATTTAGATTTACAAAGCAAAGAATCAGCAATAGCTATTGATGTAGAAGATGGAAAGGGAAGTAAAGATCGTACTGTTTATATAGATCAACTAACATTAGAACTAATAAACACAATGATATATAAAAGAACAAGAAAAAACAAAAGAGATAAAAATGATTATCTATTTACAGCTCGAACAGGTAATGGTATAAGTTCTCGAAGTATTGAACAATTAGTAAAAAAATATGCAATAGCCACTGATAAAAGATTAGCTAAAGAAGGAATTAAAACAAACTTTGAAAAGAAATTAACACCACATACTTTAAGACATTCATTCACAATATATTTATTAAATCATGCCAAAAAACCAATAAATGAGGTTCAAACTTTGCTTGGACATACTAACATATCCACAACACAAATATACACTAAAATTGACGATGAAACAATAAAAAATAGCTATCAAAGCATTATTTGGTGATAAAAAAGAATAAGTATATAATACTATAACAACAAATAAAAGATAAATCCACATATAAACATTAGATTATAAATATTAAGATAGATGTAATAGAATATTGATAAAATATAGTTAAATATTATATAAAACTTTTTAATAAGTGTATTTTTAGCCATTAATGAATAAAAACAGCGGAATGTTCGAAATCATGACTTTAGAATTTAATTTATTGTCTAAAATGGGAAATATTGGTTTTTATGAGAGTTGTGAAGTAACCGAAATTTTTTTGGAAAATAAGCAGGAAAAAGAATATTTTAACTTTTTTACTTTAGTTGTTTTTGAAGAAAAACCATTTGAAAGAAGAAATAGACATTATATTAATGAAAATAGGGTAAAAATAAATTCAGATTATAATTTGGGAATTCAAAGGTCTTGGTTTTTAATTGATGAGATGAAAGACATTTTTCAAAATATTAAAATTAATAATGTATTATGCTTTGATGATGAAGATATTACAATTATTCCTGATTTAAAATATATTCCTAAACAATTTATCCCTTCTGATGAAGGCAGTGTTCTAAATAAAGTATTAAAAAATAATTTTTATTCAGGATCTTATATATTAGAATTTTTTGATGAAGAAAAAGAAAATTTTGAATTCCTCCTTCATGAGAACAAACGAAATGAATTAAATGAATTAATTGAAAAAATAAAATCATATTTGCCTATTGAGTTGTCTGTTGTAAGAGATAGAATAGGGAATATTATTTTTCAATTCCCAGTAAATATACTCAAAATAGATTTTAAAGGGTCTTATGAGAAAAATATTATTGAATGCAATTTTGAATGGAATAAAAGGCTAAAAAATTTTCCCAATTGTTTTTTGTATATGGAATCACTTCTTGATAGTAATACTATGGGAAATACAATTGAAGAATACAACCAAAAAAATAAACAAATCATAAATTTAGAAAATTTGCAGCCCAATGTAGAAATAAGAATGTTGCGTAAAGAACCTGATTTATTATTGCATAAAACAACTTCAAATTTCGTAGGAGATATCTCTTTTAGTATAGGAATTGTTAATCATGAACCAAGAATATTTGAAGATAAAAATCAAATTGTGGAAGTTCAGATTTGTAGTAATGAAAACCCTTCAGAGAAAAATAAAAAGGCATATGATGAGCATATTACTAACAGAATTTATGATGCTGAGAAAAAGGATTTAGAGAATAGTCTCTCATTTAAACAATATAACAATAATTCCAATGCAATTGAAGATTTGAAAACTCTAATAAAAAAGAATGACACAAATGGAGTTTATTTATGGGATCCATATATATCTCCAAATGAAATTATCGAAACTTTGTATTATTCTGAAAGTGAAGGAATTCCTTTAAAAGTGATAGGTTCGCTAAATCATAAAATTAAATCATTCTTTAATCAAAAAAATCCCTCTTCTTTCAGATTTGAAAATCCTTCTTATTATTACCCAATGAGAAGATTTTCAAATAGAAAAACATTCAGAGCAAATGTTAATAATAGATATCTCAACAAAAATAATAACTCTCCAAAGAAGATAATTTCAGAATATAAAAAGATATTTAATAACCCTAAAAACAATAATCATGGGTTGAATTTGGAGTTTAGAGTTCAATATGATAATTATGGCAGTAGTTTTCACGATAGGTTTCTTATTTTTCCAGGAAGTATTGATAGGCTAAAATCTCCGAAGGTTTATTCATTAGGAACCTCTATCAATTCTTTTGGAAAAGAACACAATATATTACAAGAAATTTCCCATTCACAACCTGTCATTGATGCTTTTAATGAATTATGGGAAAAATTAGATCATAAGGAGTGTTTAGTATGGAAATATCCATAATAAACAAATCATTAGAAAAAAGTTCCTGTTCACTAAGTAATGAAAGGCTGAATATTTTATTGAATGAAATTAAATCGAATTCAATTAGAGATATTATTAGAAATGGGCGTAATTATGAAACTAATATTCAAATTAAACATATAATTGATGAAATTGATAATTTAGAATCTGAGGATGAACAGATAAAAGTAACTTCAAATTTTATTTCTACAATGAGATATTATCTAAAAAAAGGCATTAATGAGTCAGATATAAAATTCATCTCCATGTTTTTATATGCTAATATGTGGATGAAAATTGAAATAAATGACTTGTTATCTGCAAATGATGTTAATAGTGAAGAATTTTTAATTTTTTTAGAATATACAAAAAAATTTCTTCAAAAATGCAAAATTCACCCAGTCATTTCTGAAAAAACTCCTTACCATCAAAAAAACAGCTATAAAAAATACAAAAAAGGTTTAACTACTAATAATATTGATTTTGTTTATGATTTTGTTAAATCATTAGAAAGAGGAAAAGGAATTTATAGTAATTATATAATACACAATCTCTCAAAAATTTTATTTGAATTTGACTTCGATAAATTTTTAGAGGTTATATCTAATAAAAATGGTGTGATAGATTTAATAGGACATTTACAATGCTATAATACTGAGGAACTTTTTAATATTGCTGATTATCTTGATAATGATAATCTTTGGCTTCATTTTGAATTACTTCGACAAATATTAAAAAAAACACCTGAGAATAGTATTGATGAAGAAAAAATGTTTCATCTTAAAAACATTACTAAAAAGTCACATGAGAATAGTATTGATGAAGAAAAAATGGTTTGTGTTAAAAACATTATTAAAAAGTTATATGAATATGATTTTGATTTTTTTAAACAAACTGTTACTTTTTTTCAAAATAATTATCTTTTCAATGCATCCTTAGGTGAAAATTTGGCAGAATTGGATAAATCAATAATTAAAAATATTTTTGAGGATTGTTTTAAAATTGATAGTCGTGACGATAATATTGAAAGTAAAACAATTCTTTTAAAACGGTTTAAAACTAAATCAACTGATGATAATTATAAATATCTGCTTAAAATTGTTTTTAATATTTGGAATGGGTTTTTTAATGAGTCCTTAGTATCTAATGAACTTTTAAACGTTGAAATTATAAGAACTGATTATTGGGATTACATTGTTGATTATTATATTTATTCTGGAAGTGAAAAAATTTTGTCAGAATTATATGATTTAGCCAGTAAAATTAAGTTCATTGATTCTGAATGGTCTTATTCACAAATAACCCATATTAACAAGCTGAATCTGTATTTTTCAAAAATGTATTTATTAAGTTATGCATACAAATACAAGCAATTAACTGATTCCAAGTTTTTTAGATTATATTTAGAATTAAATAAAGATGATTTTTTATTAAAAATGACATTGCGTAGAAATGATGATTTTTTTAAAAAAATGGACGATAATTTTGACTATAAATAGCGTGAATTGTTATATTTGCCATAATTAATATTATTTTATGAATTTTAAAAATTAATTATCAATATTAATTTTTTTATATTGGAAAATTATATATACAAAAAACACAAAAAATAAACTTAGAAAAGAGCATAACTTATTAATCTAATCAAAATTCACTAACTAAATCAGAGCTTATTCAGTATTTTTATGGATAACTTTGAGATAGATTAGTTTCAGGGAAATCTCCATAATTTTTAATAGCTTTGTATATTCTATTTTCATGGAGAAAATTAAGAATTTTAAAAAGATAAAAATTATGATTTTTGATTTAGAATCTCGGATATAAGTTATATAATGTAGATTATAAAATATATTATGATATATTAAATAGTAGGTTGTCACGATTTGAAAAACTTGTTCTGAGTTAAAAAGTAGTAGAATAAATTATATATTAAGTCATAATGGATGTAACAAAAATGAACGATATTGTTTTTGAAATAGAAGATTTTGGACATATAAATAAAGCTAAAATAGATTTAGGTAAAATAAATATAGTCTGTGGAATTAATGGAAGTGGTAAGACTACTGCAAGTAAAATAATTTATTCATTATTAGCCCCATATAGTGAAGTGGGAAGCATGATTTTTAAAGAAATGCTTCATGTATTCGCTCAAACATTAAAATTAGATATAGAAATGCATACACATGCACCAGAAGTGGAAAAAGTTCACAATAAATTATCTAAATTAAATGATGACTTTATAGATATGAATAAATATATTGATATTAAAGATGATATTCATGATTTAATTCTCTTTTTTAAGAATCCTGATAAAATAGAATCAAATAAACTATCTTATGATGCATTTAATGTGTGGAATTTGATTGATAGCTACTCAAATGATACTCTAAAAAGTTCTGAAATCATAGCACAATTATTTAATACTATTTTTGGCAACTCATTAAATTTAATCAATGAATGGAATGAAAATGCAATTATTAAATCATATAACAGAGATGAATCCTTTTTGACCAAACTTTGTTTTCCTCTGAAAGATTATCCTTTAAATATTAGGAGAATTATTGATAAAGAAAATTATAAACCTCAAATCTTTATTAAAGGTAAATTTCATATCAATGAGGTTTTTTATATAGAAACTCCATTTTTATTAGATTTTTTCCCTCGAAAACATTCTTTTTTGGATTGGAAAGGATTAAAATTAATAGATAATACTAATTTTCGCTTACATCAATCTTCATTGCTTTTAAAATTAAATTCTGAAAATATATCTTCAAAATTTTCTCAAAATAATTATAATTCAAAACTTTTAAATTTATTTGATAAAATTTTAAATGGAGCTATTGATTATGATCATGATAAAGATAAGTTTTTTTATAAAGAGAATAATAAAGAATATGATATGCCTGCTACTGCATCAGGCATAAAAGCTATTGGTGTTCTTAAAGCTCTTGTCATGAAAAATTTAGATAGCAATAGCTTGATAATAATGGATGAACCTGAAGTTCATTTGCACCCAGAATGGCAATTTAAACTTGCAGAATTAATAGTTAAGTTATCTAAAGAAGGTAACTTAAATTTTTATATAAATTCCCATAGTCCTCAGTTTATAGAAGCAATAGAAACACTTTCAATGGTTCATGATTATGTTGAAGGGGTGAATTATTATTTAACACAACCTTCTAATGAAGATAAAAATAAATTTGATATTGAACCTATTAAAAAAGAAGAACTTAACAAAATTTATAATTCTTTAGGTGCTCCATATATTGAGCTTGCTAAAATCAAAGGTAAATTATTAGCAGAAAAGTCAAAAAAAGGAAGGGATTCATATAAGCTTTCAGACAACTGATTTTAAAGATTTTTACGATTGGATAAAAAGTAATTCTGTTTGCTATGATACTGTGAAAAATATTTCTAAAACTGGAGCAGGAATTAATTTATACAATAATGAAACAATATATCTATTTAGCCCTGATAAATTTTCAAACAATAAGTTGAAAAATTATTTGTCTGATAAAAGAAAACATTGTATTTACTGTGATATCACGGATGATACACAAAGTTGTAAATGTGATAATATATTACCTAAAAGTGCTGATGGTTTATATGTAAAGTTTGTGGATGGATATTACCCTGAATTATATTTCATTGAATTTAAAAACTTTAATATATATGAGCAAAATATTACTTCTGGTGGTGATTTAAGTGATTATGACAACTATCAAGACGATGTAGATTTATTTGTCAAGCCTTCTTATAATAATATTAAAAATACATTGAAAGAACTTTTAAAAAATGGTAAAAAAGCCCATAGAAGAAAATTTAGGCTTGAAGTGAATTTAAAAGCTACTGAAACTCTTTTATGTGTGTTGCCTCATGTGTATTTATATTATTGCCATAAAAATAGAATACTTGGAGAAAATACAAAACTTGTGAATGATTTTTCTTCTTTTTTAGCTAATTGTAAAAAAGAATATATTCTTGCTTATGATAATCAAGGAAATAACATATCTCAATATCATGCTATTATTAGGGATGAAATTAAATGTGAAAATAATCCATACTATTTACAAAGGATAAGAAGTATTCCGTTTGAAAATATACATTTTTTTGGCTTAGAAGAAGAATTTGTGAGCTATATTCAAAATTTATAAGTTGTGTTCGTTGGTAAAGTTGGGATTTGTTGATTCATTATATTCTGACTAATTATTTTAAGTACATAAACTGAAAATTAAACACATATATTAAGGACATATTTTTTTCCATTTTGAGATTATTTTTATGGTCATTTGCTTATTATTCTGCCATTCTTTTTTGTTTTTTAGTAAATTTTATATTGTTTATTATGCTAATATATTATATGAGTTTGTGAATTTTTGTAAGTTCTAAAAATTGAAAAAAATAAAAAAACTATCTGGGACTCCAGTTGTCTTTGAAGAAAAATAAACGCGTAACTGACAGTATGATAATCAATATCATATAGTATGATGATCGATTGGAGTACTGAGACATGAGAAATCCCAGGATAGGGGTTCAAATCCCTTTGACCCCATTTTTTATTTTATTTATCTATTTACATATACTGAGTAGGTTTTTTTTAGTTTAATAATTTTTAGTTTTTTAATAATTCAGTTAGATATTTTAAGTATCCAATATACTATATATATACTCTTATTTTTTTAAAAATTTTACATTGTTTATAATTTTTTTATGATTGATACAAATTCGTAATTTACCTTTTTTTAATAAATATTTAAAACATTATTTTTTTACAAGATATTTATATAATACTTGTAATATAGTACTATATATGGGTAAAACACAAACAATACTACATATTTAGGTTGGAGAGAAATTATGGAACGCTCAAAAAGAACCTGGTAAAACACAAACAATACTACATATTTAGGGAAAAACTATTTACATAGTTAAAGCTGCTGGAGGGTGGAACTTAATGATAATGCCTGATGAAATATTATTAGACAACTATTACAACAAAGGAGGACATATTCACCCAGAACCGGAAGACCATAAAAAAGAAATAAAGATACGATTTAATACACATCCTGAAAACCTGAATATACTTGTAAATCATATTAATCAAAATAAGAAAGCAATAATAAAAGAATTAATAAAAGAGTTGAAAAAATGATTATAACATTAATTAAAGAACAAACTACAAAAGAATACGATAAGCAAATGAAAGCAAAGTACGGGAGTATGGAAAAATTAGAAACACTATTAGAAAAAACACCGAAGAATATATTATATACTGATTTAAAAAACTGGAAACTTTTATTAGAAAACCCTGAAGAACCTATAAGGCTGGAAGAAATCATAATAACTGATAAAATAAGCATAGGGGAGAACGAAACACAAATATTAAATATTATTAAAAATGAAAAACCTAAAAGTATCCGAGAAATAGCTACTAAAATAAAAAAAGACCCAGCCAATACAACAAGTAAAATAAATCTTTTAGCTGAAGAAGGTTTAATTAGCTTCAAAAAAGGATTAAAAAATAGCAAAATACCAATTTTAAACTATGATAAAATAGAAATAGCTATCTAAGGAGATATTGTGATGGAAGGAATAATTGAAAGGATGATTAGAGAAGAATATAAACCAGTATTATTAAAAATAAAAGAATTAGAATGTGTACCAAAAGATATAAAAGAAGAAGTAAAAATATTATTAGAAAGAACAAGACAAATATACACTCGATATGGGCGAGAAATTGACTTTTAATTTAAATTCATAACACATTTTACAAATTAAATATTTTCGAGTTGAAATAATGAAATAATGAAATTGTCATTAGAAGTGAAGCTATGAAGATATTAACTAAAAATCTTGGAAAGGGTGATGCTCTAAGATTTATTTCTAGCATAAAAAAAGACCACTTCGATTATACTAAATGGAGAAAAGATTTATGGAAAGATAAAACAATCGAAGAAATCCATGGATTAGCTAGACAATACGAAAATCATGAAAAATAATTTCTTCAAAAAAATGAAGCATTTTAAGTTACACAAAAAACAATGCGTAATGTGTTTAAAGTTAGTGATACAAACATAATTAAGAATTTGAATAATATTTTTGAATCTAAAAAGCTTAATAAAGAAAAAATAAGTTTTATTCCGAACGATTCAACTAATAGTAGAATCGTGTAATATGCTATGCATTTTGTAAATATTTATGATGATGGAGAGTTAATTGAAAATAGTGTGAGTATATCTGCTAATGACTTATTTAAAGACCAAAATGAATTTATAAAGGAATCCTTTCTAAACTCTAAAAAAGGAGGTAGGTCTAAAAAATGGTGTAATTTTGATGCAATCATAATTGGGAGGTATTGTGTGAACTTTTAAAAAGTAACGGAGTTTAAAATGGGATTACTTACATTATAAAGTAATATATGGTGAAAGGTTTCATTCTTTGGAAAACTTAATAAATAAGAAATGAGTTTTAATCCGAACAATGCAACTAATAGTAGAATCATTATAATTAACAGATGTAGTTATGATATATAAAAAGATGAAAATGTTATAAAAAAGTTGTAGTTACTATATACTTACAGAGGAAATAGGATAATGTTATGAAATATTATTAAATTTTATGGTTAGCACAAATAATTATGAATGTTTAGATGATGAAGAATACCAAATCAGATAAAGAAGACTGTATTTTGGTTAAATAATTCTTTATCAAAGAATTAAATTCCTAATGATGCTAGTGAAATAACATTAATTTTATCTTTTCGAGTGTAACTTATTCCAGTGCCGGTAATTATATTCAGTGATTTTGGTGGTTTAACTTTTGTTTTGTCTAATCTTGAAACCATTTTATGAAGGTTTTTAGCAGCTTCTTCAATTTGCCCAGTTCCAAGTTTAATTTCAAAAGCAATCCAATCTCCATTATATTTTTGCACAATAGCGTCCACTTCTAAACCATATGTGTCTTGATAATGATAAACTTTAGCATCATTTGATTGTGCATAAACTCTAAGGTCATGTGTTACTAATGATTCAAATAAAAATCCTGTGAAATTAAGATTATTGATTAAAGAGTCAAAATCAGCACCAAGTGCTGCCACTGAGAGACAAACATCTGTAAAATGACGTTTTGGTGTTTTACGTAATGATGCTGAGGAACGAATATGAGTATTCCATACTGGTTGTTCCTCAATAATCATCAAACGTTTTAATGCATCGAGATATTCATAAATAGTAGGGCGAGAAAGATTAACATTTTCTTTTTTTTGAATATCTAATTCTAAAGTTTTAATATCTACTGTTGTTGAGGTGTTTCGGGCAATGGAACGTAGTAAGTTTTGAACTTTTACAGGGTCACGTTTTACATTCGAAACTCGGCTTATATCTACTTCAGAAAGCAACTCAATATATGCTCTATTCAAATCAACTGATTGGGTTAGTTTTTTACCTAATAATGTTGGAAATCCACCTATGATTATTTTTTCAATAATAAATTCTAAGTCAGTTGGTTCATCTAAAATATCAATATCTTTTTTAGAACCCTCAAATAAAGTTTGCATGCTGATTTTTCCTGATGAAAAACCTAATTCTTGCCATGTCATTGTTCTCATATCAAGAGTGGTAAATCGTCCTGCTCCAGAATGCATCTTTATACTTTCTTCAGGATTTGCTGAACCAGTCAGAATAAATTGTGCTGATTGCCCTCTATTATCTACTTCGTGGCGAATATAATTCCAAATTTTTGGTTGTTCTTGCCATTCATCAATTAATCGAGGTGTTTTACCAGTTAAAAGTCTTTTTGGTGAAGTTTCCATAAGTATAGGTACTTGTTCATCTTGATCAACATTTAATATACTTTTTGCAAATTGCTTTGCTGATTCTGTTTTTCCACAGGCTTTAGGACCTCGTATCAGCAATGCTCCAGAGGCATCTAATTTCCTTTTAAGCTCTTTATCTGATATTCGATTTACATATAACATAATTTTCATCTTACATATTTTAGGTATTTTATTTTACACATTTAAGGTTATTTATTTTACATATTTTAGGTATTTTATTTTACACATTTAAGGTTATTTATTTTACACATTTAAGGTTATTTATTTTACATATTTTAGGTATTTTATTTTACACATTTAAGGTTATTTATTTTACATATTTTAGGTATTCTATTTTACACATTTAAGATTTTGATTTCATAGTATATTAATATTTTGACTCATATATCCAAAAAGTATTGTGTTTTTAGTTAATTTTATATTGTTAATTATTTTAATATATTTATGAGTTTGTGAATTTTTGTAAGTTCTAAAAATTGTAAAAAATAAAAAATCATCTGGGACTCCAGTTGTCTTTGAAGAAAAAACGCGTAACTGACAGTATGGTGATTAATATCATATAGTATGATGATCTATTGGAGTGCTGAGACATGAAAAATCCTAGGATAGGGGTTCAAATCCTTTTGACTTCATTTTTATTTTTTATTAGATTTTTTAGAAGATTTAATTAATTAAAATTAGTATTATATAAAAATTTTAGTTTTTAAAGTTTTTTAATGGTTGCTTAACTAAAATTATATTTTTTAAAATAATTTTTATTATAAAATAATTTATATTTGTTAAATTACATTATATTTATTTAATAAATAGTATATTAATTAAATAAAGTTATATTTTATATAAATTAAACTATAAACAGTATATTAATTAAATAAATTTGTATTATTAAATAAACATTATAATTATTAAATTAATATTATATTATTAAATAAACCTTATTTTTATTAAATAATTTATATTTATTAAATTACATTATATTTTATTAATGAGTGATATTATGGAAAAGATAAATGATGTTGTTTGTATTGATGGTTTTGGCGCTGATTCTAACTGTTATTTATTTGGAGATATTTTAGTTGATACTGGAACAGGTATGAATGAAGAGTACCTACCTCAAAAAATCAAGGAAATTGGTTTATCTATTGATGATATAGATATAGTTGTTAATACACATTGTCATTATGATCATGTTGGAGGAAACTATCTTTTTCCAAATTCTAAGGTAGCTATGCACGAAAAAGATGCTAAAATTCTTCAAGATGAAAACAATCCATTAACTGCAGGGTTTCTTTTTGGAAGATCAATAAAAAGACGAGATGTTGATGTTATTCTAAAAGAAGGAGATAAAATAGCTAATTTTGAGATTATCCAAACACCAGGACATAGTCCTGGAGGAATTTCTCTTTGGGATGGTGAAATATTAATTTCTGGGGATACAGTTTTTGCTAATGGTGGTTTTGGAAGGCTTGATATTGGTGGAAACCCTCAAGAAATGGCAGAATCTCTTGAAAAACTAAATAATTTAGATGTTGAATATCTTTTACCAGGTCATGGTCCTTGGACAAAAAATGGAAAAAGACATATTGAATTAGCAAGACAGATGTTTTCAGGATACTAGAATCATTTTTAATCTATTATTATATTTTCGGACTGTCTTTATTATTTTAGATTATAACTTATTAGAATCTCAATTTAAGTAAAAATAATCCATTAACCCATGAACTTTTTAGTTGTTTTTTTGAACGATCCTCTTTTCACAAGGATAGAAACCTTATTTCCTTTATTTAAAACTGTATCTGGTTGAGGTATTGTTAATTTGCCTCTATGGTAAACAGCTATTATCATATAATCTTCTGTTGGAGAAACTTCAGATACTTTTTTTCCATTGACTTTTTCGTTTTCTATAATCATATCAAAAATTTCAGCATTTCCTTTTCCAAAAGTAGTCAAATCAGCTACATTGGGCCTAGTTATGAGTTTTTCAACGTAGCCCGCTGCAGTTATCTCAGGACTTATTACATCATCAATTCCAACTCTTCTAAAGGCTTCTTCATGATCAGGATTACTAACACGAGCTATTATTTTATTCATATTATAATCTTTAACTAAAATACATGAAAGCAAATTTGCTTCATCATTTCCAGTAGCTGCTACAAAAAAATCAGCGTCTTGCACATTAGCTTCTTCCAATGTTTTTGTATCAGTACCATTTCCACAAATGACAAGTGCATCTAATTCAGAAGCAGCATTATTAGATAAGTTTAGGTCATTTTCGATTAAAGTGATATCATAACCATCTTTTATTAAAAGGTCTGCAAGAGTTAATCCCACACGACCTCCACCCATTATAACAACATACATTAAAACACCCTTTAAAATTGTTTATATCTGTTCAAGTAAGTTTATAAAAATTAATGCATCGTTTTATTAAATTATATATATATTCTTTAAATTTTTATTAGGTTTTTTTAAATTTGTATATAATTATATATTTTTTAGATTTTTATTAGGTTTTTTTAAATTTGTATATAATTATATATTTTTTAGATTTTTATTAGGTTTTTTTTAAATTTGTATATAATTATATATTTTTTAGATTTTTATTAGGTTTTTTTTAAATTTATATATAAATTATATATTCTTTAAATTTCTATAATATTTTATATATTTTTTAAAATTTTATATATTTTTTTAATAATAAAATGTTTAATGTTTGATATTTTTTATGAATTTATTTAATAATTAATGTTTTTTAACTTTTGTATATTGTTGTTAATAAGTTTTTCTAATTATTCATTTTTTCTTAATTGAATTTTTTTAAAAAGGAGTTAAACTACTTTTTTAGGAACTATTCCTTTGAATATTTCTAGACTGCTTCTTATAATAACAATTACTGGTATAATTTCCAAACGTCCTATCCACATATTAAAAATACTTATTAATTTAGCTCCAATTGGTAATGATTCACCGATTATTCCTGTACTAAGTCCTACATTACTTTGTACAGATACAATATCAAATAAAGAATTCATTCCATCGAAATCATAGAATACAAGTACTAACCAACCAACCACAATAAAGATGAGATAAAGTGAAATATATGTACCTGCTTCTTTCACTTCTTCGTCTTTTAATTCTTTATCAGTTAGTTTCATATTCACTACTCTACCTTTTGGAGAAATTATATCGATTATATTTTTGTATGTTCCTCGCAAAACAGCAAGTATTCTAACAATTTTAACAGCACCAACAGTAGAACCAGCAGCTCCCCCAATAATCATCAAAACTAATATGATTATTTTCATAAATGATGTCCATGCAGCTATATTTGTAGCACTATTGATACTTGCTCCAGTTGTAGTTACAGCTGATATAACATGAAACAAAATATCCATTGGCATTTGTTTTGTAGCTAGTAGTAATATAATACTTGAAAGAATAATTAGAACAATCATAGCTACAAATTGTATATCTTTAAAAATAGATTTTCCTTTAGTTTTAATTCCTTTATAATGGGCTAAAAAGCTTGTAGCACCTATAATCATCATCAACATATAAATGATATAATAAATATTATTTTGATAAAAACCCATATTTGCATTTTTTATAGACATTCCACCAGTAGAAATCGCAGTAAAAGTATTGTTTACAGCATCAAATACTGGCATTCCAGCTATTATAAATAGTATTAATCCAATTACAGTATAAATTAGATATATTTGAAGAATTTTTTTTAGTGTATTACCTACACTAGGTTTAATTCTTTCTTCTCTAGCTTCAGATTTATAAAGACGAGATGCAGCTGTTCCAGAATGAATCAAAACCCCAATCATTATAACTACAATTCCTAAACCACCTATCCATTCTTCTAAACTTCTAAAAAATAGTATTGATTTAGGTAAAATTTCTACATTAGCAAATACTGTAAATCCACTTCCAGTCCAAGCAGACATATTTTCAAAAAAAGCATTGATAAATGAGATATCTAAACAGATATACATTACTAAAGCACCAATTAATGATGCCCAAAGCCAAGCTAGAGATGAAACCATCATAGCATGTTTTAACCTAACTCTATTCCGTTTAGGTTTTATTTTTGTTAGTAGTGTTCCAATACCTGCAGATATTAATGAAGGTATTATAAATCCTAAATAGTAAATATGTTCTTGATAGATTAAAGCAACAATTATTGGTAGTAAAATAGCTACTCCTAATCCTTGCATTATTTTGCCAAGGTAGTTAGCTACTATATAAAGATCAATTTTACTTATATATCTCATCAATATTCATATGATTTTAGAATATAAATATCTTATTATTCTAATATGATATAGTTTAATTTAAAAATATGTTTAAAATTATTTTTTTTATATTTATTTATTATAATTAGTTTATTTTTAAAATATATTCAAAATTATTTATGTATAATTATTATAATTAATATTATCTTTAGAATATATTCAAAATTATTTTTGTATAATTATTATAATTAGTTTATCTTTAGAATATATTCAAAATTATTTCAGAATATATGTAATTTAAATGGTAAAATTAATAAATATGATTAAAATATAAATTAAGCATGATTAAACCAATGAATTAGTACATTTTCTTGATTAAAGAAAAATTAATTAATATATAATTTAATAAAAAATTTTTACAAATATAAGAAAATAGATTAGTTTAAAAATTTTTTAAAAATATTATGAATATTAGAAAATAAGCATATATTTTTTAATTTTAATGAAATTTAATAATAAAAAATGAAATTTAATAATAAAAAAAGAAAATTTAATAAATATAATTAGTAATTAGCTTTTGCAATTGCTTTTGCTAATTATTAATTGTATATTTATTTTTTGATAAAGATCAATGAAGTAATATTATTCTACTACTTCACCGAAAGCGAATTTTCGGCGGGTTGCATTGACTTTTACTTTTACTTCTTGACCAACTTCAGTACCTGGGATGAATATAACAAACCCATCTACTCTAGCAATACCGTCGCCAGTTTTACCTTGGTCTTCAATTTTAACATCGTACTCAGTGCCAACTTCTACAGGGCAAGAGAATTCTTTTTGTCTATTATAACTATCTTCAAACATTTTAATAACACCTAGTTTTGGACTGATTATCAGTCCCTAACTTCAATGCAAAACTAGCAATATCATAAAAATTTATCATATAACCAATTGAATTTAAATCATCTAAAAAAATAATTATTAAAAAAAGTATGAAATTAATATTTAATCAATATTTGATATAATATTTAATAAATTATAATTCAATATATCTTTAATGTCACTATTATTTCGATTATTGTAAATAAATTTAATTAATTTAGTAAACTATATGTATATTTATCTATTTTATGCATTATTATTACTAGTGATTTTTAATATATATAAACTTACTGTTTTTTTTTAATTATTTTATTATATTTTTTCTAAATTATTTTATTTTATATTTTTTTAATTATTTTATTATATTTTTTCTAAATTATTTTATTTTATATTTTTTTAATTATTTTATTATATTTTTTCTAAATTATTTTATTTTATATTTTTTTAATTATTTTATATTATTTATTAATATAAAAATATTATTTAATTTATAAAATTTATAAAATTATTCAGTCAAATTAAAATACTTCTTATAATAAATATAGCTTAGAACTAATAATTGTGATATTATATGAAACATAAGACACTAATATTTTTAATATTTGGCTTAGCTATAATGGGAGTTATGCTTTATTTCATAGGGATACAAGAGGTTATCAATGCACTTAAGCTAGCTAATTTCTGGTTTATCCTTTTAGCTATATTTATGCAGATTTTTACATACTATTTATTTGCTCTTAGGTGGAATATTGTAAATAAGGTAGCTAATATCAATGTCAGTATTAAAAATTTGTTACCAATGGTTTTAGTTGGTTTAGCTATTAATAACATAACTCCAAGTGGACGTGGTGGGGGAGAACCAGTTAGGGCATATATACTTGCTAAAAAAACTGATAACCCTTCAGAAGAAGCTTTTGCCACTGTTATAGCTGATAGGGCATTGGATACATTTCCATTTATCCTTCTTGCAATTATAACAATAGTCTCTATGATTTTATATTTTTCATTAGATCCCATTGTTTTAGTAGCACTCATTGTTTCAGTTGTTGGAATAACTGCTCTTTTTGCTCTTTTAATATATATGTCTATAAATAAAAAAGCTGGAGAAAAGATTAGAAAATGGATTGTAAAATTAATCTATTTTTTCTATAAAAAAATCCCTTTAGACGAACTAGAAGAAACTGTTGTTAAAGCTATTTCAGGTTTTCAAAAAACTATGAAATCAATGATTCGTGATAAAAATATGCTTTACTATGCACTTCCTCTTTCATTTTTAATTTGGTTTACAGAGATTATTAGAGTATTTTTTGTTTTCCTTGCTTTTGGCGTACCAGTTAATCCAATTGTTATTGGTGTGGTGTTTATTGTAGCAAGTTTGATTGGAATGATTCCACTTCTTCCTGGAGGACTTGGAGCTGTTGAGGGGGTTATGATATGGATTTTCAGTTTCACAGGAACTAATGTCTCCACGTCCATAATTGCTGCAGCTACTGTAATAGAACGTCTTATTTCCTTTTGGATGACTACTATAATTGGATTAATTATATTGCCTCATTATGGTGTTTCTGTTCTTGATAAAATTAGTAGTACAAGTATTAATGAAGAAGAAACAGTTAAAGAAATCATTGATGAGTTGGAATATATTGATGAAAATGAATAAAATTAAGTAATATTTTTTGATTTTTTTAAAACAATAATATCGGAGATTAATAAATGAATAAAAAAAGAATAATTATATTGGCAATACTGTTTGTAGCTATTGCAGGCTTTGTATTAGCACCAGTTAGCGCAGTAAATAAAACCTATAAAACAGGAAAACTTTATTTTAAAGTAGAGAAAAAGAATAAAATTACTTCATTTGATAAAAAAATAAATGGTAAAAATAGGATTTCAGGATTTTACATTTATCCTAAAAATACACAGACTCAAATGAACCCAAATACTCTATTTGTTGAAATTTATAAAAAAGGTTCAAATAGCCCAGACTATAAAATAACTAAAACAATAATTAAATTTAAAAAAACAGTAAAAGGTAAAACATACTATTCTACAAAAACATTTAAAGGAAATGGAGTTATTTACGAACCAAAAAATAATTATAAACCATATTATGCTCTGGTTTATTATAAAAAAGGAAAAGGTACCCCATTATTCTCATAGAATAAAGTTCACTAAATTCAGTAAATTTATAATTTTTAAATAAATTTAACATTTTATATAAATTTAAATATATTTTATATAAATTAACATTTTTATAATAAATTTAATATATTTTGTATAAATTTAAAATTTTAAATAAATTTGACGTTTGTAATATAAAAAAATATTTTTAAAATTTTTATAAAAAATAATATTTACTTTTTAACTTAAATAGAAAACTTTATTTTATAATAAAATGAAATTTTTAAATTGGTGAAAATATGCAATTAAATGGCGTAGATATAAAAGATACTTATGCAGAAGCTTTTGGAATAAAAGTTTCTAGGTTACTTGTAACTGCAGCAACTAAAAAATTAGCTAAAGTAGCAGCTACAGAGGCTACTGGTTATGGTACTTCTGTAATTGGATGTCCTGCTGAAGCTGGAATTGACGGATATGTTTCTCCTCTTGAAACTCCTGATGGAAGACCTGGTTACACTATGATGATTTGTAACCCAACTAAAAAGAAATTAGACCATGAACTTCTTGAAAGAATTGGAATGGGTATATTAACTGCTCCTACTACAGCAGTATTCAATGCATTAGATGATGCTGATGAAAATTTGAAAGCTGGATTCAAATTGAAGTTTTTCGGCGATGGATATGAGAAAGAAGTAGAAGTTGGTGGAAGAACTGTCCAATCTATCCCAATCATGTCTGGAGATTTTTTAGTTGAAGCTGAATTTGGAATGAAAGATGGTGTTGCTGGAGGAAACTTCTTTATCCTTGCAGACAGTCAAATGAATGCACTTATGGCTGCTGAAGTAGCTGTTGATGCAATAGCTGATGTTCCTGGAACAATCACTCCTTTCCCTGGTGGAATCGTTGCATCTGGTTCTAAAGTAGGTTGTAATGAATACAATTTCTTAAACGCTTCTACAAATGAAAAAATGTGTGTAAGTCTTAAAGAGGAAGTTGTAGAAAGTGAAATTAGAACTGATGTTAATGGTATCTATGAAATAGTTATTGATGGTGTTAATGAAGAACAAGTCAGAGAAGCTATGAAACAAGGTATCAAAGCAGCTTGTACTATTCCTGGTGTTAAAGAAATTAGTGCTGGTAACTATGGTGGAAGCTTAGGTGCTTATAAAATAAATTTAAGAGATTTATTTTAAATTTAAAGATTAACTATTAATCTTTTTATTTTTCTTTCTTTTTCATTAACTTTTTATTTTATATTAAAATTACACAAGATTTGCAGATGAATTTTTCAAATATTATATAAATTAAATTTTTTAAGTGTTTAGATTAAATATCTTAGGGGTTATTATGTTACTTGATGAAGTATTAGAATCAAACAAAGAATTTGTAAAAGAATTTGATGAAGTTAAATTATCTCACCTTCCTCAAAAAAAGTTAGCTATTGTTACTTGTATGGATACACGGTTGATTGATGGGTTTTTAGAAAAAGCTATGGGTATCAGTCGTGGAGATGCAAAAATAGTTAAAAATGCGGGGAATAATGTTCTTGATCGTGACGTGATTCGATCTGTTGCTGCCGCGATATTTGCTCTAGGTGCAGAGGAAGTTATGTTAGTTGGACATCACGATTGTGGAATGGCTGGTGCTAACCCAGAAAAATTAAAAGCAGCAATGTTAGAAAAAGGAATATCTCCAGATGAAATATCTAAAGTCGATTTAGCTGAGTGGATAGGGGCTATTGAAACTGAAGAATCTAATGTTATTAATGGTGTTGAAAAAATGAAAAATTCTCCACTTATCCCAAATGATATTCCAATACATGGTCTTATTATAAATCCAAATAGTGGCAAAATCGATGTTTTGGTAAATGGATACTAATTAATTAGTATTCTTTTTTTTATTTTAAATATAGCGATTGTATTGATTTACAGTTATATTTCTTTGTTATTATATACTTATTATTTTTTTATTATTTTTTTAAAATTAATTATATCATTGTATATTATTAATTAAATTATTTTTAAATTTAGAAATATTATTTAATAACTTAACTATATAATAACAATAAAAGAATAATAACTGTAAATTAATAATTATAAAAGATTTTTTTATAATAATAATTTGATTTAATATTTTTAATAATTTAATTTATTAATAATTTAATTTGGATTATTTTTTTATAATAATAATTTAATTTAATATTTTTAATAAGTCAATTTATTAATAATTTAATTTGGATTATTTTTTTATAATAATAATTTGATTTAATATTTTTAATAATTTAATTTATTAATAATTTAATTTGGATTATTTTTTTATAAATTATTTAATATGGAGATTAACAATGGACCCTATAGATATGATGGTTACAGATATAAATTGTGAAGATTTAGGCTTGTCAAGATTATGTTTAATGGAAAATGCAGGTAAATGTTTATCTGATGAAATAGCTACGATTTCTACATTTACATTTTCAAAACCAGTTAAGGTAGCTATTTTTACAGGTTCTGGGGGAAATGGTGGAGATGGTTTTGTAGCTGCAAGAAATCTTTTAAATCGTGGTTTTGAAGTTGAATTATTCATGTTAAGTTCTTCTGAGGATATTAAATCTATAGATGCTTTAATTAACTTTGAAATTTTAGAAAATATGGTTCCTCGTATTTCAAGACTAAAAATCATTGAATTAAAGGATTCTACTGATGTTGAAAACATTGAAATAGCTAAATCAAAGAGTTTCAGTGAACATATAATTGTTGATGGGATATTAGGAACTGGGATTAAAGGAAAACTTAAAAGTAAGGTAAGGCGAACTATTGAAGTTATTAATGAATCTAATGCATTAAAAGTAGCTATTGATGTTCCATCAGGAATGGATCCACTAACTGGAGAAATTTCAGATATTGCTGTAAAGCCAGAATATACTATAACATTCCATAAAGTAAAAACTGGTGTTAAAAAAGTAAGTTTGAATGATTCATCTTTAGTTGGAGGTCTTGTAATATGTGATATTGGAATTCCTATTGAAGCTGAATTATTTGTGGGTACTGGAGATTTACTTAGACTCTCCTCAAGAGATGAAACATCTCACAAAGGCAATAATGGAAAAATATTAATTGTTGGAGGGAGCAATGATTATCATGGGGCTCCAGCTATTGCAGGATTATCAGCTATCTCTTGTGGTGCTGATTTAGTATACATTGCATGTCCCCAACAGATAAGTTTAGCTATTAAACAAAAATCTCCAGATTTAATTGTTAAAGGACTAACTAGTGGAAATGAGGATTATCTGAATTTAGAGAATTTAAACGATATTTTAAAAATTGTTGAAGATAATGATATTGATTCAGTATTATTGGGGCCAGGGTCTGGACAAAACGAAGAAACTGGTAAGTTATTTAATATTTTAGCTAAAAAAATAGAAAAACCTCTTGTTATGGATGCAGATGCTTTAAAGATAGTTGATCCAATAGTTATAAAAAATAAAGAAAACTTAGTAATAACTCCCCATTTAAATGAATTTAAATCATTTTTCAATGATTATATTAATAGTAATTATAATTATAATAATAATTATAATAATAAAAATTATAATAATTATGATAAATATGATGATAAAAATTATAATAAAAATGGTGAAGAAGAGTATGCTGATAGTGAGATAAGTTTAATTTCTAGTAATGAAGAATATGATTATGATAAATTATCAGAAAAAATAGCTATTTTCCAAGATATCACTAATACTATTAATGGAACTGTTGTATTAAAAGGGAAATATGATTTAATATTCAATAAAAGGAATTTTAGAATAAATAAAAATGGTAATTCTGGAATGACTGTAGGGGGTACTGGTGATTCTCTAGCTGGAATAGCTACAAGTCTTTTATCTCAAGGTTTAAGTGCATATGATGCAGGAGCATTAGCTACTTATTTAAATGGTAAAGCAGGAGATTTTGCTAAAAAAGTCTATGGAAATGGTTTCACTGCAAGTCAGTTATCTGAATTTTTAGGGATATTGATGGAAAATTTAGATAATCAATAAAGAACATTAATTTTTACATAAAATTTGTTTTTTTATTGTAATTTCATGTTTTTTCATGACTATTTTACTGGTTGGCGAATAATAGTCCTTAATTTTTCTGGTTTTGCTCGTCTAGCATCACTTAAATATATTTCATGGTGGACTCCATTAAGCTCATATTTTTCTTTTTGAATTTCATTATGTATTTTTTCAACTGTAGGTCCTTCTTCTGAAAATAATCCAATATATAATATCTGTGCAGATAGACCTTCTTCCATCTCCATAAATTCTATTTTATCTAGAGATGGAAGATCTTTTTTTCTAGCTACTTCTTCTTTGGCTTGGGCTATGTTTTCCTTTTTTATAAAATGAGGTTGCATAATCATAGATTTCCATTTCCAATTTGATTTATCTTCATTATCACCACTATACCAAAGTCCTTCTAGCGGCATAACAACATAATCTTGACTATACTCTTTTTTCATTATAAATTTTGTTGTAAAAGAGGTAGCCATAAGGGCTTCTATAGAATCTTTATATTCTTTAGAAGTATTAGGGTCTCCTTTACCATCAATGGCTAGATATTTTAGTTTTGGAACGTCCACAAATGAAATTTTTTTTGAACTTGGATTGTATAATTCATTGTATTCTTTTTTAAAATCAATTTTTACCATCTTTTCACCAATGTTTTTTATATAATTTTATTTTTTTAGATAAATTTGTTTTTTTAGGTGTTTTTTTCTTTTAGATAATAGCTATTTAATATATAAAATTAATAATATACATTATTATTCCTAATATATGAAAAGTAATCTACTTTTATAAATAAATATAAATATTTTTAAAATATTTTATAGAATAATTAGGCATTGGTGAATAAATGAACAATTATATAAAAGCTACTTTTAAATCAAGGCCAAATCGGTTCATTGCAGAAGTTGAAATTGATGGAAAAATAGTAACTGCTCATGTTCCAAATACTGGGAGGTGTAAAGAACTTTTAATAGAAGGAACTACTGTGTATTTAATGCCAAGTGATAACCCAAAAAGAAAAACGAAGTTTTCTCTTCTTTTTGTTGAAAATGAGGGAGTACTAGTTTCAATTTATTCTCAAGAAGCTAATAGGGTTGTTTATGAAGGTATTTGTAGTGGAAAAATAGAAGAACTTACTGGCTATGATTTAATTGAAAGAGAGAAAACTGTTGGAAATTCAAGAATAGATATATATTTAGCTAATCACAAAGCTGGTGGTGATTGTTATGTGGAAGTTAAGGGAGTTACTCTTGTTGAAAAAAATATAGCTATTTTTCCAGATGCTCCAACAGAAAGAGGAAAAAAGCATATAGAAGAATTAATAGAATTAAAAGAAAACGGTCATAGGGCAGTTATTTTCTTTTTAATTCAACATCCTAATGGAAATAGTTTTAAACCTAATTGGAAAACCGATTCTAATTTTAGTGAAACTTTATTTAGAGCTCAAAATTTAGGAGTTGAGATATTAGTTTATAAATCTAAAAATAGTTTCAAAGGAAATGAAATAATGGGGGATGCTATGGAGTATAATCTTGAAGAATATTAATATTGCTTTATTATCTAATTATTTTATCATTAATTATTTTTCAGTATATATTTTATCAGATTATATTTTATCATATTATATTTTATCATATTATTTTTTATTATTTTATTATTTTTTATATTTTGATAAGATAATTATGAGATGTAAACTTCACATATGAGAATCAAATTTCTCATATGGGATATAAACTTCTCATATGAGAATTATACTTTACATTTGGGAAATAAACTGCGCACTGAAAATTTCTTATTTCATAAGTTCTTTAAAAACTTCTCCAATTGCTTCATTGATTACTAAATTAGCATAATCATCATATGCTGTTTTACTTTTATTTATTAGGATTAAATTTTTCCCATTAAATTCATTTATTAGTCCTGCAGCAGGATAAACAACAAGGGAGGTTCCTCCAATAATAAGTGTGTCAGATTCAGATATAAGTTTTATAGCTTCTGTCATTGTATTATTATCAAGTGGTTCTTGATATAAAACTACATCTGGTTTAATTATTCCTCCACAGTTATTACAAATAGGAATTTCTTTTGAATTAATTATAAAATCAAGATTATAGCTATCTCCACAATCCATACAATTGTTTCTCATTATACTTCCATGGAGTTCTAAAACATTTTCACTTCCAGCTTTTTGATGAAGTCCATCAATATTTTGTGTTATAACTCCTTTAATTTTTTTTCCTCTTTCAAGTTCTCCAATAGCTAAATGGGCAGCATTTGGTTTAGCTTTTTTATGAATCATGTTTTCTTTATAATATTTGTAAAAAGCAGCTGTGTTTGTTATGAAATAATTATGGGATAGGAGAGTTTCTGGAGGTTCTCCATAATTTTGGGTAGCGGTATATATTCCGTTTTCACTTCTAAAATCAGGTATTCCACTTTCAGTAGAGACCCCTGCTCCTCCAAAGAATACAATATTATTAGAATTAGATATTATATCTTTTAATTCTTTTATTTTGTTTAAATTTGCATCATTCATTTTATCCCTTTCTTTTAAGCATTATATATTATTCCTCTTATTATAAACTTCTTTTGTTTGATTTGTCCTGCTCCAATAACTCTAAATATGAAGTTCTCTCAAAACCATCTGTGATGTGCAATTTTTTAAATATATCAAATATTTTATTTAATTCATCACTAAATTCAGATCCGTCTTCAAGATCAGTTTCTATTTCCATATAAGGGCCTAAACCTTCTACTTCATCTAGACTAATAATGTATTGATTTAGATTATATATAGTTCTGTTTTTTATGACTGTTGCTACTTTTTTAAACCCTAAATGTTGGAATATTTTTGTTAATTTGCTGGCATCTTCGATTCCTACTTCAATTTCTTCCCTAGTTTTACTTTGAGAATCAATTTTAGGTCCTTTGTAAGTTATGAATATTTTTGAAGTCTCACTTATTCTAACTTTTCTTATTCTAAGAGCTTCATCAGTTATTCCAAAATCTTTTATTGGGCTGTTGAAATAGCTATCTTCTTGGTGTTCTACATGAGTTTTTTCTGCATTAATTTCATTTAACATTTTTTTTACAGAATCAAAATCATTTATTTTAGCTTTAACCTCAACTTCAATCATTTTATCATTATCCTTTTATTAATATTTAAAAACAGATGAATTTTCATTTTTTTACAGACAAAATAGACTTTTCAAGCTTTTTTAAGCAGTTTTGCATTTTTCCATACTATTTTTCAAATTTCAAAGTTTTCTGAATTAAAATTACTGTAATATCGTCCACTTTCTGCTGTAAATTTTAATATTATGAAATCTCCACCGTCCATTCCTCCAGTATAATATATTGAATAGTCATCTTTCCAAATTTCTTTTTTGATTTCTTTATTATCCAATACATCCATTGTTCCTTTTAACATCACACCTCTAATAAATCGTTCATCACAAAAATATATGCATGCCTTTTGATTATTTCTGTATTGTTTAACTCTCATTGATTCACTGTTTGTATGCCAATAAAATGTTTTTATACCTTCTTTTTTACAAGGAGATAACATTGCTTTAGTATTTGGATAACCTTCCTCATCAACAGAGCTTATGAAACTAACATTTTGATTTTCAATTAATTTATTAATTGTTTTTACTGGGTCTTTCATCATTTTGAATTCCTCATATTTAATGATTGAAATAATTATTTATATTTGTAAGCTAAATTTTTAAATTAAAAACTAATCTTTTTTAATAAATACTTTTTTTAATAAATACTTTTTTATAATTAAATACTATTTTTATTATAAGAATACTAATTTTTTAAAATAATAATATTTTTTTTAAAAGCTTTTTATTATTATATGATTTTTTGACATATATTATATAAATTAATTTATATTAACTTATAAAGTATTTATCATACTAATATTAGTTAAATTTCATATTAATTAACACTATGTTATTAACTTTTTAAATAAATTTTTGATTTTATTATTTAAACTAATTCACAAATTAAATAATTTTTTTAAA
>Ga0082212_10000639_pt1 | contig 50927 bp, 40 predicted proteins | sample TergutNt197P3_FD_71548 | JGI IMG/M metagenome (GOLD analysis project Ga0082212, IMG submission 71548) | Neocapritermes taracua P3 segment gut microbial communities from Petit-Saut dam, French Guiana - Nt197 P3 | ecosystem: Host-associated > Arthropoda: Insects > Digestive system > Gut ...
GACTTCGGCGTGGGCGTTTTGGAGGACACGGGCAGCGTTAGCCACGAAGCCGCCGTGGAAAAAGCGCACCGGGAATATGATACATACAGGACACAACTTTCTGATGATTTGACCGATGTGGAGAAGGCGTATCTTGACACCCTGCGGGAGATGCAAAATAAGCTCAAAGCCGGAGGCAATGAGAGTTTGGAGAAGGTGAAGGTATGAAGGGGTGGAAAGAGATACCATTGTCAGACGTGTGCACTATTTTTGATGGTCCACACGCAACACCAAAAAAGCAATCAGAAGGCATTATTTTTCTAGGTATATCCAGTTTAAATTATAGTGGAAGAATAGACCCTTCATTTTTCGAATACGTTTCTGAAGATGACTATAAAAATTGGACTAAGCGCGTCACGCCTCAACAAAACGATATTGTTTTTTCCTATGAAACAAAACTTGGGACGGCAGGAATTATCCCGGCTAACTTTAAATGTTGTCTTGGCCGAAGAATGGGACTTTTACGACCTAATAAAAAAATATTACCGAGATTTCTCCTTTACTCATACCTTTCGCCATCTTTTCAAAATATTATTGTAGAAAATACGAACCCTGGTAGTACAGTTGATAGGATTGCTCTTACTGAATTGCCAGATTTTAAAATATCAGTTCCAGAACTTACAGAACAACAAGCAATTGTAAAAATTCTCCAATCGATAGACGACAAAATAGACCTTCTGCACCGCCAGAACGCCACGCTGGAAGCCATGGCCGAGGCGTTGTTTCGGCAGTGGTTTGTGGTGGAGGCGAAGGAGGAATGGGAAGCGGTAAAGATAAAATCTCTCGTCAACATTAAGTCAGGTTATGCATTTAAAAGTAGCTCTTTTATTAGCTCGGGATTCTATAAATTAATTACTATCAAAGCTGTTCAAGATGGTTTTTTAACTCTTAACGGAGCAGACAGTATTGATGATCTTCCTTACAATATGCCAGAGTACTGCAAATTGGCCGTGGGCGATATTTTGCTATCATTGACTGGCAATGTTGGACGTTGCTGTTTTGTTGATCAAGAAAATACTCTGCTCAATCAGCGAGTTGCATTGCTTGTGCCAAATAACCCTAGAGATTGGGCATTTACTTATATTCTTTTTAGGCAACAGCAGATGAAGGCAAGCTTAGAAGACTTAGCAAAGGGTTCAGCACAAGCAAACCTGAGCCCTATTGAAACTGGCGATATGGAATTCATGGCGCCTTCAGCTTCAATATTTCAACATTTTCAGACTACTACTCCGTTACTTGGTAAGGTCATTAAAAATAAACTCCAAATTTATACCCTCGAAAAACTTCGCGACACCCTACTGCCCAAGCTCATGAGCGGAGAAGTGCGCGTGAAATGCTGAATCAACCCAAGGGGCCGTTATGGGCAAAATGACCGAATCCGCCATTGAAGACCTGGCCCTGGAACGCCTGGGGCAGCTTGGCTACGCCTATCTCCACGGCCCGGACATTGCCCCGGATAGCGAAACACCCCTGCGCGCTTCTTTGGAAAGCCCGCTCCTGGAATCCAAACTCCAGGCCGCTGTGGACCGCCTCAACCCCGCCATCCCGGCCCAGGCCCGGCAGGAGGCTATACGCCAAGTCATGCGCCTCGCCTCGCCTGATTTACTGACCAATAACGAAACCTTCCACACCATGCTAACCCAGGGGATAAACGTCAGCTACCAAAAAGATGGAGCGGAACGCGGCGACCTGGTCTGGCTGGTGGATTTCAAGAACCCGGACAACAACGAGTTTTTGGCCGTCAACCAGTTCACGGTGGTGGAAAAGAACGTGAACAAGCGGCCGGACATTGTGCTGTTTATCAATGGCCTGCCCCTGGTGGTCATGGAACTTAAAAACGCGGCCGACGAAAAAGCCACGGTCAAAACCGCCTTCCAGCAACTACAGACCTACAAGGAAATGATCCCCTCCCTCTTGGCCTATAACGGCCTCTTGGTCATTTCCGACGGGCTGGAGGCCCGGGCCGGTTCGCTCACGGCCGGCTTTAATCGCTTTTCAGCCTGGAAGAGCGAGGACGGCCAGAAGGAAGCCTCGCACCTCAAAAGCCAGTTGGAAGTGCTGATTAATGGACTTTTGAACCGGGCCACACTCCTGGACCTCATCCGCTTCTTCACTGTGTTTGAAAAGACGAAAAAGGAAGACGCCAAAGGGCAAATCACCATCAGCACAGCCAAGAAAATCGCGGCTTATCATCAATATTACGCGGTGAACAAGGCTGTGGAATCCGCCATTTCAGCCGCCACCCGCACGGATGAAACCAAGGGCAAGGGTGGCGTAATCTGGCACACCCAAGGCAGCGGCAAATCCCTTTCCATGGTCTTTTTCGCCGGGAAAATCGTGGTCAGTCTGGATAACCCCACCCTGGTCATGCTCACGGACAGAAACGACCTGGACGACCAGCTTTTCGACACTTTTGCCGCGTCCGGCCAGTTGCTGCGGCAGGAGCCGAAACAGGCGGGCGACAGGCGGGAACTCAAGGAGTTTCTCAAGGTGGCTTCCGGCGGCATTGTCTTTTCCACTATGCAGAAGTTCCAGCCGGAGGCGGGCAGCGTGTTTGAAACGCTTTCCGAACGGCGGAACATCATAGTCATTGCGGATGAAGCCCACCGCACCCAATATGGCTTTAAGGCCCGCAACCTGGATGTGAAAGACGCTTCCCGCCAGGTCGTCGGCAAAAGAACAGTTTACGGCTTTGCCAAGTATTTGCGCGACGCCCTGCCCCAGGCCACCTATTTGGCCTTTACCGGCACGCCCATAGATAAGGCCGACATCAACACCAAGGCGGTGTTTGGTGATTACATCGACATTTATGATGTCGCCAAAGCGGTGGAAGACGGGGCCACCGTGCCCATTTATTACGAAAGCCGCTTGGCGAAAATCGAACTGCCCGCTGAAGGCAAACGACTGGTCAAGGAATTGGACGACGAGCTGGAAGCCGAGGATGTTGACGAGGCCCAAAAGGCCAAGAACAAACGCGCCCGGCTGGAGGCCCTTATCGGCAGCGCGTCGCGGCTTGAAACCATCGCCCTGGATATTGTCACCCATTTTGAAGCGCGGCAACAAGTTTTTGCGGGCAAGGCCCTGGTGGTCTGTATGTCGCGGCCCATCGTGGCCGACCTTTATGACGCCATTGTAGCGTTGCGGCCAAGTTGGATCGATGCCGACCCGGCCAAGGGCAAGCTCAAGGTGGTGATGACCGCCTCATCAGACGAGGGGCCGAAGCTGGCCCGCTTCCACTCCAACAAACAGCAACGCCGGGCCTTGGCCGACCGCATGAAAGACCCGGGGGATGAACTGCAAATGGTCATTGTCTGCGATATGTGGCTGACCGGCTTTGACGTGCCTTGCCTGCACACCATGTATATGGATAAGCCCATAAAGGGGCACACCCTCATGCAGGCCATCGCCCGGGTGAACCGGGTGTTCGGCGACAAGCCCGGCGGCTTAGTGGTGGACTATTTGGGCGTGGCGGCTGATTTGAAAAAAGCGCTGTCTTTTTATGGCGAATCAGGCGGTAAGGGCGACCCGGCCAAAACCCAGGAACAGGCCGTGGCCATAATGGAGGAAAAGTTGGAAGTGGTGCGGGCCATGCTACGCGGCTTCGATTATGCGGAATATTTCGGCGCGGATACCTCCCGCAAGCTGGCGATCATTCTGGAAGCCGAGGAATTCATCCTGGGGCTGGAGGATGGCAAAAAGCGTTATCTGGACGCCGTGACCGCCCTTTCCGCCGCTTTCGCCCTGGCCATACCCCGGCCGGAAGCCGTGAAAATAACGGAAGAAGTCGCTTTTATCCAGACCGTCAAAGCGCGGCTGGCCAAGTTTGAAGGAGGCGGTGCCGGCCGGAGCAATGAGGAAATCGAAATCGCCATCAAGCAGGTCATAGACCAGGCGCTGGTCTCTGACAAGGTGATCGATGTTTTTGACGCGGCGGGCATAAAAAAGCCTGATATTTCCATTCTCTCGGAAGAATTCATGCTGGAAATGAAGGGCCTGAAACATAAAAACATCGCCCTGGAAGTGCTGAAAAAGCTGTTGAACGATGAATTGTCCGCCCGGGCCAAAACAAACCTGGTCCAGAGCAAGGCGCTTTTGGAAATGCTGGAAGGCGCGCTACGCCGTTACCACAGCAAGATTATTTCCTCTGCTGAAATGATCGAGGAGATGATCGAAGTCAGCAAAAAGATCACCGCCTCCGACGCCGAGGCCGCGGAGATGGGCTTGGAACCCTACGAATACGCTTTTTATACCGCTGTCGCGGCCAATGATTCCGCCCGCGAACTGATGAAAAAAGACAAGCTGCGTGAATTGGCCGTGGTGCTGACTCAAAAGTTGCGGGAGAACGTAGGCATAGACTGGACCGTGAAAGAAAGTATCCAGGCTCAATTGCGGGTGGTCATCAGACGCACTTTGCGTAAATATGGATACCCACCGGATATGCAGGAACTGGCCACGGAAACAGTTATGAAACAGGCCCAGATGCTTGCCGATGAGCTGGCGGCGTAGCTGACAACGGCATAAAAAATACCGAAGATACTATGCAAATTTAGGTGCTGGAGCCCAGCTCATCCTCGGAGGCTTTGGCAATGGACCTGATCTGTCCGGCCGTGTCCTGAGACAGGGTAACTATCTCCTGCAAGGCCTTCTGGGCCGTGTCGGCCAACTCCGTGCTCTGCTGCACCGAATGAGCGGCCTCTTCCATGCCGGCCACGCTTCCCTTGGTGCCTTTTTGGATGGCTTCCACGGAAGAGCCGACTTCTTTGGTGGCGGCCATGGTTTTTTCCGCCAGGTTGCGCACTTCAGCGGCCACGACCGCAAAACCATGGCCCGCCTCGCCGGCCCGGGCCGCCTCGATGGCGGCATTCAAGGCCAGCAGACTGGTCTGGTCGGCGATATCCGTAATGACGGTCATAATCTTGTTGATGCCTTGCGCCTGCAAACCCAGGTCATTGATGACCTGCTTGAGTATCTCGGTCCTGCGGTCAACTTCCCCGATGGCATCCTTGAGGGAAGAAACCATGTGTGCGCCTTGTTCGGCTTTTTTGGTGGTTTCGCCGGCACTGTCGGAGGCCTGGGCCGATTTCTGGGCGATATCCTGGGCGATGGTGTTCAAAAGCTGGGATTGCTGCTCGGCCTTTTGGGTTTTGGTCTCAGCGTCTTCGACCAGTTCGGAAAGGTGGGTGACCATCCTCTTCAGGCTGCCGTGCAAATCCAGCATCTCGCCGGTGAAGCCGGAACTGTCGGGCAGAGCGGCGAAGTCGCCCTCGGCGATGCGGCCCGAGGCGTCCACCAGCAGAGTTATGGGCCGGGTCAGGGAGCGGGAAAGGAAAAAGACGATTATCAGCACCAAAAGGCCCAGGCCAAAGCCGATCATGATGATTTTGTTTCGGGCTTCCACGCTTTTGGCCAAAACCTCGTCCCGCTCTATCATCACGGCGACGCGCCAGCCGAAGCTGGGGGTGGTGTGCGCCAGCACCTGATACGTCTTGCCCTGGAGCGTGTATTCAAAAGCGGAGGAATCATCCAGGGACATCACCCGCTCGAAAAAGGGCCTGTCCCGGACTTCGCTGACATTCTTGAAAACCATGTCGGGAGCGGCGGAGGCGGCCAGGATGAGGCCGTCCTGCGCTATCGCCACAATGTTGCCGGTGCGGCCTATTTTAAGTTCGGCCAGGTAGTTGGTCAGCCCGGAAAGGACGAAGTCGATGGCCAGGACCCCGATGTTTTCTCGGGATGAATTATAGACCTTGTGGGTGATCGAGCAGACCACGTCCTTGGAGGAGGATATATAGGGCAAGGAAATATTGATGTCGTCCCGCTTGGCCAGGGCCTGCGTATACCAGGGGCGCTTGCGGGGGTCATAGCCGGGGCCGAAAGTGTCGTTGTCCTTGCCCGGCTCGTTGGCCTCAATAATGGTGCCGTCGGAAAAGCCGACGAAGATCAGCCCGTAATACGGATGGCTGATCTGCATTTTCTGGAATTCGTCGTAGATCTGCTTTTCAAAATCGTTATACATTTCATAGCTATTTTCCGTCACTTCCGTTTTATGCATGAAAGTGTTGGTGACATTGCCGATGGCGTTGACGACGTTAGGGAACCTGGCCAGAAGCTCGACGCTCTGCCTGCCCGAATCGGCATACAGGGCGAAGACATCGTCAATCAGGAGCAATTCCCCTTCGGCGGAAGTCTTGAAAGCCTCCAGGCCGGCGTTTTTGATTTCCATAACGGACAGGGTCGCGATGCCGCCGACCAGGATAAGGCACAGGCTGAAAAAAGTGAGGAAGAGCTTGTTGCGAATGGTCATTATTTCCTCCGCCTCCGTAACCAGGGAGGCATTGTGGCGAATTCCGTCATCCCCCGCTAAAGGCCAACCCCGACTCCAACGCCGTAACGCCCTCCCGAGCCTACATAAGCCCCTCCGCTTACGCATCCGCCCAGGAATACCGCCAGCCCTATAAAAAGGGCCAGAAAAATCATTCCCCTTACAATCTCGTTCACGGCCGGTCTCATTTCTTCTTCCTCCATTCCCACGGCGGTTCGGGCTGCTTGGCCCAGAGCCCCTTCCTGGCCGCCCGAGCCTCCTCCTCGGCCGCCTTTATCCGGCTGCAGACAGGTTGCTCTTTGCAGTTTTGAGGATGGAACCAGGCCCGGCCCCGCGCCACCTGGTCCAGGTTGACGGATTTGCCGTTATGCTCGACCAGGGCGGCCGTTTCATCAGACTGATCCGCGCTCATCCCCCTGATCACCACCATCTGGCCCTGGAGCGGCTTTAAGGCCGCCGCGGACTCCGCCCCGCCCTCCTGCTTCGACTCGGGGGCGTCAATGCCGTAAAGCCTGACCTTGATATCCCTGGCGTCGTTCGTCCGCACCACGATCGTATTCCCGTCAGTCACCCGCCGGACAGTGGCCGGGAACTCCCTGAGGGCCGTATTTCCCGGCTCTTTGGATTTATCCTTGCCCCGGACCTTGTCCCAGGTCTCAGCAGTGGCGTCCTTGGCTTTGCCAAACGTGTCAACAGTGGCGTCCTTGGCCTTGCCAAAAGTCTCAACAGTGGCGTCCTTGGCTTTTTTCAGACCCTGGGTGAGGCTTTCCGCGGACCAGGCCGGGGCGGACAGGGAGAAGACGAAGGCCAAAGCCAGGACGGGGGGGAGGCATTTCATGGCGGCTCCTTGTTTAACGGTGGCGATGAGGCCGATGGTGGCGGTGGCGCTCCGGCCGATAGAGCCAGGCGCCCCGGAAATACGGATGCGGCCCTCCCATAATAAACAGGCGGGGCGGATACGGATACGCCCAAGCCGGATGTTCGGTGTTGCGATATTCGTTCTCCCAACTATAAGTGACCGGCTTGACGTATTGCTCTTTGTTCTGGGCGGCCGTGGAACAGCCGGCCGTCAGCGCTATGGCCAGGGCCAGGGCCAATGGAAGGCGCCCGATCAACGGACAACCCTTTCCCCCGCCATATACTCCGGACTGTGCAACCGGCCATGACAGGGAAGACACAGGACGATTATATCCTCCGGCTTGCCCAGGGGGTAATGGGCTTGAAGGTCTTGCTCCGAACCGCAAAAACGGCATCTGACGCCGGACGGAAGGACGGCCTGGCGCTCATCGGCCGGGGTATCAGGCATTTCAAGAGGCTCCATTTTCGAAAAGTCCAGCTTTCCCTGTTTTCGCAAGTTGGCGTGACATTCGCCGCAAACCACCACAATGCGGCTCGGTTTATGGTCCAGGGCATGATGCCTCAAAGGCTCCTCCGACCCGCAATAATAGCAGACCTTCTCATGCAAAGGATGCCTGGGATGGCGGCTTATCCGCCTGTTTCTCCCCCTGGGCGCGACCTGTTTATGCCCCTTCATGACCACCCTCCCCAAAGTTCGTGACAGACCCGATAATCGTTAATCATATCATATCCCCTCATTTTGAATCAACAGCGATGGAAAAGGGACCCGACTCGTCCAAAAATAACCGCAATAGCTTTTAAAAAAGCAAAAACCCCTGAAAGGATCAGGGGTTTTTGCTTTTCAGACCAAGGCGGTGTTATTCGTGGCGGGTGATGAGGTGGGGGGCGGCCTTGTCCCCGCCCAGGTGGCTGTAACGCTGAAAGACCGGCTGGATCTTGCGCAGTTGACAGATGGCCTCGCCTATCTCCTTGAGGCGTTCGCCCAGGAAAGTGGAGAGCCTGTTCTCCAGGCCGCTCATTTCCTCCAGCACCGTAACCACCTGGCTCAGCAGAGCCCGGCGGTCCGGGTCTTCGGCGGTCAGGCCGGCCGCCTCCAGGGCTTCCAGGGCCTGGAAACTCTGCTCGGCCTCGGCCAGAAGCTCGGCCCGGGCGCAGAGGAACATTTCCAGGCGGTCGAGGTCCAACCCTTCCTCATCCCGGGCTCCGGCCAGATAGGTCCGGTCCAGGGTCAGGCAGCCGGCGTAGGTTTCAAAGAGCCGGCGGAGCGGTTCGGGTCTTTTTTGAGTTTCCATGTCAGTGCCCGGCCTTTTTCAGACGCGGCAGAAGGTCGATCAGTTCGGCCAGGGCCTGATCCAATTCGAATTCCAGCACATCGGCCAGGTAGATCCAGTCCGATTGTTCCTGGAGGCTCACCAGGGTGTTGAGGATATTGACCAGGCGCAGAAGATAGTCGTTCAGGGAACATTGGCCGCCCACGGCGATGTCCTCGCCCAGGCCCATGGCCTGCTTGGCCTGTTCGACCATGCCCAGGGTCAGGTGCAGGGATTCCAGAAAACTCAGGAAATGTTCATTGGCCTCGTTTTCGTCCCCCAGGCGGAATTCATCGACCACCTTGGGCAGGGCCAGACGCAGGGTTTCGACAAAGTAGTGGCCGTTTTCCAGGAAGTGGAGGCAGAGTTCCTCCGCGGAATGGGTGACCAGGTCCAGGCTGTTGATTTGGGACCTTAAGACTTCCAGGGCGGCATGGGGCACTTCCTCGCTGTAGTCGTCGCCGTTGACCTTGACCCGGGTGATGACCCGGTTCTCCACGGCGGGGTGATCCATGAGGCAGGCGATTATCTCCTCAAGATTGGCGCCTTCCACCTCCTGGGCGGGCAGGCTGTTTCCGTCAACGGTCAGAATATTCATGGCAGAGACCTCCGGGTAAGGCATAGGGGCGGAAAAATTCGTTTCCGGCATTAACTTATGCAATTTCCAGGCCAATAATTTCCAGGCCCCGGGCCAGCCCCTTCCGGGTCGCCGGACTCAAACGGGAGCCCAGGCGGCGGAAGCGGTCTGGAGCCAAGACCAGCCGGCCGGAGGGCGGGGCATAGGCCGCGGCCCACTCCGAAAGGTCGCGGGCCTGGAAGCCGGGCCTCAGGAGGCTTTGACCGGCCCAGGTCAGGGCCAGGGCCAGGGCTTCCTCCGCGGTCAGGGGCGGGCGGCCCAGGGGTTCCAGCCTTTGGCCGAAGGCGTCGGTCCCGGTGCGCCAGACCCGGTGTCCGGGCGGGAACTGCTCCTCCGGCGGCTGGTCGAATGGAGCCAATAGCCGCCGGGCCAGACGGGCGGCCAGGTCCGGGTCGGGCCGGGCCAGGCACTGGCGGCGGCGGCAGCTTCCCTCCCGGCAGGGCCCGCAGGGGGCTTCGGCCTGGTAAATAAGATGCCCGGGGCCGTAAGGCCCCGTTTCCGGGCCGTAGGCCGGGCCGAAGAAGAGGGCCAGGGCCGGCGTTCCCAAGGCTGCGGCCAGATGCAGCACCCCGGTGTCGGCCGTGACCAGGAGATCCAGGCCGGCCAGGACGCGGCTCAATTCCGAAAGGTCGGTGGCCCCCATCAGATTGAGGACGTGGGGCCTTGGTTTTTCAAGCCCGGCCCCCAGGAGTTTTTCAAATTTGGCCCCCAGGGCTCTTTCCCCGGCCGAGCCGGTGAGGATGAATTCGCCGCCGCTTAAGCTCCGGGCCAGGCGGACGAAATTTTCCACCGGCCAGCGCCGCAGATGATTTTTGGCCCCCAGATGTAGGCCGACCCGGAACCCGGGGCCGCGAGGCGGAGGGCTCGGCGGCGGCCAAAACAGGGGCCGGGGGCCGGCTTCCGGTATCAGGGCCAGCCAGACATCGGCCAGGTTGAAGCGGCCCAGGCGGCGGTCTTCGGCCATCAGTCCCATTAAAAATTCCTGGACCGGAGTGAAGATCAAGGCCTCGCCCTCGGCTGTCGGGCCGTAGCGTCGTCCGGTCCGGACCTGGGCGGACAAGCGGGCCGCGGCCGGGGCGCTGTTGAGGTTGAAGACGGCTTCAAATTCCCCCTCCGGCCCGGGTCGGCCCGGGCCGACGGCCAGGGTCTCCTCCACCAGGGGAGAGAGGCGGGCGGCTTCCAGGACGGCCGCATCCAAGCCGGCCAAGGTGACGGTCCGTCCGGGCCAGGTCGACCGGAGGGCGGCCAGGAAGGGGGTGGACTGGATGAAGTCACCCAGCTTGGCCATTTGAATCACCAGGACCCGGCCCATGATTTTTTCCTTAGTCCAGGGCGGCCAGGAGTTCGGCCAGGCGGTGGCGGTAGAGGTGGGCGCCCAGGACCCGGTCCCGGGCCGCCCGGGCTATCTTTTCCCGGGCCGCGGGCCGCTCTGCATACCAGGCCGCCAGGTGGGCGGCCTCTTCCGGGTTCTGATAGGTAACCACTTCCCGGCCGTCCTCAAAGAGGTCGAACAACTGGCCCCGGCAATCGGTCAGGAGAAAGGCCCCGGCGGCCGGCACGTCGAAGACGCGCTGGTTAAGGCCGGTCTTCATCTGGGCGCTGGTGATGTTCAGGTTGACCGCGCTGGTCCTGTAATAGGCGGCCAGGTCCTGGTAATAATCCAGGGGCGGGGTCAGGCGGTCCGGGGGCAGGCCCAGGAGATCATGCCAGCCCTGGTCGCCGGCGGCGTGGAGCAGGCCGGGTTTCTGGCTCCGCAGGACTCCAAGCCGCCATCTTCGGCTGGCCCGCCAGGTCACCAGGGCCTGGAGGTCGGCCAGGAGGTCCGGCCGGCCGGTCAGGCCCCGGGTCTCGGCCAGCCTGGCCAGGGGCCCGGGGGCGGGCAAAAGGCCGCTGTCGGCTAAAAAAGCCTCGGCCCGACCGTCAATGGCTTTCAGGAAAGCGGGCCGGGCCGGGCCGGGAACAGCCAGTTTGCCCAGGTATTTTTCCGTGGCCGCGGTCAGGCTGTCCCCCACGAAAGCCACGGGACGCCTTGGGGCGGCCTCTCCCGGTCGGAATATTTCCTCGTCGGCGGCCAGGGGCAGATGGCGGACCCGGCTGAAACCCCGGCTCTTTAAAAAATCCAGATAGTCGCGGTCCCAGGTGAAGGCGCTGACCAGGGGACTGGGCGGCTCGGGGCCCAGGATGAAGACGGGGCTATCCACAAACCAGGAGGCGGCCGGCAGGCCCAGGCGGGTGAAGAGGCCATCCAGCAGCCCTTCGGCGTCAAAGCCCAGGTGGTTGACGGTCAGGGCCAGGTCGGGCCGGAATTTTTTGATAATGTCCAAAAGCTCACGGAAACTTTCGTCCCGGCCGGTCAGGGAGGGGGCTAGGCGCCAGACGGCCGTTTCCAGGCCCAGGGTTTGGGCCGCCCGGGCCAGTTCCCGTTCCAGGTAGTAGCCGCTCTGAAACAACAGGAGTCGGCGCTTGGCCCGGCCGCGGCCGGCGGAGGCGGCAGCCAGGGGGTATTTGGGGTATTCGGCGGCGAAGTGGCGCCGGGTGGCCGGCCGCCACAGCACCCGGGCCGGGGGCCGGGGGCCGGAGGGGAGCCCGCCCTCGAAGGGCCCGACCAGGAGCCGGAAGCCGGGCCGCTGGAAGAGGGGGGCCAGGTCCCGGGCCCGGAGGGCGGCGGCGGCCAGGGCGGGCCTGGATTCCAGCACCCAGAGGGGCGCGGCCGGTTTAAGGCGTCGATGGAGTTCCTCCAGGTGATAGCCCAGGCCCAGGCCGAAACAGAGGATGCCTTCACCATCGGAGAGGTCCAGCCTGTCCACCAGGTTCCTGTCCTCGGCGGCCGGGTCCAGGGCGCTGGTTAGGCGGACGGTGCGTCCGTCCTGGCTGTGGCTTAGGCCCCAGGCCCCGGCCGGACCGGGCTCCAGCCAGGCCCGGCTGCCGTCGGGGCCGGTGACTCCGTTTTCCTTGAAGACCAGATCCGGGAATATCCCGGCCGGGTCAGGCCGGGTCCCGGGGGCGGCTTTGACTTCAATGGGCAAGTTCCACCTTTTCCAGCACATAGCCCGGGCGGTTCTTGGCCCGGAGGTTCAAATCGAAGAGCCGTTCCCATTCGGCGGCCACCTGGTCCCAGGCGTGGCGGGCCCGCACGGCGGCCCGGGCCTGGCTGCCCAGGCGGGCCAGTTCTCCGGGCCGGCTCAGGAGGCTTTGGGCCCGTTCCACATAAGCCTGGACGTATTCCGGGGAGCCGGGGCGGCCGCCCACCCGCAGTTCCGGGACCGGGACCGATTCGGCCAGGGCGAAGGCGTCGGAAGTCAGGGGCGGAACGCCCAGGGCCTGGGCTTCCAGGACCGCCAGGCAGCTTATCTCCGGAAAGATCGAGGGATAGAGCATCAGGGCCGAACGGCTGAGGCTGCTATAATAATCGGCCTTGCCCAGAGGCCCCAGGTCTATCACGCCCGGGGTCACGGCCAGGAGCCGCTCCACCTCCCGGTAGAGCTGGACCAGGTGGGGCGGCGGTCCTTCCGGCAACTGGTAGCCGCAGACCTGGAGCCTTAGATTCGGGTTCCATTGATGGAGCCGGGGCCAGATATTCTCCAGGAGAAGTTTCAAGCCCCGCTCCGGGCGGGAGGCGTGGATGAAGAGGTCGGGGTCCGGCGGCCCGGCGGCGGCCCGGTCCAGGAGGTCCAGGTCCAGGCCGTTGCGGGTGACCACCAGGCGGTCGTCAAGCTGGGGCAGCCGGGTCAGGAAATTGTCCCTGTGGAAACGGGACAGCACCAGGAAGAGGTCTATCTCATCGTGCACCAGCTTCAACTCCCGGGGTTTGTCCAGGGTGTCGTGGTTCCACAGAACTTTCAGGCCGGAGGTCAAAGGCAGGTTGAAAAAGGCCGCGTAGCGGCTGACCACGAAGATGTCGAATTGCTCCCGGGCCAGGATGGCCAGGGCTTCCGGGAAATGATGATAGCTGACTTCGCCGTGCCGTCCCGGGCGGGGGCAGTTGTTGAAGGCCCAGACCTGGTGGCCGCGCCTGGCCAGGGCTTGGGCCATCTGGATGAAGGCTGTCTCCGAGCCGCCCAGGGACTCGCCCCTGGCCAGAGAATCCCCGGCAAAAGGGGGGCCGCTGGTGTAGAAGCCTATCTTGCGGGGCGGATACGTGGCGGCGGCGGACGGTTGGTTCATGCCGAAGCCCCCGGGGCGAGATGGGCGAAGAGTTCCCGGGCCCGGCGGTGGCCGGGGGCCAGGCGCAGGGCCCTTTTCAGATATTCCCGGGCTTCGGCCGGCCGGCCCTGGGCCAGGGCCGTTTCGGCCAGGGCGAAGGGAGGTTCGGGATGGCCGGGGTTGAGGCGGCGGGCCAGATCAAAGGCCTGGCGGGCCGGGGCCAGGCGGCCGCATCCGGTCCAGATCCGGCCCAGGAGAAAGGCCGCCAGGTAGTTGTATTTTTCCGGGTCGGCCCCCCAGGCCTTGTCGCCGGGGCCCAGCACCAGGCAAGTCTCCAGGTGGGGGGCGGCCTCGGCCGGCCGGCCGGCGTCGTAGAGCAGCCGGCCCAGGTGATAGTGGCCGGGGCCGTAGTCCGGCCGGGCCAGGGTGAGAAGGCGGGCCGTCTCTTCCGCCTCGTCCGCCCGCCCCAGGCGGGCCAGGGTCTGGCTCAGGAGGATAAGGCTATGACCCCGGAGGGCCGGGTTGCCCCCTTCAGCCGCCGCGGCCCGCTCCAGCCAGGGCCGGGCCTCGGCCAGGCGGCGCAGGGTGAAAAGGGTGCGGCCGGTCTGGTAGAGCCAGTAGAAATCTCCGGCCCGGGTCTCCGGGGCGTTCAGGAGCAGTTCCAGGTTGCGCTCGCCCTTCTGCCGGGCCGCGCCGGCCTCGGCATAGCCCCAGTGCCGGATCTCCACCCCTGTGGCCACGGACGCGTAACCTTCCGGGTGGACCAGTTGCTCGTGGACCCGGCCCTGGAAAAGGACCTGTCCCGGCCGGTTGGGGAAGACCCGTTTCTGCCAGAGCTTGTCCCCCTGGGGGACCACCACTTCCGTGGCCCAGAGGATAAGGTCGCCGCCCGGTTCAAGGTGCCCGCGGAGTTCCGCCAGCCCCTCGGGGGTCAGGCTGTTGTCGGCATCGAGCCAGAGTACGAAATCCGTGGCCGCGGCGGCCAGGCCGAAGTTGCGGGCCGCGGCGAAATCGCCGCTCCAGGGGAAATCCAGCACCCGGGCTCCCCAGGCCCGGGCCAAGGCCGGGCTCTGGTCCGTGGAGCCGGTGTCCACCACCACGGCCTCGTCCACCAGGGGGGTCAGGGGGGCCAGGCTGCGGGGCAGGTTGGCCGCCTCGTTCTTCATGATCATGGCCAGGCCCAGGCTGGGCCGGCCGCGCGGGGCATCCACAGGTTCACCCCCGGGGTTGATAAGGGCTTGTCCTCAGAGCGACAGTATCATGGTGCTCATGGTCCGCTCGGCCCGGTCCATGGCGCTTAAGAGTTCCCGCTGGGTGTTGGCCACCTGGGCCTCGGCCAGGACCCGCTCCAGAAATTTGCTGATCTGGCCGACGGCCTGCACTTCGGCGTAGGCCTTTTTATAATCCAGGTGGGCCAGGCGGCGCAGGGTGCTGACGACCCCGGCCAGTTGCCGGAGATCTTCCTCGACCTCCTTTTTGGAACTCAAGGGCAGCTTGGGCAGCACGGCGGCCAGGTCCAGGGGCCCGGAGACGGGCGGGAGGCCGGCGACCACGGCCCCTAGATCGACTTCCTGAAAGCCTTCTATGCGGGCTCCGCCGGCCGAGGCGTTGAGGAGTTCCGGGGGGGAGGCCTTGGCCTTGACCGTGCGGGCCGCTTCGGCATACCAGTTAAGGGAGGCCAAAAGTCCGGTGTTGGTGGCCACCCGTCCGCCGTCCACCCCGGGCACGATCAGGGGGGCCTTGTCCTGGTCCACCACTTCGCCGGGAGTGCCTTCGGCATGAAGGCGGCCGCCGCCGGCGTAGGCCTGGTCCTGGGCCACCAGGACCAGTGGCCCCAGACCCCAGCAATAGGCCAGGGCAAAGGCGGCCGTGCCGGCATTTCCCCCCTGTGGCAGGAAGGCACCCCGGCTGAAGACCAGGGCTTCGCCGGGCGAGGCGTGGAAGACGGCCTGGTGGAAGCCGGTCAGTTCAAAATTGGCCGGGTGGCAGCCCGAGGCCAGGGCCAGGACGGTCCCGGGGGAAAGGAGCGCCTTTTCCTCTTCGCTCAAACGCAGATAGGAACTGGTGTCTTCTGATTCCAGGACCACGATGACGTCCGGGCTGACGCCGTGAGCCAGGAGGGGTTTGACGGCCGAGGCGGCGGCCAGGATAAGGCCCCGCGGCCCAACCTCCCTTAGGCAGGCGGCGTTCTGGTCCAGGCTGGGCCCGGAACCCACCAGGAAGGCGGCCCGGGCCGGCAGGCGGCCCTTGAGCAGCATCAGGTCCGGCAGGGTCAGGAGCCGGCCGGAGTTAAGGGCCAGGTTCTCCATGAAGGCCGGCCCGGTGTTGGCCCGGGTCCGGTCTATGACCGCCCGGCGGATGACTTCCTGGTGGATATACTCGCTGAACGCCTGGCAGCTCTCCGGGTCCATCTCCTGGTAGCTCTCGGCGATCACCACCATGAGTCCCCGGGCCGGGCCGTAGACGACTTCCCGGCTGACCGCGGTCTTGAATTCTTCCGGCGTGGAGAAGATGAAGGGGGCTTCGCCGTCCTCGGGGCCGAGTCCGGGCTTAAGGGACCAGAACTCCTTGATGTCCGGGGATGGTTCATAGACCATGAGCCGGAGACCTGGGTGGTCGCGCCGCAAAAGTTTCAGGTGGTAGCCCAGGCCCAGGCCGAAGACCAGGGCCAGGCCGGGAGCCTGGTTCGGGAAGTGGCGGGTGCCCCGGGCCAGCCAGCCGGCGGCTTCGGTCCAGGGGTCATCGACCTGGTGGAGGGTCCGGTCTTTATATATGAGGCCGGGGCCCTGCGGCCCTCCGACCAGTTTGAGGACGGCCTCCGGGAATCCGGCGGTCTGGTTCGGGTCTGGCGCGGCGGTTTCCATGTTCATTTTTTATTTCCCCCTGCTTTTATCATGGAGTTTTAGTTGAGGCTGATATAGGAGTCCACGGCGGCCCGGCTGTAGATAAGGCTCAGGGTCTCGTCTCCAGGGTGGTGTTCCAGGACGGCCCCGGCCACTTCCCGGGCCTCGGCCGGCGCGCCGGCGTTCAAAAGCAGGCCGCTCAAGGCCCGGCCGACCTCCAGGTGGTCCGGCCGTCCGCGATGGGCGGCCAGGTAGAATTCAAAGGCCCGCCACAGGGCCGGGTCATGGGGCAGCAGGTTGAAGCCGGGGACGACGACCTCGTCCAGCTCCATCTGCCTGTCCCCCAGGGCCTTGAGGGCCTCGACGCTCAAGCGTCCGTCTTCCAGGGCCGGGAAAGCCTCCCCCAGGCCGGTGTGGTGGCCGAACCATTCGGCGGCTTCGCCGGTCCGCCCCTGGGCCAGGGCCATGACGCCCAGGCTGAGGCCGGCCCGGAGAAATCCCTCTTCCAGGGCCTCCTGGAGCCGGAGCCGGGCCTTATCCCCCTCGCCCTTGAGACGGGCTATGTGCCCCAGCATGAAGCGGCCCTCGGGCGACAGGTGGCCGTGTTTTTCGGCCCGGCTCAGGGTATCCTCGGCCCGGCCGAGGCGGTTCCGGCCGTTTTCCTCGGGCCAGCGCAGGGCGGTCAGAAAAAGGGTCCGGCCGAGGCGGTCCCAGTCCTTGTCGGCCCGCCAGCCACGGTCGCGCTTGATTTCGGCGGCGTCGCGCAGCAGCTTTTCCGCCCGATGGATGATATCATGGGCGCTTAAGACCTTGGCCTTGGCCCGGGCGGCCATTTTGGCCAGGCGGGCCTCATCGGCCAGCCAGTAGTCGGCGGCGGCAAAGAGTTCCTGGGGCTCGAACCAGGCGAAATCCTCGCCGGGCTGGAAAATTTCACCCAGATCGCCCCCGGCCTTTTCCGTGAAGAGAGCCGCTCCGCAGGCCAGGGCCTCGAACATGCGGGTGGTCACCCCGGGGAAGAGGTTTTCATTCAAAATAAGGCGGCTCTGGCGATAGAGGGCGGCGCTTTCCTCAGGCCCGGCCCAGCCCGGTCCCCGGTCGCCCAGAGTCTTGAGGCTGAAGCGGCTGGAGAGGCTCTGGATGAGCTGGCCGCGCTTGCCGCGCACCTGGTCGTTCAGAACCCCGACAAAGCCGAAGTCATAGACTTTTTCCCCCGGCTCGTCCGTGGCGGACTGGTAGGCCGCGGTGTTGACGGCCACGGGCAGCCAGCGGCCATCGAGGCCCTCTTCCTGAAAGCGGGCGGCGAAGGGTTTCTGGTCGGCGTAGCAGATGTCGAAGAGGGTCCCGAAATGTTTCTGCCACCAGAAATTTATGGGGGTGTCCACCGCGTAGTAGATTTTGGGGATATCCAGTTCCTCCAGTCCTTCGGGCCAGGCGTGGCGGCCGAGGTGGTCGGTGTAGACCAGAAGGTCCGGCCGGTCCACCAGGCGGTCGAAAAAATGAGCCAGGGGAAAGCCGTCGGCGTGGGGCGGGGCCAGCACCTTGTGTCCCTGGCTGGCGAAAGCCGCATGGAAATATTCACTGCCCAGGCATAAAATAAGCATATCCAAACCTCTCTTTTGGTGGTTATTAGTCAGTTAAAGCGCCCACGGCACCTGAAAGGCACTGGCGGCAGGGCGGCCGGCCGGCGGCTTCGGCCTCGGTCAGCCGGAGAGCCGCGGGTGAAGCCCAGACCTCGGCCAGGGAAATTTCGGGGAAGCGGCCCAAGGGGGCCAGGCGGCCGAAATCGGAACAGCAGGGGAAGAGGCCGCCGTCGACCTGGAGGGCCAGCCGGGTGAAAGGCTCGGCGCAAAAGCCGCCGGGACCGGCCGCGCCGGAATCGGCGGCCGGGGCCAGGTCGGTCTCTGAAAGTCCCATGATATTATGGTAACGCTGAAAGCTGAGATAGTCGGCCAGGGGGGTGAAAAGTTCCCGGAATTGGTCCCGTTCGGCCAGGTTTATCTCCATTTCCACAAAGCTGAGGCGTAAGAGGGGCAGTTCCGAGCCGGCCTTTCGGCGTACGGCCAGAAAGCCGGCCAGGTTTTCCTGGAGGGTTTCCCAAAGGCCGCCGGGACGGACCCGGGCGTAGGTATCCGGCCCGGCCGCGTCCACCGAGACCATCAACCGGGTGAGCCCGGCTTCCATAAGGGTGCGGGACCGCTCCGGGGTCAAAAGGGAGCCGTTGGTGATGAGGCTTATATCCAGGACGCCGGCGCTTTTGGCTTCGGCCACCCACTGGTGGATATCCTCCACCAGGAGCGGTTCGCCCGTCAGGCCCAGCCGCAGGGAAGGCAGGCCAAAGGCCGCGCCTTCGGCCAGGGCCCGGCGGTAGACGGCCCGATCCAGAAAGAGGCCCCGGGTAAAACCGGGAAAAAAATGCCCGGTCCGGCCGGCCGGGCACATAAGGCAGCGGAAGTTGCAGGCAGTGGTGACATCCACGTCCAGGTGGAGGGGCGCGGCCGGCCGGTGGCCGGCTTCCGCTTCGCGGAATCGGCCGCGGTAGGAGGTGAAGGCCGGGCCCAAAAGCCGGCCGAGGCGGGCTTCAGGATCCTGGTCCGCCACCAGGCGGCGACGCTGGAGAACTGGGGACATGGCGGTCTCGGGCGGGTCCCGGCCCTTCGGGGCCGAAACCGGGGAGATTCAGGCCGGGACCCTCAAGGGCCCGGTCAAGCTATACCTAAGCAAGCATAGCAAGAACAAGGCCAACCAGACCGGAGCGGCCGGAGGGGCGCGGCCGGGCCGCCGGGGCTTGCCAGGAAGGGCGGCTTTCTGTTAAAAAGGATTTGACTTTAATGAAATCCGGGCAGCCCATGCGCCATGACTTTTTCATGAAATTCCTGAACTACGGATGGCCGGGCCTCCGGTCCGGCGCTCTCCTTTTCCTGGCCGGCGCGGTTCTGGCCTGCGGCGGGGCCCCACCCTCCACCATAGGTCGTTCGGCGGTGTCGGTAGCCCAGGAGAGCCGGGCCGAAAGCGGCCAGCGTTACACCCTTGGTCCCCAGTTCACCAACCAGCTTCAGGATATGCTGGGGCGGGAGGCCGAGGCCCTGGGCGGGAGCCGGGAAGGCGTGCCCCTGGAGCTAAACCGCCAGGTGCTTTTGAACATCAACCGTTTCCTCAACGAAGACCGGGGCTTCATCACCCGGAGTCTCAATCGGGGCTCCAAATATCTTCCCATGATGAAAAGCATTTTCCGGCGGAAGGGCCTGCCGGAGGACCTGGTCTATCTGGCCCTCATTGAAAGCGGATTCAACACCCAGGCCGTCTCCCACGCCTCGGCCGTAGGGTTCTGGCAGTTCATCCCCTCCACCGGCCGGCGCTACGGCCTGGCCATCAATGACTGGGTGGACGAGCGCCGGGACCCGGTGAGATCCACCTATGCCGCCGCCGACTACCTCATCACCCTCCATGACACATTCGGTTCCTGGCCCCTGGCCATTGCCGCCTACAACAGCGGCGAGGGCAAAATAATCAGGGGCATAAGAAATTACGGGGTCAGCAATTTCTGGGACATGTCCAGCGTTGGCGGCCACCTGGCCGACGAGACCAAGATCTATGTGCCCAGCTTTCTGGCCGCCACCTTCATCGCCAAGGACCCGGCCGCCTACGGCCTGACCATAGACGCCCAGCCCCCCGAACAGTGGGAGGAAGTGAGCCTGCCCCAGCCCGTGACCCTGGCCGAGGCCGCCCAATTCGCCCGCGCTGACGCCCAACGCCTCCAGGAATTGAACCCCCATCTCCGAAAAGCGGCCACGCCGCCCAAGGAGACCGGTTTCATCCTGCGCCTCCCCAAGGGCTCGGGCCGGGACTTCATCGCCGCCTACCAGAAGGCCGGTCTGGGTAAGGCCCTGCCAGCCGAGACCCCTCCCCCGGTGCCCCGGGCCTCGGATCTGGCCCAATTGCGGCCCGGGCTGGAGGCCGCGGCTTCGACCGCGCCTCTGGAGACCCCCATGCCCCGTATCGAGGCGCCTCCGCCGCAGACCCATCGGGTGGTCCGCGGCGACACTCTGGGCGGCCTGGCCGTGAAGTATAAAACCACGGTCCGGGAACTGACCCGCCTGAACGAACTCAAGAGCGACCGCCTGACCGTGGGCCAGAGGCTGAAGGTGAGGTCCGGCCCGGCCGCCCCGACCCAGGTCTCGGCTCCTTCTGGTCAGGCCGCGGCCCGGCCCGCCCCCGCTTTGTCGGCCCCGGCTGCGGCCAGAGCGGCTCCGTCTTCGTCCGCCGAGTTCCACACCGTGGTGGAGGGGGACACCCTGGGGGCCCTGGGTCTTAAATACGGGGTGAAGGTCAAGGACCTGATGGAGATGAACGATCTGACCGGCACCAACCTCCGCCTGGGGCGGAAGCTGAGAGTAAAGGCCGCCCCGGTCCCGCCCGCGCCGACCTCGATAAAGGTGGCCGAAGGCGACACCCTCTACGTCCTGGCCCGAAAACATGGCCTCTCCGTGGACCAGTTGAAGAAGCTGAACAATTTGACCGGCGATGTGCTGCGCCCCGGGCAGACTTTGAAGATAAAGTGAGGCCTCCGAAGCTTCGCCCCAAACCAAGCCGGGGGAGGACGCTACGCACTCCCTCCCCCGGACCCTGCCCGCGCCAGGGGCTGGCGGCCCCATAAAAACTATCTCATATAACTCAGAAGGTTAAGCCTGGTGGTCAGGCCGGTGATGCCCAGAAGGGCTTCATAGACGGTCTGGGCGTTTTTCAGATCGGTGATCAGGCGGGTGAAATCGACGTCCTCAATGGCGCTCAAGAGGGTTTCGGAGCTGAACTGTTTCTGGTCCAGGCTGTGGGATACGAACTGGTTGCGGATCTGCCTGGTGCCGATCTTGCTCTCCAGGGTGGTGACCTTTTCAATGGCCGCCCTGAGGTGGGGCAGTTCCCGGCCGATGGCCTCGGTATCGTTCTGTTTCAGGGCGAACATCAGGCGCTGGACCGTGTCGAGGATATTGTCCCCGGCGCCGTTGGCGCCCAAAAGTTCGTTGCCGGTGGTGTTGAGGGCGCCGCGGGTGCTGGAATCTAGGTTGACGTCCATGTTTTTTTCATCGCCGCGATACCAGCCCACTGGCACTTCGAAGATATCGCCCACCTGGAGGGCCGTACCATCGGCGATGAATTTCAGGTTGACCCCGTGCAGTTCCGCGGAATCGGGGTTTTCACCGCCGGTGAGCCAGATGGTCTCGCGGGTGGGCCCGACCTTGGCCGTGGAATCCCAGCCTTCGGGGTAGCGTTCGAATTGGGGCCAGACCGCGGCCTGGTCCGGGTGGGCGGTGTTGTAGTCGATGACGGCCTTCAGGACATCGCCGGCCGTGGTGGTCACCGCCCGGGTCTCGGTGCAGGCGTAGAGGGGGAAGGCCTCGCGCCAGGCGGCCGCGGCATTGGGGTCTTCGGCCTCGTCGGGGCAGCTCGGCAGGGCTTCCGTGCCCAGGTGCACCACCAGGACGGTCTGGCCGGTCCTGGGGTCGGTCTCGTAGCGGACCGTGGTTTCCGACTGGTAGCTGTTGTTGGCCATGGCGGCCGAGGCATAAAGGGTCGGGTCGGCGCTGGTGGTGTAGCGGATGCCCACCTTGTTGCCCAGGGGCCCTTGGGTGGTGGCCTGGAAGATGATGTTGGGGTCGCTCTGGCTCGGGGGGGAGTAGGGAAAGGCGACCGTGGCCGTGGCATAGCCCAAGGGGGTGATGACGCTCCGGCCGTCCACCTGGTAGGGCTCGCCCACAGTCAGGGGCGTGCATCTCATCAGATCGACCACTCCGTCCCCGCCTTCGTGGTAGTTGGCCAGGTCGGCCAGCACCAATTGGCTGGCCTGGGGATGGTTGTTGACGGCCTCCATGACCTCTTTGGCCGTGCTGAGCACCCGGCCCTGGGCATCGGTGCGCAGGGTGACGCAGATATTCCAGGGGTTGGGGCCCACCGTGACCGTGGTGGCCGGGTTGGGGTGGCTGCCGGGGTCGGGCAGTTGGTATTCCACGCGCAGGTCGTTGCCCCAGGTGCCCTGGTAGCGGGCGGTGAAGACCAGGTCGTTGGCCTTGCCGGGGAGGCTGGTGGTCAGGGAGGCATGGCCCAGGAAGGCGTTGTGGAACATTTCCCCGGTCTGGTATTCGCCGGCCGCGAAGGTCTGGGGCGGGCCCCAGGTCTTACCCCCGTCCTGGGAGACCCGGAAGAGGGCCGGCTGGTCGTAGCCGTCGGTGAGATAGGTGCGGGGATGGGCGAAATTGATGCGGCCGTCGCCGGAATTGCCGTCGGCCAGGCTGACCTCGAAGATGGAGCCTATGAGGCGCTGGGCCTCCTGGCCGGTCAGGGTGGAACCGTCCGCCTTTTTGACCAGGCAGCCGGCGGCAAAGGCCGGATCGCCGTTGATCATGGCCTTGACGTCGTTGGCCTTGGTGGTGACTGCGGCGGCGATGGCCTTTTCGTGGGCCGTTATCCTGTCGCCGGTTTCCAATAAGGTCTTGGCGAATACTTCGTTGTAGATGTTCCGGTCGCCTCCGGCGAGGACAGTGACCAGGCCGGTGGTCTCGTTGAACACCAGTTGCGGCTCCGGGCTGAGGGTCATGGGGTCGGTGGGGATGACGTATTGGACCGACAGGGAGTTGCCGGCCTCGCCGACATAGGAGTTGCCGTTGTTTCGCACCGACCAGATCAGGTCGTTCTGGGTGCCGCGCGGGCTTAGGGTGGCGTGGGCCAGGGTGTAGGGTTCGCTGGGGTCCAGGGAGAGCCAGTTGGCCGAGGGCTGGAAGATGAGGTTTCCGCCGGCGAGGGCCGAGGCCGTGAAGATCCGGTTGCCGGTGGCGGGGTCGATCAGGTTATTTACGGCGACGGCCACGGCCGAGGCCGTGGCGAAGAAGTCGCCCTGACCTAAGGGGTCGTTTTCCCGGGGCAGATAGACCGTGACCTGTCCGTTTTTGATCTCCGCGCGGATCTCCGTGTCATTGAAGGTGGTGGACCCGGGCCCGACCAGGCCGTTGCCGGTGTTGGGCGGCGAGTCGGTCAATGTGAAGAAGTAGCTCCACTGGGACATGGGCCGGGCGAGGGGATTGGCCGAGGCTTTCAGCCAGCCTTTGCCAAAAGGCAGGCAGCCGAAGGCTGACAAAGCCGAATTCCAGCCCTCGTCCGAGGCCAGAACATCCATTGCCGTTAGGACCGCCGTGGCCGAAGTCACCGAGGCCGGCGGTTCGCCGCCATCGGTCATAAGGGTGACGGTGATGACCCCGGAATTATAGAAGGCCGTGGCCGCGGGCACGGCCGCGGCCGCGGCCGAAGCCGCGCTGTGGACCTGGAAGGCGATGGCGGCCTCCTGGGCGCAGACGATGGCTGTGGGGATGTCCGCGTTGGCGGCCAGGGCCTCGTTGAAGGCCTGGGGGCAGAACAGGCCGGCGGCGGCGGAGGCGTAGGCCGCGGCAATGGCGCTGGCCAGTGATTGGGGCGGTATGCCGGGTGCTCTGCCGGTGAGGACGTCGACATAGGTCTGGTAGTCAAATAGGCCGGCGTTGATGGCGCTGATGTAGCCCACAGCAATGGCATTGGCGCTGTTCAGGGCCAGAGGAGGGAGGAGGGCGTCATTGAAGGCCTGGGCGCTGAACAGGCCGGCCGTGGCGGCCAAGGCGCTGGCGTAGGCCGCGGCCGAGGCCGCGGCGGCGGCGGCGGCCCGGGCCGTTTCCCAGGATTCGCCCAGGACGTAGTTGACCGTGACCGGACCGTCATAGGGCGGTTGGGTATGATTGGCCAGGACGTAGGCCAGGGCCTCCGCCGAATAGCTCAAGCCGTTGTCCCGCCCGGCCGAACCCGTGGTGGTCTGGTTGGCCGTGCCGGCCACGAAGCGGACCTGGTAACCATTGTAGCGCGGGTCGGTGGTCTTAAGGCTCAGGCTGTAGGATTCCCAGCTCATGGGGCTCCCGGTGCCGACCGCTCCCCCGGTGATCGTGGTCCCGGCCAGTTTGGAGGTGGTGGCGAACCAGCGGGAATCCAGGCCTCCGGCCCGGACGACCTCGATGAGGAAATCCTGGCTCTGGACCGGCAGGTCCGGCCGGTTGTTGAAAACCGGGTTGCCGTAGTTCAGGACCTTGCCGGTCCAAGCCGTGGAATTCTGGCAGCCGGTCTTGACCTTCTGGGCCTCGACCTGGGCGGCGAAGGATTGAGTGGTCACCTTCTGGCCGGAGAATATGTAGGTGTCGCCTATCTTGGTGTTGCCGTTCTGGAGAAGTTGCAGGAACAGGCCTTCGACCTCTGTGAGGATGGCCTCGCGCTGGGCCGCGCTGTAGGTGTCGGTGGAACCCTGTTCGGCCAGGGTGTAGATCTGGTCCAGGACCTCCTTGATGCTCTGGGCGGCGTTGCCCGATTCGGACAGCCAGAGGTCGGAGACGGCCACGTTGGTGCGGTATTGGGTGATGGCCGAGAGGGTCGAGCGGGTGCCCAGCACCCGGGCCGCCCCGGTGGGGTCGTCCGAGGGGGAGTTGATGCGCCTTTCCGAAGCCGCCTTATTGGTGAGCTGGGCGATGCGGTAACTGATGAGGCCCAGATTGTCGTTGATATTGCGGTAGGTGGCGCGATGCGCGGTGCGGTAGATCATGGCCGGCCCCTTTTTTGCTCTATTTCATGGCCAGAATGGTTTGCATCATTTCGTCCACGGTCGAGATCATCTTGGCCGAAGCCTGATACATATACTGAAAGCGCAGCACATCGGCCAGCTCTTCGTCTATGTTGACCCCGGCCAGCCTGTCCTGGCGGTCCTGCAGCTCGCTCATGACCCCGTAGGCGAAGTCGTATTCCGTGGTCGCGGCCCGGCTTTCGGCGCCGAGTTCGGCGTAGAGGGTGTTGAAGGCCATGCCCAGAGTGGAGGAGCTGAGGTTGTAGAAGCTGAAGGACTGGTCTTTCAGGCCGGCCATAGCCAAGGCGTTCTCGTTGGAGCCGGGGGCCCGGAATCCGTCGGGGTCCACGGCCCCGGCCCCCAGGAGCCTGGGGTTGCGCAATACTTCCTGGTTGACGGCGATGGTGGAGCTGGAAGTGCCGGCGAAGAGATTGTTCAGGCCCAGCACGGCCAAGGCCCCGGAGGTGTCGCGGCCGAAGCCGAACTGGATGCCGTCATCGGCGATGAGGCGGATATTCTGGTGGCCGTCATGGTCGGAGATGATTTCGGCCCGGAGCCCGGGAATGCCGCTGACGAGGTCTGTGCCGATGCGGTCGACCACGTCCTTTAAGGTATCGGTGGGATCGACGGTGACGCGGTAAATCTGGGGAATGAGGCCGCCCTCGCCGTCGGGCTGGTAGGTGACGAGCTCAAAGTAGCCGCTGCGGTCGAGATAGGTTTCATTCATTGGCTCGACCAGGCCCCGGCCGTATTGGTCGCCCGGAGTCTGGGCCAGGACCAGGTTGCGGGTCTCGGAGTCGCGGTTGATGAGGTCGACGATATCGGCGGCGGTGGTGGTCACGTTGCCGTTCTGGTCCGTGGCCAGGCGGACCACGATACGGCTGGAGCCGTCGAAGTCGGTGTAAACATCGACGCTCAGAGGGGAATTGGTCAGGACCTCGCCGGTATGGATCGGGTCCCGGGGCAGGGCGTATTCAATGGATATTTTTTCACCGGCGGCCCCGGGGTCCAGGGCGGTGAAGACCACGTTGTTGTCGGTATGCTTCAGGGTCGTGGTTAGGCTGGCGTATTCCTCGCCGTAGCTCAAATGCCTCCCCTGGGCGGCCATTTCGGCCAGGGTGCGGTTAAGGCGCTGGAACTGGGCGGGCCCCGGGGGCACGGAATCGGCGCCGGCCGGGAACTGGATCCGTCCGTCCCAGTTGTTGTCCGGCGCGGCTTGGGCGGCCAGGAGATCGCCTATCTGGATGACGGAGGAGGTGCTGCGGGGGGGCAGGGTGGCCGAGCCCAACGTGGTGGTGCGGTTCTCGTTGATGTGCCGGACCACGTCCTCGGCCGTGGCGGTGATGTTGCCTCGCCCGTCCGTGGGCAGGACTATGGTCACTTCCCACTTCTGGACCTTGGGATCGTCATTCCAGAACACGGTGGATGTTATCTTGTTGGTGTGGCTTTCGCCCTTGACGAAGCGCACGGAGATGTTTTCCGGGTCGGCCTGGGCCAGGTAAGGTTCCCGGCTGTCGAGGTGGGGGACCAGGGCGGAGAGCTTCAGATCGTTGTCGCGGCCGGGGAATTCGAAGGTGAAGGCCGGAACGTTGGAAATCGGGTTGTTGGCGATGGTATCGGTGTAGAGGTCCAGGCCCACGCCCTGGGCGTGCTGGTGGTTGACCTGAAAAATAAGGTTATCCACGAATGATTCGAATTTTATGTAGAGGTCCTTGAGGGTCTTGTCGCGGAATTCCAGCCAGCCGCCCAGGGCCCCGCCGTTGATTTTGCGGGTGACGTCTTCAGGCCAGGGCGGTGAGGTGCGGCGGTTGTTGGCGATGATGCGCAGGTCGCCCGAGCTGTCCCGGGACACGCCGACCTCGTAGACCGAGGTGTCGGCCACCAGGCAGGGGCCGTCCTTGAAGGTTATGTTGACGGCCCCGGTCAAGGGGTCTTCCCAGAAGTCATAGTCGATTATTTCACCCAGTTGGAACATGAGGGCGTCCCGGGAGTCGCGCAGGCTGTTGGCCTCCTGCCGCCGGGCGGGGTCCTCCAGCACCATTATCTGGTGGTTTAGTTTGGCGATGGCGCCTATGATGAGGTTGATGTTGTCCGCGGCCTCCGCCACGCGGCCGTTTAAGTCCTGCCTTAAACCGTCGAGATCCGACCGGCGCTGGGCCACCTGCTTGGCCAGGGTATCCACCAGGTGGACCAGTTCGGCCCGGGTGGGGTCCAGCTCGGCGGCGTCGGCCAGGCTTTCCCAACTGGCGAAAAAGGAGTTGAGAGCCGCGTTGATGCCGTTGCCGTCACTTTCATTGAAATAGACTTCCAGGGTGTCGAGGCCGTCTTTCCGGGCCGCGGCCGAACCCAGTTCAAAATTTTTGGTGATCAGGCTGCGGGTCAGGAACTGGTCGTGGTAGCGGGTGATGTTCTGGGCTGAGACCCCGGTGCCCATCGCCCCCCAGCGGCCGTGCCGCCAGGTGGCCAGGTTTTCCAGGTTGATCCGCTGGCGGGAATAGCCGGGCGTGTTGACGTTGGCGATATTGTTGCTGACCACTTCCAGGGCGGCCTGGGACAGGTTCAGACCGGTCAGGGCCACATAGAGACTGGAGGAAACGCCCACTTCACACCTCCCGGGACAGCTTGACCGGGAGGCTGGGCCGCTTTTCGCCCTGGCCTCCGCCGCTGCTGTAGCCTTCGCCCCGGAGCTGGCTGGCCCCGGTCAGGATATCTATGGATTCGTTGATCAGGCGCAGGCTTTCCGCAATGAAAGCCTCGCTGGCTTCGTTTTCCCGCAGGATGATGTTTTTGAGCCGGGCCAGATGCCGGGATCCCTCGCTTAAGCGGTCCCGCCAGGGCTGGGGCAGGCGGGCCGCCAAGTCGGCCAGGAGTGGCGGAGGGTCCGGGGGCAGGCTTAAGGCCAGGGCCGTTTCACTGATCGCCGCTTCCAGTTCCTTGATATGGGCCTGGATATCCAGCCCCAGTTCCTCCTTGCGCTTGGAAGAGGCCCAGAGGCCTTCCAGGTCCAGGGCCAGAAGGAGCTTTTTTTCTTCGGCCAGGTAGTCCACCAGGGCCTGATAGCGTTCCAGGTGCTCGTCCAGAAGCGTCGTGAGCTCATGTATCAGCCGGGTATCCATGATCATCCTCTCTTTTTATGGCCGGGTCGGGAAATTGCCGGCCGCGGCCGAAAGGCCTGGGTCGTGGCCGCCCCCGGTCCCGGCAATTTCTGCCGCCTCGTGGGCCCGGCCGGGGCCGGCCGGAGGAGCCGGGCCGGAAACCGGGGGTTCCCTTTGAGGCTCAGGGCCGTTCGGGGTCATGGCCAAGCCTCCGTAAGACCTCACCAGACTCCTGGGTATGGTGGGCCGCCAGGTGGGCCCCATCACTTCAGGATGCTCTTGCAAAGTCTGTTCCAAACCTTCCTGGCGGGCGATCTGGTTGACTATGGTGTTGGCCAGGCCCAGGCCGCCGGCCCGGCTGAGATAGTCACGGAAGGGCTGCTCGGCCAGTTCGCTGAAAGTGTCGCCGCCCGGGGTGTGGGCCAAGGGGGAAGGGCGCATGAGTTTGACCAGTTGGTCAACGAAAAGGCTCTCGTATTCCGTGGCTGATTTTTTTATCTGGGCCAGCTTTTGGAGGCGTTCGGGGAGGCTTAAGGCCGCCGAGCGGGACTGGCGGGCCGAGGCCTTGGGGACCTGGCGGCCAAGCGCCCTCTGGCGCAAAGTGCGGCTATCGCCGGGCTCTTCCGGCGCCCCGCCCAGGTTCAGGGTGCCGCCGTTTTTCAAGTCCTCGACGCTCACGGTCCGGCTGGGGGCCGTGGCCCGGAGGGGCCTGACTCCGCCGCGCCGGAGAGCCGCGGCGGCTTCGGCCGGGCGGCCGATCCCGGCTGTTTCTTGGGACATGGTCAACTCCTTCAGGGAATTACATGAACTTTATCTCGCCGTGCAGGGCGCCGGCGGCCCGGATGGCCTGAAAGATCATTATCAGGTCGCGGGGGGAGGCGCCGATGGCGTTGAGAGCCTTGACCAGGTCATGGATGGTGGTGGCCCGCTCGATCAGGAGGAGCTGGTCGGCCCCCTCTTCCACGTTTATATTGGTGTCCGGAGCGGTCACGGTCGTCCCCATGGAGAAAGGATCGGGCTGGGAAACGGTCAGGCCTTCCTTTATCTGGACCGAAAGGTTGCCGTGGGCCACGGCCACGGTGGAAATTTTGACGTTTTCACCCACCACCACGGTGCCGGTGCGCTCATCAATGACCACCTGGCCGACGGTGTCCGGTTCCACGTCCAGGTTTTCCAGTTCCGCCACCATTACGGCCATGTTATCGCGGTAATTGAGAGGCACGTTGAATTCGATGGTGGAGGAATCCAGCGGCCGGGCCAGGGCGCCGGGCAGGCGGGCGTTGACGGCCTCGGCCACCCGGGCGGCGGTGGTGAAATCGGGCCGGCCCAGTTTAAGGCTCAGGGTTTCCCGGCCCTGCCAGCGGACGGGCACTTCGCGCTCCACCGTGCCGCCCTGGACTATGCGGCCCACGGTGGGATGGTTCTTCTGGACGCTGCCGCCCTGGCCGGAGGCGGCGAAACCGCCCACCGAGAGGGAGCCCTGGGCCACGACATAGACCTTGCCGTCCACCCCCGTCAACTGGGTGGTCAACAGGGTGCCGCCCTGAAGGCTGGTGGCGTCGCCCAGGGAACTGACCGTAAGATCGATCATGGTGCCGGGCTTGACGAAGGGCGGCAGCTCGGCCGTGACGATGACCCCGGCCACGTTCTTGACCTTGACCGCGGTGGGGTTGATGTTCACGTCCATATGCCGGAGCATGGTGGCCAGGGTCTGGTTGGTGAATATGGTCTTGTCCTTGTCGCCGGTGCCGTTTAAGCCCACCACCAGGCCGTAGCCCTGCACCTGGTTGGGCCGGACTCCTTCAAAAGAGCCCATTTCCTTCAGGCGGATGGCCCCGGCCGGAGCCGGCCAGGCCGCCAGGAGGACCAAAGAACTTAAGAGAATGGCAATTGTCAGGCGCATATTTTTTTTCATCCTTGCCTTCCTTATCCCTCCCGGGGGCCGCTTAAAACGGCCAGACCGTGTCGAAGAAGCGGGAGAGCCAGCCCTCGCGCTGTTTGCGGCTTATGTCGCCCTGGCCCGTGTAATCTATGCGGGCGTCGGCGATATAGGTGGAAAGGACAGTGTTGTCGGTCGTGATGTCGTGGGGCCTGACCACGCCCTGGACGGTTATATACTGGCGTTCGTTGTTGACGAGTATCTCCTGGGAGCCGCGCAGGACCAGGTTGCCGTTGGGCAGCACCTGGATGATGCGGGCCGAGATGCGGGCGGTCATGTTTTCTGTGCGGTTGGTGTTGCCGGAGCCGTTGAAGGAGGAACCGAAGTTGGCGTCGACCCCGATGTTGGGCTGGTAGTTCAGGGCGTTGAAAACGCCGCCCGCCAGGGGGATGTTGTTGGGGTTTTCATAGCCCATCAGGGCGTTGGTGTTGGCCTGGACGGAATTCTGGCGGCCGAGGCTGGTATTGGAGTTTTTGGAGGCCCGGGAATTTTCCACGATGTTGATGGTGACTATGTCGCCCACCCGGCGGGCCTTGGCATCGGCGAAGAGGTTGATGGAATCCTCTGAAAAAAGGGAGCCTTCGGTGCGCACGGCCGGTTCGGGAAAGGTTTCCACCGGCGGGTTCATCAGGGCCGCCTCCTGGTTGGCCACGGAAATGGGCTGCTGGATGCGCTCGGCGCAGCCGGTCAGGGCGGCCAGGCAGGTCAGGGTGGTCAGGAAGGCCGAAAGGTTTTTTTTCATGTTTGCCTCGTTCTGATACATGCCGGAATAATGGCGGGCAAGTCCGCGCTGCCTTTTTGGAAGCAACCTTTGTGCCAGATATTGATTGATATTAAAAAGATATGTTTTTTCAAATGGTTGCAAGCAGAACCGGAGCGGCCGGCCCGCAGCTATTGACTATCGGGAATCGGGGCTTATATTTATACAGTTGATACTGGCCGATGAGGTGAATATGCCTGACGCCACCATCTGGGAGGGCCGCCGCGCCCTGACCGACGACCCCGCCACCAGCCCGGAGACTTTCCGGCGGGCCGGCCGGGAACTTTTGGAACTGGACCAGTTGGCCGAGGCCCTGGAGCTTCTGGGCCGGGCCGGCGACGAGGAGGGCTTAAGGCTTATCCTGGAGCGGGCGGTGGCCGAGGGCCATTTTTTTCTCTACCAGGCCGCCGCGGCCAGGTTGGGGGATGTTTGGCGGCCTGACCTGGAAAGGCTGGCGGCCGCGGCGGAAAAAAACGGGCAGCTCATCTACGCGGCCCAGGCCCGGGCTCGTCTGGCCGGGTCCGACTAAGATGGAAGCCCGGAGCGTATCTGAGGCATGAGCGGTAAAACCTGTTATTACGAGGTGCTGGGCGTCGAACGCCAGGCCGATGCGGCGGCTTTGAAAAAGGCCTATCGGGTCCTGGCCCTGAAATATCACCCCGACCGCAACCCCGGCGATGTCGAGGCTGAAACCAGGTTCAAGGAGGCGGCCGAGGCCTACGAGGTTTTGAACGATCCCGATAAGCGCCGGCTTTATGATCAATACGGCCATGAAGGTTTGAACCGGGCCGGCTTCGGGGGGGGCTTTCAGGATTTCGGCGATATTTTTTCCGCCTTCGGCAGCATTTTTCAGGATTTCTTCAGCGCCGGACAGGGATCGTCCAACCGCCCCCGCCGGGGCCGGGACATGGTTTACGAGGCGGTCATTGAATTCACCGAGGCCTTCACCGGCACTTCCCTGGAAATCAAGATACCCCGCGAGGAAAGCTGTCCGGCCTGCGAGGGCAGCGGTTCCCGGAGCCGGAGCCGCGAGACCTGCCGGCAATGCGGAGGCAGCGGCCAGGTTTACCAGGGCCGGGGCTTTATCCGCATGGCCACCACCTGTCCCCTCTGCCGGGGAGCCGGGACCTATGCCGCCGACCCCTGCGACGATTGCCAGGGCCAGGGCCGGGTCAAGCGCACCCGGGCCCTTTCCGTGAAGATCCCGGCCGGGGTGGATACCGGCAACCGGCTGCGCCTGTCCGGGGAGGGCGAGGCCGGCTGGAACGGGGGGCCGCCGGGCGACCTGTATGTGGAAATAATCGTCCGCCACCATGAATATTTCAGCCGGGAGCACAACCATGTGCTTTTGGAAAGAAAGATAGACATGGTGACCGCGGCCCTGGGCGCGGAAATAAAAGTGCCCACCGTGACGGGCGAGAACCGGGCCCTGGTCATTCCGGCCGGGATCCAGAACGGCAAACTCCTGCGCCTGCCCGGCCTGGGGTTCAAAAATACCGGCGGGGGGGCTCCGGGGGACCTCATCGTCTCTTTCATGGTGGAGACCCCGGTGGACCTCTCCGAGCGGCAGGAGGAACTCTTAAGGGAATTCGCGGCCCTGGAGGCGGAGAAGAACGGCGAATCGACCCTGACCCGCCTGGCCAAAAAAGCCAGGCGCAGGCTGAAGGACGCCCTGGCCTGAGAGATTCGGGCTTTGCTTTGGAATAATGGGCCGGACCGCCGAGGACACAAACAGCGATTATTCTGATCCAGACAACTGGCTTGTCCTGCCGGAGCGGAGCCGGCATGACGCGGACGTCATATATTTCCACCCCACCACTTATGAGCCGAAATCCTCCGAGGCCCCGCTTATCAGCGAACTCGGCGACGAGGGCATGAGGGCCGGCGCGCGGCAAATATTCCGCACCCAGGCGACAGCGTTTGAAACCTGTGCGGACATATTCGCCCCTTTTTACCGGCAGGTGAATTTCACGGCGCTTGAAGGCGCTTTTCAGGAACTGCTGGAGATGGAGCGCGGCGCGGCGCGCGCGAGCGTATTTTTGGCCCTGGACTATTATTTTGAACACCATAACAAAGGCCGGCCGTTTTTTCTGGCCGGGCACAGCCAAGGCAGCTCCATGCTTGCCTGCGTCCTTGACGAGTATATGAAAGACCGCCCTGAACCTTATGGGAATATGATTGCGGCCTATATGCTTGGAAAAGCGCCCGTCAGGGGCTGGTTGGCCGCAAATCCCCATATCAAGGCGGCGCGGGGCGCGGATGATACCGGTGTGGTCATCTCATGGAACACCGAAGGGCCGGGCAATGCAGGTAAATACAGTTTGGTCGTCCCTGAAGGCTCGGTCTGCATCAACCCGCTGAACTGGCACACGGATGAAACCTACGCCGGGATGGAGGAAAATTTGGGCAGCCTTGTACCGGATGGAGACGGCGGTTATAAGGTCGTGGAGGGTGTTGCCGACGCGCGCGTGGATATTGGGAGAGGCTCGGTCATCTGCGAGAGCGTGGACCCGGCCGTATATGCCATGCCAGGTAAATACGCGGCTTTCTTCGGCCCTGAAAGCTACCACGGCTGGGATTATGAGTTTTATTACATGAACATACGGGAGAACGCGGCGTTGCGTCTGGATATTTTTTTGACTAAATGAAATGCCGGGTCTTGAGGCCGGCCAGGCCGTGGAGCAGGCGGTTGTATTTGGTCAGGCGGCAGGGGGGGCAGTTGGTCCGGCAAAATTCGGCCGAGGCCGCCAGCTCGGACTGCCGCCGCCTTTCCTCTCCTGACCATATCTCCGTGAAGCCGGCCCGGGTCAGATCGCCCAGGGGCCTGGTCTCGGGGGTGATGTTCAGGCGGCCGCAGAGCCAGACCAGGCCGTCGGACCCTATGACCGAGGACAGGCTGTGGGCCAGGCAGGGCAGGTTTCCGTTGCCCGAGGCGGCGTTGTCGGACAGGGCCGCCAGGTTGACGAAGGCGGATTCTTCCAAAAAGCCGAGGTCGCGGCGGCTGACCAGGCCCGGATGGTCCACCACCGGGCGGATGTGAAGATAGTCCAGGCCCAGGTCCCGGAGGGTCTCGGCCAGGCGGCCCAGGGCTTCGGGCTGGTCGTTCCGGTTGGTCAGCACATAGCCGGCGCCCAAGGTCAGGCCCGGCCGCAGGGCGGCCAGGCGGGCCAGGTTGTTCAGCACTTCCGTCCAGCCGTCCGTGCCTTTCAAGGCCCGGAAGGTTTCCGGTCCGGCCGCGTCCAGGCTCACCCGTATCCATTCGAAATCCCGGTAGTCGTCCAGGTTCAGCCCCGGGCGGAACAGTCCCAGCCCGTTGGTGATGAGCCCCACGGCCAGGCCCCGGGACCGGGCGGCCCGGGCCGCGGCCGGGAATAGGGGCGACAGGGTCGGTTCCCCGCCGCCCTCTATGGTCACGCCCAAGGTCCCGCCCCGGGCCAGGTCTTCAAACAGCCGGTCCAAAAGGGCGAGGTCCAGGCGGTCCGGCGACCGGTGACGCAGGGCCCGGTCGGAACACCAGATACAGTCCTGATGGCACTGGCTGGTGAGGGAAAGCTCAACTGAAACGGGAAAGCCGGGGTCCGGGCCGGGGGCTTGAAGGGCGGCCAGTTTGGCCGGAAAGAGCAGGAGCTTGGCCAGGCTCACTTCGGCCACTTCGCCCCTTTCGGCCGGGCCGGCCGGATCGTGGTCCATCTTGGCGGTCAGGCCCGGTCGGCCAGGTGGCGCAGGAGGGTGCGCACGGCGAAACCGCTGGCCCCCACGGGAAAACCGGGGCGGGCCTTGCCCGTGCGGGCCGGGCCGGCGATGTCCAGGTGGGCCCAGGGGCGGCCCGGCGGGACGAATTTTCTGAGGAAGAGGGCGGCGTTGACGGCCCCGCCCTGGGCCGCGACCGGAGCGTTGACCAGGTCGGCCACCTGGCTGTCCAGGAATTCTTCATATTCGTTCAACAGAGGCAGGGGCCAGAGGTTTTCGCCCGCGGCCGCGGCCGCGGCCAGGAGATCGGCCCGCAGTTGGTCGTCGTCGGTGAAGAGCCCGGCGCAGCCTCCGCCCAGGGCTATGGCGCAGGCTCCGGTCAGGGTGGCCACGTCAATGACCGCGGCCGGCTCCATCTCCCCGGCCAGGTTCAGGGCCTCGGCCAGCACCAGGCGGCCTTCGGCGTCGGTGTTGGTTATCTCCACGCTGAGGCCGGAGCGGCTGACATGGACGTCCCCCACCTTGTAGGCTCCTCCGCCGGGCATATTTTCAGCCAGGGGCAGGATGGCGGCCAGGTTAAGGGGCAGTTTCAGATCGGCCGCGGCCAGGATAACGGCCAGCACGGCGGCCGCGCCCGTCATATCCGTGTGCATGGCCGCCAGGCTGGCCGGAGGCTTCAGGGAAAGGCCCCCGGAGTCATAGGTCAGGCCCTTGCCGACCAGCACCACCGGGGGCGCGGTCTTGGACCGGGCCCCCTGGTAGGCCAGGGTGACCAGCCGGGGCGGCCGGCGGCTGCCTCCGCCCACGGCCAGGAGGAGATTGAACTTCCCCCGGGCCAGGCCCTTTTCATCCAGCACCCTGGTTTTCAAGCCCCGGGCCCGGGCCAGGCCCACCGCCCGGCGGGCGAAGCTGTCAGGGTAGAGCAGATTCCCGGGTTCATCGCCCAAGGCCCGGGCCAGGCAGACCGCCTCGGCCGTCACCTCGGCCCGGCGGAGCAGGGCCGGCCCGTTTTTGATGTTCCGGCCCCATAGGCGGAGGAGGGCCAGGGCCGGCCGCTCTTTGGGCGAACTTTTGAGGCGGTCCGGCTGATAGAGGGCCAGGCGGCCGCCCAGGGCGGCCAGTTCCAGAGCATCGCCGGGGGAAGGCGACAAAAGTTCGGGCAGGATCAGATCCAGCCGCCGGCCGCCCAGGTTCAGGGCCATTTTTGCGGCCGCGGCCGCGGCTTCCACCAGGCGGGCCGGGGGCATCCCTTCCGGGCCCCCCCGGGGGGGCCGGCCCAAGCCCACCAGGAGCAGCCAGCCCTTCTCGGTCTTCAGGGGCAGCTCTTTGAGGAATCCGGGCTTGAACTGTCGGGGGATCAGGGGCTTGATTTGGCCGGCCACGGCGGCCAATTCGGGCCGTCCGTCCAGGTCATCCCGGCCTTCCTCCAGGAGAACGGCGGTCATGGGCCCCGGTTCGGTCAGGACCCCGGCCTTGAATTCAAGTTTCATCGCTTCACCTAGGCCTTAAATTTCCGCCCCTTTCCGGCTCCCATATCGTCACCCGGGGCGGCAAACTTTACAAGTATATACTCTCCCTCCATTCCGGTCAATAAAGCCGCCGCGGGCGCGGGCCTTCGCGCCGGCTTGTCGCCCGCCGGATATTGCTCCGGAGCGAAGCCCTGGTTTTTGTGCTATAATACACTTGATTGGGGTTCGCCCCATCCCATTCAAGGCGGTTTGGCGATGTTCCTTAAGCCCCCGTTCCTCACCGGGTCGGCCCTTCTTTCGGGTTTGGTTCTGCTTTTGGCCTTGGAGCCGGCCAGGCTCCAGGCCCAGGGCGATGTGGATTTTGATTCCATTTTTCAGACCCCGCCTCCGGCCGGCCACCTCTCGGGTACGCCGCCCCTGCCGCCCTCCGCCATCGACCCCTTTGCCCTGCCGCCCGCCGGCAGCATACCCCTCGGTTCGGCCTCGCCGCCCTTGACCAGCCCCTCGACTTCGGCGGCCGAACCCCTGGACGACCCCTTCGGTACGCCCGCCCCGGAAAGCCGCCAGGTGCGGCAACTCGGCCCGCCCCCGGCCCCGGCCGGGCCGACCGTTCAACCCCCGGCCGTGCCGGCCATAACGCCCGCCCAGGCCCCGGCGGCGCCGTCAACAGTGCCGCCGGCCGCCTCCACCGGGGCCCGGCAGACCCTGGACGAGGCCCAAAGAGCCAAGTATAGGGCCCTGTTCCCGGATATGCTGCCCCCGGCGGACCAGTCTGTTTCGGCTCTGACGGCCCCGGCTTTGGCAACGCCGCCCCCGGCGGTCCAGGCGGTGCCAGCTCAGCCGGCGCCTGTCCCGGCCGCGCCTGTTCAGGCCGCGCCGGAACCGCCGGCGGAAGAGGGTCCGGCCATTGGGCGGGCCGGAGCCCTGTTGACCCAGGAATATCACGGCCAGGCCAAGATCCTGCCGCCCCTGGATTTGCCGCCGGCCCGGGAGGGAGCCGTAGCCCCCGTCGCCGCCCCCGCCCCCGCGCCGGCCTCCGCCCCGGCGCCCAAGCCTGAGAACAAGGTTGGGGCCAAGGCCCCGGCGCCCAAGGCCAAAGCCCCAAGCAAAGGGAGCCAGGGAGGGCGGGCTCCCGCTCCAGCCCAGCCTCCTCCCCTGGCCCGGGGCTCCCTGGCCCTGGTCAACGAGACCGGAGATCCCCAGGTGGGCGCTGTTTACCAGTCCGCCTTGAGCCGCCTGGGCTACACCATACTGTCCGGCCCGGGCGGCGGCTTCGGCCCCGGCCCGGCCGGCCAAACGGTCGTCTATTACCGGCCCGGGGCCCAGGCCCGGGCCCGGGCCGTGTCGCGGGATATACCGGGCCGTAAGACCATGGCCGAAGCGCCCCACGGGGCGGCCGCCGACATCGTGGTCGTGTTGCGCTGAAGGCCGCCGCCGTTCCGCCGGATCATTTCGTGGCCCCCCGATTTTCGGAAGTTTTCCGCGACCCCACCGGCCAAGTCACCCTTTTTCAAGCCGAAGACCGTTACCTGGCCTGGCTGACCGCCCGTTTCGGCGACCGTTTCAGGGACTACCGCCGCCGCTGGGCTGAAGCCTCGGCCCGGGGAGACCCCGGGGATTTCCCCCTGAGCCTGGACTTGGCCGTAAATTCCGGTTGCCAGTCGCATTGCCTAATGTGCCCTCTGCCCGGCCGCCCCGAAGGGCGGCGGGTCCGCCTCATGGACCCGGCCCTCTTTGAAAGGCTGATGGATCAGGCCGAAGAGCGGGGGCTGCCGGCCCTGACCCTGGGCCTGGGCAGCGAACCCCTCTTGCACCCCGAAGCGCCCCGCCTGGCGGCCCGGGCCGTCCGGGCCGGCGTTATGGATATACGCCTGGGCACCAACGGCCTGTTGTTGACCGCGGATATGGCCCGGGCCCTGGTGGAGAGCGGCCTGACCCGGCTGGAGGTCTCCGTGGACGCGGCCCGGCCGGAAACCTACCGCCGGGTGCGGGGGGGAGACCTCGGCGGCTTGGAAAGGGCCCTGGAAACCTTTTTGGACCAGCGCCGGCGGGCCGGTTCCGAAACCCCGCTTTTGCGCCTGAGCTTTCTCCGGCTGGCCGAAAACCGGACTGAAGAGGCCGAATTTCTGGACCGTTTCGGCCCCCTGGCCGATATGCTGTCCCTACAGGAACCCCTCTGGTTTCCGGGGACCGGGCTGCCCGAGCCGGGCCCGGAGAGCCGCCTTATGGCTGAAAACTGCGCCCAGCCCTGGCAGCGGCTGGGTGTGGACCAGGACGGCCGCCTTTGGCCCTGCTGCTCCTGGCCCGTTTCGTTCCCGCCCCTCGGACCCGGCGCGGACCTGGCCCGGGCCTGGCGCTCGCCGGAACTGACCGCCTGGAGGCGGAGCCTGGCCGGCCCCCCGGCCGAATGGCCCGGCTCCTGCCGAACCTGCCGCCAGGGCTGAGCCTGGGGCCTTAGGCCCCAGACCCAAAAATAAAAGCGCCTGCGGCGCCCTGGTTTTTTCCCCGGGGCTGTGCTAGGATGACGTCTATTATCAACTAGGCATGAGATGAACTATGGGGCTGATAAAAGGGGCCTTGTCCCTGACCCGTTACCGGGTGCGGGAGGAACCGCCGGAAGCGCTCACCGATGAATACGTGAGCGGGCGGCTGGCCAAAAACGCCTTTCTGGATATCGAAACCGGGCCCGAGGAACAGAGCCTGGGCTGGGTGGAATTCTTCAACCACCTGGGGACCGATTTCAACCCGGCCACCTATCGTTTCGGAGGCCTTCTGGCCTTCACCCTGCGCCTGGACACCCGTCGCCTGCCGCCCCAGATACTCCGGCGCTACTGCGCCATCCGCGAGGCCCGCTATGTGGCCCAGACCGGCCGCCGGCCCAACAGCCTGGTCCGCCGGGAGATGAGGGAGGCGGTCAAGTCCGAACTCATGCTCCGGGCCCTGGTGAACACCGAACTGATGGAAGTGGCCTGGCTTTACGGGGAAAACGAAGTCTGGCTGGCCGCCGCGGGCGAAAAGCGGCGGGAGCTTTTCGAGGAACTGTGGGGCCGCACTTTCGGCCTGGCCCTGCAGATGGAGGCCCTGCCCCTGACTTTCGGCCTGGAGAACCTGACCGGCCGGCTCAGGCGGGCCCTCCTTTCGTCCCGGCCGGAACCCATCTGGCTGGGGTGAGAAGGGCATGAACGAGGAAACCCCCTTTTTGGATTTGTGGCGGGAAAAGGTTTTTCTGGGGCGGGAGTTCCTGACCTGGCTGTGGATAACTTCGGAGATCCACGGCAACCTTTTGAACCTCAAACCCCAGGGTGAGGTGGAACTGTGGTTTGAAAACCGCCTGACCCTGGAGAGCGGCGAGGGGGCCGGACGGAAGACAGTCATCTGCCGGGACCCGGAGGCCAAGTGGGCCGAGGCGTTCGCCGCCATCCGGGAAGGCAAGCAGATCACCCGGGCCCGCCTCCGCCTTCTCACCGAAGATAAAGAATGGGGGCTGACCCTGAACGCCGACACCCTGACCCCCCAGGCCGTCAGTTTCCCCAAAAGCCTGGCCGAGGCGGAGGACCAGGGGGCCGATCTGTTCCTGGAAAGGACGGCCCTGTTGAGGGAACTGGCAGGGCTCATCGAAACCCTTTGCCGCCGGTTCCTGGAACTGCGCCTTACGGACGCCTGGGCGGCCGAGGAATTGCCGCGCCTGAACAAATGGCTGGCCGAACGGTCTTGAGCCGGCATCGCCAATGATGAATAAACTCCTTCGCCCTCTCTATCTGGCCTGGTATCTGCCCCTCCTGACCGGCCTGACCATCCTGTGCGGAACGGTCAGCGTGGCGGCCAGTTTTTTTTCCACCCGGCTGGCCCGCTATTTCACCAACATTGTCTGGAGCCACATCGTCCTGGGCCCGGCCGGGCTCAAGCTGGCGGTCACCGGCCTGGAAAACCTGCCCTCTGGTCCGGGCGGTTTCATAATCTTCGCCAACCACAATTCCCTATTGGATATCCCGGCCCTGGGCCTGGCCACCCGGGCCCCGCTGACCTGGGTGGCCAAGGCCTCTTTGGGGCGGATCCCCTTTTTCGGCTGGGCCCTGGCCCGGGTGCATCTCTTGGTGGATAGGGAGGGCGGCGCGCAAGCCGCCCTCCGCCTGGTGAAGGAGGCGGGGGACCGGCTGGCCCGGGGAGAGGTGCTGTCCATATTCCCGGAAGGCACCCGGCGTCATGGGCCGGAACGGCTCCTGCCCTTCAAGAAGGGGGCTTTCATCCTGGCCCGGCAGACCCAGGCCCAGGCCGTGCCGGTGGCCTTGAAGAACACCGGCGCCCTTTGGCCGGCCGGCCGCCTGGGGCCCTGTCCCGGCCTTATCCGGGTGCGCCTGGGGCCGCCCCTCGCCCCCGCCCCCGGAGAAAAACTGGCCGCTTTCACCCGCCGCGCCCAGGAAGCCCTGGCCGGTCTCCTGGCCGACGAATCCTGGTGATCAGGCATATTGGCCCAAGGCGAAGTCCCGGGCCAATATGGCCTCGAATTCCTTTTGCCGGTCGGGCGACAATAGCCGGTAAGCGGCCAGGCCCGGCGCGTCTATTTTCAGGTCTTCCTCCACTACGCTGGGGTGGAAGCATATCTCCACGGCCGGATAGCGGGCCGGGACCAGCACCCGTTTCAAATTCCGGCCGAAGAGGCGGGTGCTGTGGAGTATGCTGTAGAAATAGACTTCGCCCTCTTCGGAGTGGAAACGGCCGCAGGTCTTAAGCACCAGGTATTTGACCAGCCCGCCGTTGATCAGGGCCGCCTTAAGGCCGGCCCCGGCCCGGGTCGCCCGCCAGTTCTCGTTGACGCTTCTTACGCGGTCCAGGCCGTAATCCCGCCCCAGTTTCAAAGCCGTCTCGAACAAAAGGGGGATCATGTGGACGTGCCGGTGGGAATCCAGGTGGGCCGGCTTAAGGCCCCGGGCCAGGGCCAGCTCTATCTGGGCCCGCATTTCCGCTTCGACCTGGGGCCGCAGGTCCCCGGGGCGCAGCAGGGCCAGGGCCAGGAGGCTGACGAAGCCGTGTTTCAGGCGGCCGGCCCCATCGGTCAAGAGGGGCACCCGGCCGGGGGGGGCCACCGGCTTCTGGCCCATCTGGGCCGTCAGGTTCAGGTGTAGACCGACTTTCAGGCCCGGGTGGGCCCGGGCCAAAGCCAGGGCCTCTTCGGCATAGGCCGCGTTGATGACCAGGCTGGCCGAATCGAGCCGGCCTTTTTGGTAAGCGGCGATGACGGCCCGGTTCACCCCGGGGCTGACCCCGAAGTCGTCGGCGTTCACTATGAGGCGGGGCCGCCCGGCCTCCGGCGGGTTCACGGCCGCCCGCCCGGCCCGGCCTCGTCAGCGGCCCGGTCCCCTTGGTCCGGCTTTTCCCCGGCAATGATAAAATCGGCCAGGTAGGGAGGGCGCTTCTTGGTCTCCAGGTGGATCTTGGCGATATAGGCCCCGATGATGGCCAGGACCGTAAGGTTGCTGGCGCCCATGATCAGGGTGACCATGACGATGGTGGCGAAACCCGGGGTGGGGTTGTTCAGGATATATCTTTCAGCCACCACCTGCAGGCCCAGGCCCACGGCGAAGAGGGAGGTCAGCCCGGCCAGCCAGAGGGAGAGGAAGAGGGGCTTGACGGAAAACTGGAGAATACTGTTCAGAGCCAGGTTCATGCTTTTCAGAAAACTGTATTTGGAGGTCCCGGCCAGGCGCGGAGGGGCGGAAAATTCCAGGACGGCGGCCTGGTCCAAAGGCACTCCCCAGGCCAGAAAGCCCCGGAAAAGATAATCCCGCTCATTGAAGGATTTTAAAAATTTGACATATTTGGCCCCCAGAAGCCGGAAGTCGGGCGTGCCCGCCGGCAGAGGCGTTTCCGAAAGAAAATTCATCACGCGGTAGAAACAGCGGGAACCCAGGCGGCGCCAGGGCGAGGCCCCGGCGTGATCCAGGCGCCGGGTCAGCACCAGGTCCTGCCCCCCCCGCCACAGTTCCACCATGTTCCGCACCAGTTCCGGCGGGTGCTGGAGGTCGGCGTCCAGGAAGACCACGGCCTCGCCCGAGGCGTGGTCCAGCCCGGCGGCCATGGCCGTTTCGTGGCCGAAGTTGCGCCACAGGCGGACTATCTTGACCTCGGGATCCGCGGCCTGGAGGGCCAGACAGTTCGAAAGGGTCCGGTCCGTGGAACCGTCGTCCACAAAGAGGTATTCCACCTTTCGCAGGGAGAGGCCCGCCAGGGCCGCTTTTAGCCGCCGGTGGATCTCGCCGACATTGCCTTCCTCGTTGTAGGCCGAGATGACCAGGCTCAGGCTGTCGCGCATATTTTCATTTCTCCTCCCGGGGCGATAAACTCAGCGCCCCTTCAAGGCTCGTCGGATGCTGGTCCGCGCCCCTCTCCGGCGGGGGCAGGGAGCCGTAAAAAACGGTAAGCATGGCCTCCTTCCGGCTTAAGGGGGCCCGGAAGGGCCAGTTGAGGCGCCGGGGGGCGGATAGGCCCGGCCAGCGGTCCTGGAAAGCCCGGTATTCATTTTCCGAAAGGGCCAGGGCCAGGACCCCGGCGGCCCGGATATTTTTTTCATCTTCCCACACCGCGGCCGTGGGGTCCATGTTCCAGACCGGGCGCGGCCTTTCCGGCAGATAGGTGGATAGGTATGAAACCAGGCGGAGAGTGCCGCCCACGTAGCGGAGGGGCCGGTCGTCGGTGTCGCTCCAGGCCGCCTTCAGGGTCTCGGCCAGGGCCCGGCCGTCAATATTGATCGAGGCCGTGGTGGCGCCCAGGTTCTTGATCGCCACCCCGGCTCCGAAGGCCGCCAGGACCGCATAGGTCAGGATAAGGGCCTTACGCCTCAAGGCCGGGGGCGGCGAAGCCGGCAGGCAGAAGAACAGTAGCAGCGGGATGTACCCGAGAAAGGCGTAGGCCCACTTGGTCCCGCCGTGGAAGCCCAGGAGGCCTATCGTGGCCAGCAGCAGCCCTAAAGGCAGGATCCCGGCGCAGAGCAGAAAGGCCTCCGGCCGCCGCCGGCGGCCGCGGTCGGTCCGGGGCGTCTTGGCATAGAGCCAGGCCCACAGCCCTACGGAAGCGGCGGCGTTGCCCGCCTGGGCCAGGAAAAGCCGGACAGGCTCCAGGCTAAGGCCGGCCAGGCTCAGAGGCGCGGCCACCGCGGCTTTGCCCTGGGAATAGCGCAGAGGCAGAAAGTCGTAATGAGCCAGCCAGGCCAGGTGGGGCAGAAATATCAGAAAAGCCGTCAGGGCGGCCAGCCAGGGCCCGGGGGAGCGGAGCAGGTTCCGGCCCTGGGGCGTGGCCGCCAGCCAGAGACCCAGGGCCGGGAGGAGAAAGACATTGGTGTATTTGGCCAGGAGGGCCAGACCCCCGAGGAGGCCGGCGGCCAGCCAGAACCCTGTCCGCCCGGTTTGGGCCGCCCGCCAGAAATAATATACGATCGCCGGGACCAGGGCCAGGGACAGGACGTTGACGTTGTATTCGACGGCGCTGAAGTTGTAGTAGATCGTGCCTTCCAGGAAGACGGCCGAGAAAAAGGCGGCCTCGGGCTCCACGTAGCCCAGGGCCAGGCGGCGGACATAGACCAGGGCCGCGGCCACGCAGAGCTGGCCCAGAAGATAGACGGTCAGGTCCGGATCGCCCAGGAGCCTTACGAAGCCCTCGGCCAGCCAGCCGGACAGGGGCGGGTGCTTGTTGGTGCCCCATTCCCAGGTCAGGCCCCAGGCCAGGGCTTCGGTGCTGTCAAAAGGGGCGACGCCCCGGGTCAAATATGGCAGCAGCACCCAGAAGGCCACGTGGATAAGGAGAAAGAGACGGAAGGCCCCGCGGTGGGGGTCGTCCCGGAGTTTTTGGGCGTAAGGGTCGGGCCGGGTCATGGCTGGTTCCGGTCATACACCGCCTCGCCGCCGATGACGGTGAGGAGGGCCTGGATGTCCTTGATCTCCTCGGCCGGGCAAGTCAGGGGGTCCTGGCTTAAAACCGTGAAGTCGGCCAGCTTGCCCGGGGCCAGGGAGCCCTGGCGTTTTTCGGCGAACATGGCCCGGGCGGCCCAGATGGTGTAGGATTTCAGGGCCTCCAGGCGGGTGAAGCGGTGTTCCGGTTTAAAGCCCCCGGCCGGCCGTCCGGCCAGGTCCTGCCGGGTCACGGAGGCGTAAAGGCCCCAGAAGGGGTTGACCGATTCCACCGGCGCATCCGAGCCGCCCGTGATCATCCCGCCCGCATCCAGTATTTCCCTCCAGGCGTAGGCCCGGGCCAGGGACGCCGGCCCCAGGCGTTCCCCGACCATGGCCAGGTCGCCCATCAGGCCGGCCGCCTGGATGGAGGGCACCAGCCCCAGGGACAGGACCCGGTCCCGGTCCTCTTCGGCCACCACCTGGAAATGCTCCAGGCGCCAGCGGTGGTCGCCCGGTTCCGGGCCGAGCACCTCGGCCATGATCCTGACGGCCTGGGCCGCGGCGGCGTCGCCTATGGCGTGGACAGCGGCCTGGAAGCCGTGGGCCCGGGCCCGCTGAAGGACGGCCCTCAGTTTCGCCTCGTCGCACCAGGGCTCGCCCCGGTGCCCGGGGCGGTCGGCGTAGTCGGCGGAAAGCCAGGCCGTGCGGGAGCCCAGGGAGCCATCGGCGATGATCTTGACCCCGTTTATGGAAAAGCGCTCCCCGTGGAGACCGCTCACCGGCCGGCCGCCCCCTTCGATATAGGCCGCGTCATCCCCGGAGGCGGAAAAAAGCAGGGCCCGGAGGCGCATTTTGAACAGCCCTTCGTCATAGGTCTTTCGGAGCACCTCAAGATTCCGCAGCCTCGACGAAGCCTCCAGGCCCCCGGTCACCCCGTGGGCCAGGTATTCGGCCTGGGCGGCCAGGTAGGCCGCCTTGATCTCCCCGGGCGTGGGCGTGGGCCGGGCCCGCCACACCCGGACCAAGGCCTCGCCGGTGATGATGCCCAGAAGGCCCCCGGCCGCATCTCTCAGTATCTCCCCCCCGGGCGGGTCGGGGGTGGTCTCGGAAAGGCCGGCCGCGGCCAAAGCCCGGGAGTTGACCCAGGCGGAGTGCCGGTCCACCCGTTCCAGGAGGACGGGGTGGTCGGGAGCGGCCGCGTCCAGTTCGGCCAGGGGGGGGCGGGCCTTGTCCGGCCAGTCTCCCCGGCTCCAGTGGTGCTGGTTCCAGCCGTGGCAGACTATCCATTCCCCGGCCGGCCGGCCGGCCGCCAGACGGGCCACCAGGGCCAGCACCTCGGCCCGGCTCAGGCCGGCCAGGGCCGGCATGGCCAGGCGCAGACCCTCGGTGACCACGTGGGCGTGGCCGTCCAGGAGCCCGGGCACCACCACCCGGCCGCCCAAGGAAACCTTCCGGGCGGCCCGGGACAGCCGGTCCTCGGCCTCGGAGACCGAGGACCCCACATAGACCAGCTCCTGGCCGCGCACGGCCAGGACCGAGGCCAGGGGCCGGGCTTCCTCCAGGGTGTGGATGCGCCCTTCCATATAAATGGTTTCGGCGGGAGGCGGCAAGGTTTCCATACGGGTCTGATTATGGCATATTTCAACCGCCGCTTCAAAAAATTTTTGAAGCGGCGGTAACTCTTGACAAATGTTTCCGAAAAATATAAAATTCCAGGTAATAGGCGGCGGGGGCTTTAGGCCCGGTCCGGGTGGAAAAATCCCCTTGACCTTCCGGCCGCTTCGTGTTAAAAAACGGTTCGATTTTTAGAGGTCGATAAACATAGGCCTCCCGTGGGGGAGGTCATCCGGTCCTGATTCGCTGGCAAGACGGCGACAGGCCCGCCCGGGCTACGGCGGCCGGCGCTTACGTTGGCTTAAAAGCTGTGGAGTAAAGAGACCAAAGTCAGGTCAGCTCTCCCGAAACCCCCGGACGGGTGCCGTCTTGCGGCCCTAAAGAAGAAGCGAATCTCCTACGGACCTTAAATGGGTAAAGGGAGGCGTATGAGAGGAATTGACCGGCCAGATTGAATTGGGACTCCTGGTGGCGCAAGTCCAAAAGAGCTTCGGTCGCCACAATGCCTTGAAAGGGGTTGACCTGGAAGTTCGGGAAGGTGAATTCTTCACCCTGCTCGGGCCTTCGGGTTGCGGAAAAACCACTTTGCTCCGCCTCATCGCCGGCCTGGAATTGCCAGATTCCGGGCATATCTTTTTGGGCGGCCGGGACATAACCCGTCTGCCGGCGGCGAAAAGGGAAGTCAACACGGTTTTCCAGAGTTACGCCCTTTTCCCCCATTTGGATATTTTCGAGAACGTGGCCTTCGGCCTCCGGGCCCGCCAGGTGGAGCCGGCGGAAATAGGCCGGAGGGTGTCCGGGAAACTGGAACTTTTGGGTTTGAGCGGCCTGGAAAAGCGCTATCCCCATCAGTTGTCCGGCGGTCAGAAGCAGCGGGTGGCCCTGGCCCGGGCCCTGGTCAATGAACCCCGGGTGCTGCTTCTGGATGAGCCCATGAGCGCCCTGGACGCCCATCTCAGGGCCCAGGTCCAGGAAGACCTCCGGCGCCTCCAGCGGGAACTCGGGCAGACCTTCATCCTGGTCACCCACGACCAGGACGAGGCCATGGTGGTTTCCGACCGGCTGGCGGTCATGCGGGAAGGCGTGATCGAGCAGGTGGGCGAGCCCCGCGAGGTCTACAGCCGGCCCCGGAACCAGTTCGTGGCCGAGTTTTTGGGCGCGGCCAACATCATCCCGGCCCGCCGCGACGGCGGCCGGGTGGTGACCACCCTGGGCGCCTTCGACCTTGAAAGCGCCCCCCAGTGGGATGAAGGCCGCCTGGCCATCCGCCCCGAGCGCATCGTCCTGGGCGAGGGCGAGGCCGACGGCAACTGGGTGCGGGCCATGGAGGTCCGCGAGGCCATCTACCGCGGCCAGAGCCTGGACATCTGGCTGTCCCCCGGCGGCCGGGTCGAAGCCGAAGCGCCCCGCGTCCGGGTGCGGACCCATTCCCGGGACTTTCTGCGCCCCGGCGATACGGTCAGCCTCTTCTTCCCCCCGGAAGACCTGGTGGCTCTGGACTAGCCGCCCCATGAACCAGGACCGAGCCGACCGGGCCGGCCCCGCGCTCTCAGGCGAGGGGCCGGCCCGGCTTCAACCGGGCCCGGCCGGGGCGGGAACGGAGTTCGTCACCTGGTATGGCGGCATCTACCGCCGCCGGGACCTGGGCCGGACCGGCGCCCTCCTTTTAGGCCCCCCCCTGGCCTGGCTTATGATCTTCCTGGCCCTGCCCTGCGCCGGGCTGGTCCTTCTTTCCCTGGCCAAGCGGGGGGATTACGGCCAGATCATCTGGACCTTCACCCTGGAAAACTATCACCGGCTCCTGGGCTACGGCCTCTTCGGCTGGTCGCCGGACCACCTCCTCATCCTGGGCCGTAGCCTGTGGGTGGGGCTGGTGACCACCGTCCTCTGCATCCTCCTGGCCTATCCCCTGACCTTTTATATCGCCACCCGGCCGCCCCGCCGCCGGGCCTGGCTGCTCATGTTGCTGGTGGTGCCCTTCTGGACCAACGTGGTGGTAAGGACCTACGCCTGGCTCCTGATCCTGAGCCCGGGCCTGCCCCCGGCCCAACTGGCCGCCTGGCTGGGCCTGGTCCCCCCCGGCGCGGCCCTGTTTCCCGGCCCGGCGGCCACCTATCTGGGCCTGGTCTCCACCTTCCTGCCCTTCATGGCCCTGCCTCTCTACGCCAGCGTCGAGCGCCTGGACTGGGAACTCCTGGAGGCCGCCCGCGATCTTTACGCCGGCCGCCTGGCCGTCTTCCGCGAGGCCATCCTGCCCCAGACCCGGCCGGGCCTGATCGTGGGCATCATCGTCACTTTCGTCCCGGCCATGGCCATGTTCGTGGTGACCGATTTGCTGGGCGGGGCCAAGTATATGCTCATCGGCAACCTTATCCAGAACCAGTTCAGCGCCAGCCGCGACTGGCCCTTCGGCGCGGCTCTCTGCCTGGCCCTGATGGTCCTGACCCTGACCGGGCTGATGCTCTACCGCCGCCGGGAGCGGCAAGGGTGAACCGGCGGCGCCCGGTGGTGACGGCGGTGGCCGTCTTCTGCCTCGTCTTTCTGTATGCGCCTTCGGTGGCCGTGGCCGTGTTTTCCCTGAACCAGGCCCGCTACGGCCTGGCCTGGAAGGGCTTCACCTGGAAATGGTATGTCCAGCTCTTCAACAACCAGGCCGTGCTGGACGCGGCCTGGAACAGCCTTTTGACCGCCGGGGTCTCCACGGCCGTGGCCACGATCCTGGGCACGGCCCTGGCCCTGGGCCTGGACCGCTTCCCCTGGCCGGGCCGCCTCAAGGAGGCCATGGATACGGTCGTCCATTTGCCGGTGGTCACCCCGGACATCATCCTGGCCGCGGCCCTGGTTCTGACCTTCAGCTTTTTCCAGTCCCTGGCCGGGATATTGGAAATGGGCCTGACCACCCTCATCATCGGCCACATAACTTTTCAGATCTCCTTCGTGGCCCTGGTGGTCCGCGGCCGCCTGGCCGCCCTGGGCCGGGACCTCGACGAGGCCGCCCGCGACCTTTACGCCAGCGGCCTCTACCTCTTTCTCCGGGTGACCCTGCCCCTAATATGGCCCGGGATTCTGGCCGGGGCCATGCTGGCCTTCACCCTCTCCCTGGACGATTTCATCATCAGCTTCTTCACCCACGGGCCCGATTCCGTGACCCTGCCCATCTACATCTATTCCTCCATCCGCCGGGGCCTCAGCCCGGAGATCCACGCCCTGTCCACCCTGGTGCTCCTGTCCACGGTGGTCCTGGTGGTCCTGGCCGAACGCCTCCTGCCCCGGGACCGCTGAAACCGGCGGGGCCCGGCCCAGGCTACCGGCTCGCTTCTTCCAGTTTCCAGAACGCTTGGGTAGCTTTCAGCGTTTTATTGGTCTTCGCGTAGTCTACGGCCCTTTTGCCGGACTTATCTTTCACTTTTGGATCAGCGCCAAACTCCAAAAGGACCGTTATCGCTTCCGGATGATTGCGGGTTCCGGACGCCGCCCACATAAGCGGCGTCTGCCCTCTTGCATCTTTCGCGTTGACCGAGGCTCCAGCTTGGGCCAGCACCCTCAGCACTTCTGGATTGGAATTTATTTTGGCCGCCCCCATAAGCGGCGTATGTCCTATTTCTCCTCTTGCATTGACCTCCGCGCCCGCTTTGATGAGCTCTGCGATCACGTCTGGATTGGAATTTTCCTGCGCCGCCACCATAAGCGCCGTCCAGCCTTCTTTATCTCTTGCATTGACCTCCGCGCCCGCTTTGGCAAGGGCGATGATCACTTCCGGGTTACTATTTTTTTCGGCCGCCATTATAAGCGGTGTCGTGCCTTTCTTGTTTTTCGCATTGACATCCGCCCCCGCTTTGATGAGGGCTGTTGCCACTTCCGGATGAGGATTGGCCCGCGCCGCCCACATAAGCGGCGTCTCTCCATGTCGGCCTTGGGCATTCACGTTTGCGCCTTTCTTAATGGCGTTAATGATCCTTTGTAAAGACCCCTCGGCGCAAAGATGATGGAAATCACTATTGCTCATCACGGGAGGGCTTGCTTTTTCCGGTTGAGCTAAGGCGGGAATAGCGATTGAAAGAACAGCCAATGCCGTGAGGGCGGGCAGCGCCCATAGACGTTTGTTCATCATTATGATGCTACCTCTGGACTCGTTTTCGGGGGTAAGGTCATTAAGGGACATAGAGAACTCCTTGCTCCGGGCAATAAAGTCCATCTACTGTCCTATTGGGCGGACTCGAATGGAGTTGACAAACCTGTCCCAGGTGGCCAAAGCTTCCGCCTCTGTGGAAAACGGAATGGGAGCCGTGGGGTATTCCCTGGGTATTCCCCTGTAAGACAAGCTGGCGGTCAACCTCGGAGAGGTCTTGCTGTTTGGCACACCGGGATTCTGCCATGTAAAATTGTACATGCGGTATTTGCCGTCATAAGTACGCCCGGCAAGACAAAGCTCCTCGCCCTGTATGGGGCCGACCGGATGCTTGCCGAAGCGCAGTTTATCACATTTTTTCTTTCCCCCCATTAAACGGCATTCTTCACCCGCCCATTCGGGTCGTTTAGTTAACCATCTAAATTCGCTCAGGGCCGTCTCCGCTGCGAATGCAATAGTCAAACCCTTGGCGTGGGGATCCTTGAAGTTAAAGGCAAGATCATCCACAAAAGCATCCGGAACTCCCACAAACATGATATCGCCAAAACACAGGCCGTCCTCTTCGGGGATAACGCCTTTGGGGAGGGGGCGGAGCGACGAGGCAAAAGCGACCAAATCCCGCAACTGTTGCTGCTCTTTGCTCGAGGATATAGTTTCTGCGTGATAGGTATACACAAAGGATTTGCCTTGTATGGTCAAGGGTATGTACAGAAATGCCTCACTAGCGCGGGTCGCGAAACTTACCTGCCAGCCCTGCACCAACACTCCGCCGTTAGGCAGGCTAATACTCCGGATATAGAGAGTCCCTTTTGTCTCGTGCGGTTGTGCCTGGAATTCCCTTACCTTGGCCGCCGCCATTTTTTTTGCATCAGCCGGGAGTCCCGGCACTCTTTCTAATCGTCTCGCATCATTTAACCTGTCGTTCCTGAACGTGGCAAAATAGTTGATCTCTATTCCTTCAGGCACATCCACTAAGTATCTGCCCAGGCACACGGTTTTCCAATTCTGATACCGCATGGGGCCCATTTCGGGAGATGATTGGGGATAGTGCGGAGCGCAGGCTAATAAGGCCAAAAAAACAGCCGCCATTTTCAGGATAGTTATGTGCCGCATAAATGTCATTATATGAAAAATGCTCTGCCGTGGCGAAACATCGTTTCGCAAGGCCCGCCAGATTGCCGTTGGCGGGCTTTACCTGCCTTAAAGCGGCAATTTCAAGCGTAAATTACTATGAATTATCCAGTATCATACACCCAGTTGTTTTTATTTGCAATACACGCGCTGCTAAGGAACACAAACCACGCGGTTGTCGTTACTCCTATTCCGGTATCTTTAACTAGAACAGATCTCGTTTCTTACCTCTGAACTCCACTTTGTCTAAACGATCCAGCTTTTCCACGGGAAATCGCTTTGGTTGCCGACTAACCAGGTAAATTCGCTGGCAATCAAAATAATCCCAAATCCGTCATTAGGCGTTGTTTCTATTGGCAGTCATTAAGGTAATACGTTGTGATATAAGCTGGTTAAGGTCGTATTAGGGTTGATTTCAGGCGTAAGATTCAGGTGAAAGAAATTT
>Ga0082212_10000552_pt1 | contig 50896 bp, 44 predicted proteins | sample TergutNt197P3_FD_71548 | JGI IMG/M metagenome (GOLD analysis project Ga0082212, IMG submission 71548) | Neocapritermes taracua P3 segment gut microbial communities from Petit-Saut dam, French Guiana - Nt197 P3 | ecosystem: Host-associated > Arthropoda: Insects > Digestive system > Gut ...
ATAGATTGATTAAATTTTATTATTATTCTAAAAAGAATATTAATATTATTTCTATTTTAAATAGATTTATTAAATTTTATTATTATTCTAAAAAGAATATTAAATTTTATTAAAAGTGAATGATATGTTAGATAAATTGCCTATTTCTGTTAAAACTAAAAAAATTTTAGAAAACGCTCTTGATGAACCAATCTCTTATGAAGATGCAAATTATTTAATAAATATTAGGGGTTCTGATCTGTTTGCTTTAATTGCAACAGCTGATTATTTAAGGAAAGAAATAGTTGGTAATAATGTAACTTTTATTAATAATTGTAATATCAATTTTACCAATGTTTGTACTGTTAGATGTGGGTTTTGCGCTTTTGCACGTAATGCAGGAGATTCAGATGCTTATATTTTGAATGATGAAGAAATATTAAAAAAAGCTTCCGAAGCTGCTAAGCTCGGAGCAAGAGAGTTTTGTCTAATGGGTGGTGTTCTTCCTGAAGCAGATATTGAATATTATGAAGATTTACTTAAATTATTAAAGCAGGAATTTCCAAATGTTTTAATCCATGGATTTTCTCCAACAATGATTTATGATGCTGCTTTAAAATCTGAAATGACTATTGATGATTCATTTAAAGTCTTAAAAAAAGCAGGATTAGATACATTACCTGGAACTGCAGCAGAAATTTTAACAGATAGATCCAGGAATTTAATTTGCCCTTCAAAAGTAAATGTTTCAATGTGGATAGATATTGTAAAATCTGCCCATAATAATGGAATTCCAAGTTCAGCCACAATGATGTATGGACATGTAGAAAATATGGAAGAACGTATTGAGCATTTAGATATTTTAAGAAAGATCCAAGTAGAAACTAAAGGATTTACTGAATTTATTCCAATGACTTTTATGTATGAATATTCTCCAATTTATAATAGTGGTGGTAAAAACTTAGGTGCAACCGGCACAGAAGATTTAAAGTTATATGCTGTAGCTAGATTGATGCTTAGAGATATAATTCCAAATATACAAGTATCTTGGGTAAAAATGGGGTTTCGATTTGCTCAAGTATCTTTAACGGCAGGGGCTAATGATTTGGGTGGAACTTTAGGTGGAGATGAATTATCTGAAGCTTCAGGAGCTCCCGATGGGGTTGATACTTCTATTGAACAGCTATCTAATATTGTTAAAGATCTTGATAGGGTACCTATTGAGAGAAATTCTAAATATAGTGAATTTTATCCTATTGATTAAAAGTGAAATAATAGGTAATAGGGAGTTTAACACAATGCAAAAAATGAGTAAAGAAGATCTTGAGTTTCATAGGTTAAATGAAAATATCATTTCTGCCGAAACCGAAAATGATAAAAGTTTGGCATGGATAGAATTTATCAAATTTAGAAAAAACCACGAAGATTTAGTTGATGATATTCTTAAAAAAATGAGTAAAGAAGAAAAAGAATATCATGACCTAGTTATAAAATGCGTATTATCTAAAACTGATGGGGAAAGAGAATTAGCTGAAGCAAATTTTACTAAATTTGAGAAAGAATATCCTGTTTTAGCTGATGAGATTCAATCTCGTAGATGGATTGATTGACCATTACTATTTTTTTATTTCTAATTGCAATTTTTGAATAATTAAAAATTCAATGTTTTTAATTCTTTTAAATATTATGTAGTGAAGAATTGTTTAAAGCTTCAGGAGCTCCAGAAGTGTTAATGCTTCTATTGAACAGCTATCTAACATTGTTAAAGATCTTGATAGGGTGCCTATTGAGAGAAATTCTAAATATAGTGAATTTTATCCTATTGATTTATAGTCAAAAATGAATCATTAGATAATTCTTTATTAATTAATTTTACACGTTCTTTAATGTTATCCTAAAAATCCTTCTACTTCGTGCATTTCTTGTTGTTTGGATATTTTATTATATTCTTCTATAATTAAATCTCCAGAAGAAGTACCTATTTTATCTGCACCAGCACTAAGTAATCTAACTGCTGTTTTATAATCTCTTATCCCACCAGATGCTTTTATCTTTATATGTGGGCTAGTTTTTCGAATCAAAACAAGATGAGACGCTTTTGGAGTTTTTCCACTTAGCCCAGTAGATGTTTTTATATAATCTCCACCAAGTTCGTCTATTATTTTGCTTGTTTCAGTGATTTCCTCATCGCTTAATAATTCTGCTTCAATTATGACTTTAAGAATTTTACCTTTGCTCACTTCTCTTACCATTGAGATTTCACTTCTTATAGTATCATAATCTCCAGCTTTAATAGCTTGAATATTTGCAACCATATCAATTTCATCTGCTCCAGATGCAATAGCTATTTCAGCTTCTTTTTTCTTAGATTTTGGACTTACAAACCCAAGTGGAAATCCAATTACAGTAACTACTTTAATATCGGAATCTTTTAAGAGTTTTTTACTATATTCAACATAATATGGGGAGACAACAATAGCATAAAATCCATATTCTTTAGCTTTATGAGCTAAATATTCGATTTTTTCTTTTGTTGCAGTATTATTAAGATTGGTATGTTCAATTTTAGTAGCTAATTTTTTAGCAGAGTTTATTTTTATCATAATAATCACATATAATTTTTAATATAATTATTTATTATTTTGAATTTTTTTATTATTTTTATTAAATTTGATATTTTTTTTTTAATTAGATTTTTTGTTATTTTTATTAAATTTGATATTTTTTTTATAATTAGATTTTTTATTATTTTTATTAAATTAGATAATTTTTTCATATTTTTTTTAGTATAATTAGATTTTTTGGACTGTTTTTAGAATAATTATATATTTTTTTATTATTTTTATTAAATTAAGATATTTTTTTAGATTTTTTTATTATAATTATATATTTTAATTAGGTATTTTTATATTTTAATTAGTTTCTTTTATTTTATCTGATGAATGATATTATTGAAAAATAATTATTCAAGTTTATTCAATTTTTTCACCATATATGGACCTTCTCTTTTATAATCGAATTTACGGTAGTAATTCCTAGCTCCTATTCCACTAATTATTAAAAGTTTATTTTTATTGTTTTGGATAGCTATTTTTTCAGCTTTTTTAAGTAGTTTTTCACCAAAACCCGTATGTTGGCCAACATTCTCTCCTTTTGAACCTATTTTTAACATATTTCCATAAATATGAAGTTCTCTTACAATCGCGCTTGTATCGGTAATTTCTTTTCTGTAAGCTTCTTCAGATGGAAAACGAAGTCTTAAAAAACCTGCTAATATTTTTTCATCTTTATCTTCGTAAGATAAAAATATTTCTTTTCCATCTGTAGCTTCATATTCTTCTTGGAACAGTTTAAAATCATCTATAGCAACTTCAAGATTTTCTTTTGATTTGTTTAGTCTATGTCCAACTTCTCTACAACGTATACATTTACAGCTAATGTTTTCTTCATCAAGTCTATTATAAACAAGCTCTCCAAGGTTAGACTTCTTTACTCCTGCTTCTATAAGCTTAGCAGGAATGTCTCTTTGAATTCGCATGGTTCTAACCCATTTAGGAAGGATTTTTTTTATTTTAACAATTAGATCTACAGCTTCTTTATCAGTATATGGGGTGTATTTTCCTTTAATCCATTGGTCATAAAGTTTGCTTCCTTTAGTTACAAGACAAGGATATATTTTTAGCATATCTGGTTTGAAACTGGGGTTTGTAAAAACTTCTTTAAACATTTCATAATCTTCTTCTGGAGTGGATAATAATCCTGGCATAAAATGCATAGCTACTTTAATTCCACTATCTCTTAAAATTTTGTTTGCATAGATTACATCTTGGATTTTATGCCCTCGCTCCATTTTTTTATAAATATCATTATAAAGGGTTTGAACACCAAGTTCTACCCTTGTAACACCCATTTTTAACATTCTATTAACATCTTCTATTTTACAATAGTCAGGTCTTGTTTCAAAGGTCATTCCAATGCAGCGAACTTTAGCTATTTCATTAACTTTCTGAACTTCTTCAAGTAAAACATAATCATTAGGGGGATAAGTTTTAACATTTACTTTTTCTTTATCCCATCCACCGAAATCATTTAAAGCTTTTAATGATTGAGATACAAACCACTCTTGATATGAGGATTCTCTTGACGGGAACGTTCCTCCCATAATTATTAATTCTACTTTATCTATTGGATGACCTACAGCAGATAACTGCTTTAATCGGTTATAAGTTTGTTTGTAAGGATGAAAATTAAACATTCTAGCTCTAAGTGCTGCAGGTTCTTCTCCAGTATAGCTAGGTGGAGCTACATCACTTTCAGGACAATAAAAACATCTACCGTGTGGACATTTGTGAGGATGACACATTACAGCTACAATAGCTACTCCTGAAATTGTTCTAGTTGGTTTTTTTCTAAGTATTTTAGCTACTATTTCTCTTTCATTTTCGTTTGATTCTTCTAATATATCAATATTACTCATGAATTTAGGAAGGTTGAAGTCTCTACAGGCTTTTCGTTTAGCTATTTCTAATTCACGTCTTGTTGATATTTTTCCATTTAGAATATCATCAATTATTAGTCGATTTGGATTTTCCATAGCTATTTTTCTCCTTAGTTTTTAGTAAGATTTATATATTCATTAAAACTTTTATCCTAATATTTATGTTTTTTCTAATATTTGTAGTATTTCTAATTTTCTATTAATTAAGGGATATTTTTATATAATTTGAAATAAATTATTCATAACTTTAATATAATATATAATACAATATAATATAATAAATTATAATTTAATCTAATTATAATATTATAAATATAATATAATACAATATAATATTATAAATTATAATATAATTCAATATTATATAAAAAAATAATAATTTAATTAATATTATATAATAAATTATAATTTAATCTAATTATAATATTATAAATATAATAAAATACATTATTAAATGTAATAATAGTATTTATGTATAATTTTTATAAGTTTATAGAGGAGTTAAAATGAGAATTAAAGATTTATTAGGAATGCAAGTACTAGATATTGATGCAAAAAACATTGGGAAAGTTGACGATCTTGATTTTGATGAAAAAAGTGGTCAAATTAATAAGGTAGCTGTTTCTTTGAAAAAAAATATTTTAACTAGTGATGAGGTTTTAGTACATTTTGATAATATTAAAAGTATTGGAGATTATGTTTTACTAAAAATAAAAATCAATAAAGATGAATAAATTTATAATTAAATTATATTATTAATATTTTTATTTAATTAATATAATTATTGTATATATTTTGTAATTAAATTATATTATTAATATTTTTATTTAATTAATATAATTATTGTATATATTTTGTAATTAAATTATATTATTAATATTTTTATTTAATTAATATAATTATTGTATATATTTTGTAATTAAATTATATTATTAATATTTTTATATAATTAATATAATTATTGTATATATTTTGTAATTAAATTATAAATATTACATAATTTTGTAATAAATATCTAAAAATCATTCTAATTTTAGAGATGATAATATGGAAATTAAAGATGCACGAGGAAAAACCATTGAAATTGGTTCTTATATAAGATATACTGGAACTGGAACTGTGGGTAAAGTTGTAGATGTTAAAATTGATGAAGATGATGATTTAAAATGGGTCAAACTTGAAAAACCTAATATATGGTATTCTAATGATGTAGTTGAAATTATCAACGAAAAAGACGTCAAAACTAAATATTCTCATATTGAAAGAGAAAATGAGATTGATGACTTGAAAGACATTGGAAATGATTTTACAGAGGCTTCTTTAACATCTGGTGGAGCTGAAGGTGGAGGATAGTTAAATAATTTAACTATTATCTAATAGAATTATTATTATTGGATTATTTTATTAAAGTTTTTTTTAGAAACTTTTTTTATTATTAAAGTTTTTTTTAGAAACTTTTTTGTTATTAAAATTTTTTTTATTATTAAAATTTTTGATTGAATATGAGGTATAATTATGGAAAATAAAACAATTTTAGGAATTTTAGCTATTATTCTTGGTGTTATAGCAATAGTTTTCCCTTTAATAAGTGTTGAATTTGTACAAATTGTTGCAGGTCTTGCAGTATTGTTTTTAGGTATTTATTGGATAATTCGTGGAATTCAACTTTGGGATAGTAATAAAGCCAGTACAGTACTTTATGCTATTATAGGGTTATTTGCAATGCTATTTGGGATGGTTTTAACTGGAAACTTATCACTATTTATTGAAACTTCTGTTTTGTTTATGTATATTATTGGATTTTTAATGATTGTTTTTGGAATAGTAGATAATTTAATATTTCTTAAAAATAGTGTACTTTCGGAAGTATCTGCCCTATTTTTAACAATCAAATTGCCAGCTATGTTTTTTATATTGTTTGGGATTATCATTCTATTTTTTGCAGATTTAATATATTTAAATCCTTTATATTTAGCTATGATTATTGGAATTGTTTTAATTGTAGAAGGTATTACTTTAATATTTGAATAATTGAAAAAATAGCTGAAACTTAAGATAAATAGATTTTTCAAGTTATTTATCTTTTTTATTATTAAATATTTTTCATATTTTTCATATTTTTATTTTTTTATCATATTGGTATTGTTTAATAAAAATTTTTCATTATATAGTACTGGATGAATATTTGAAAAAAAATATTGTGAATGAAATATGGACATATCTCAATTAAATCTGATTTAAATGACTTTAAACAAGTTTGATATTTTCATCATGCTTAAATTAAAGTTCGAGTACTATAAAATAATTTTTATTATTAATAGAAACAATAAAAACTATATATTGATCTTATTTTCTATTTGTTTTAAATAGAAATATTTATATATTTCATGTATCATATCTTTTAACAATTGTTAAAGATTTATATTGATATGTTTAAGAATTGATATTTTTTTTTAACATATGATTATTTAATGACCTAGTGATATAAAATTTATAATTTTTATAAAAATGGAGTTTGTTTATTTTTATTAATTTTTTTTATTTCTAAAGGTTTCTCATTAAGAAGTAATTTGATTGAATATTCGCTTCAAAGTTCACCCCTCACTAATAAATAGCTCTCTTTTTTTATAATTTAAGGAGGAAATGAATAATGAAGTATATGAATTATTTAGATAAATACTTGGGGGGGGGTAAGAGTCAGAAAATTAATTTTAAAAAAATAATTTTGGCTTTTATAATCTTCTCTTTTGTATGTATGTTGTCGTTTGGGTTTGTTTCTGCAGCTACTCATACTGTTTCGGCTAATACTTTTTCTAATGTTCAAGCTACGATTGATGGATCTAGTTCTGGTGATACGGTTAATTTTGCTGGTAGGTATTGTAATGGTTCTGGTAGTGAAATTAGTGTTACAACACCTAATTTGGTTCTTAATGGTCAAGGGGCGACATTGGATGCTAGAAGTAATAGTAGGGTACTTAATATTGATGCTGATAATATTGTTGTACAGAATATGGTTATTAGAAATGGTAATTCAAATGGATATGGTGCTGGAATTTTTGTAGCTAGTTCTAATTTTAGGCTTAGTAATTGTACTATTGTAAATAATGTTGGTGATAGTGGTGCTGGTGTAATGGTTAGGGCCTCTTCTACTGGTACTATTATTGATAATTGTGCGTTTTCAGGTAATATTGCTCGAAATGGGGCAGATAAAAATGGTGGGGCATTAGATATTCATGGGTCTAATGTTCGTGTTTCTAATACTAATTTTACTAATAATCGGGCTGATAATTGTGCTGGTGCTTTGATGATAACTAGTGGCTCATCAGGTATTTTTATTAATAATATAAATATTACTAACTGTAGATTCACATCTAATGTAGCTGTGAATAATGGTGGTGGAATGCATATAAGTTCTAGTGCTTCTAATATTAGGGTAGTGTCTTGTGTATTTACTAGTAATGTTGCACCAAATGGTGGTGGAATTGATGTAGCATCACCAATTATAATCAATTCATCAACGTTTAGAAATAATAATGCTACAAAGAGTAATGGTGGAGCAATATACTCAACGGGTGCATTAACTATTATTAAGGGAACTTTTGATTCTAATAATGCAAAAAATAATGGCGGTGGAGTTTATATAACTGGAAGTGGTACTAGTACTATAACGAGTTCTAGTTTTATAAAAAATAAGGCGAAAAATGGTGGAGCTATATATACTACTGGAAATTTAAATATTACTAAAGGCAAAATTCAAAATAATACTGTTTCTAATTGTGGTAGTGGTGTTTTTAGCACTGCTACTTTAAGAATTTCGAAAGGTACTAATATAAATTCGAATCTTGCAAAAGTTATTAGTATTTCAATCAAGGCTAAACCTAAATCTGGCTCCAGTAAAAAAATCATTATCAACTATTATTTAAAGACTGGAGATAATATTATTGAAGGAGTATATAATAAGAATGGTCGTACTTATTTTAATGGTAGTAGTACTCCTAGGACCATCCTAAGTTCTACTCCTGGTAAAAAATTGGTTTCAAATTTTGCAGGTAAAAAATCATCAGTTAAACTTGGTACGAATGGAATTGGAAAAAAAGAGTATCCTGCTAAATCAGGTAAGATTATAGTTAGCTATTCTCAAAGTGGTAAAACTTGGTCAAAGCAAATAACTATTAAAGTAAGCAAGTCTACTAAAAAGACTAAAATAAAAATTACTAAAAAAACAAAGACTAAGATTAAGTCTACGAAGAAAAATCCTTCAAGCATTACTAAAAGTGGAAGTAAGAGTGAGTTTAATATTAAAAACCATGAAAATGCTCATTTAATTAGTTTAAATTATAATTTGAGTAATTATAAAATTGATTCTATTGAACTCACATATTGGAATCTTAAAAAGAACACGACTCTAAATGCATTTGTTGATTATATTTATTTAGTAAATAAAACTGGGTGGTATTTTGGGTCAAAAAATAATAAAGGTGATGTAATTTGGAATAAAACAAATACAAAACCCAATACATCTTTTAAATGGTTTAATCTTAATTATAATTCTGTTAAAAAGGAATATTCTGTAGGTAATGAAGTACCTAAATACACAAATGATGTTTCAACAACACCACGTTACTATTTTATTTCAGTTAAAACTACTATTAATCATGGGTCTTTGACTCCGTATATACGTTACTCGTGTAATTTGGTTAATAAAAATAATGCTAAAGATAAAAAGAGGGTTAGATTTTTTGAAGAGGCAAATACAGATATTTACTTTATTGGGGATTTGTCAAATTCTGAAAGGGATAAATATAAAGAAGCTTTGATTGGTTACAAGAAGAATACATATCTTAATGTTAATGATTCTGTTGTTAGAAATCAAGTAATTAATATTTTAAAGGATTACAAGTTTTCCGCAGTCAATGGTCAATTAACCTCTTTGTCCAAATCTAAAGCTATTTTCAAATGGGTGAGTGAAAAAGAAAAATATAAATTATATAATAATAGTCGTAGAAAGGATACCTGGTCAATACCAAATATAAAAGCAATAAAAGGTAAAGGGGGTCATATAAGACTTATAAATTGCGCTGATCATTCTCATGTAACAGTTTCATTGCTTAGAACTGCAGGTATACCTGCAGTATATGCTCATGGGAAATGTACTTTTGGGAGTGAGAGTGCTGGTCATTATTGGGCTTGTGCATATATAAGTTCTGCAAAAAAATGGCATTGGCTAGATACAATCCATTCAGGAAATAAAAAATATAATTATACGTATAATAGTCCTGGTTGGACTAAATATAGTTTCAAAGCTCCTCCTAAATTAACTATCGATAAAGTAATATTAGCTAAAAATATTACTAATTCTGATTTAAAAAATCATAAGTGAATATTAGATTTTATTTGATTGTTATATTAAAGTATGAAAATGTGGTGATTTTTATGTTTAAAAAAGGAATTTTTGTATTATTGGGATTGTTTTTTATATTGTTAATTGTTAATAATGTAAGTGCTAGTAGTTATGGTATTAGTAATTCTACAGATATAGATACAATTTCTAAAATGGTTAGTGGTAAAATCCCTATCAAAGAAGGTAAATTTATTAAAAATGGGGACGTTGTTAAGTTTAACACAGGTAATTATAAAAATATTAACTTAGTTGTTAACAAAAAGATTACTTTAACCACTACTAAGAGTGGCAAAAATAAAGTTAATTTTATTGGTAATGGTACTCGAATTGGGATAAAGATTAAGTCTACTAAAGTCAGAATCAATGGTTTAAGGATTGAAAACTATAACTATGGTATATATGGTAAAACTAAAAATAGTTCTATTAATAAGATAATTTTATATAAAAGTTCAATTAAAATCATGGGAAATTATAATAAAATTTCGCACAATAAACTATTAGGACATATGTCTGGATTTATGGAGGTATCTGGGAAATATAATAAATTATATTCCAATAAATTATACAAATCTGCTATGTCTGTCCGTGGGTTTAAGAATACTATTCATAAGAATAGAGTAGTGAAATCTAAATCATATTCAATTGAAGTATCGGGAAGTAATAATTTAATAACCTCTAATTATATGTCTGGATATCGTGATAGTACAGGATTGGCTATTTCAGATAGTTCAAACAATAAAATTTATTATAATACTATTATTAAATCTTATTGGGGAATAAATGTTTTTGGAACTAAAAATATATTCTATAAAAATAAGATTTATAGATGTAAAATTGGAATAGAATATGAATATAAAAGTAATAAATTTATAAAAAATATTTTTAAGAAAAACAAAAAAAATATTTCCTTCTCTTCGCCTAATTTTGGTCCTCCAGAATAAGGAATTTTTAGATATTGATGGAAAATGGGGATAAAAGATATTATAAAGGTGAGAAAATTGTTATTTAATAAAAAATTTTTAGTGATTTTAACCACTTTAGTGATTTTAGCATGCTCTATATCTAGTGTTAGTGCAAGTCCTTTGTTTATAAATGAATCTTGGACTAGTGAAGAGATTATTGATGCTCTTGATGATGATATTAATATTGATGTTTTGCATTTTAATTTTACTAGTCTTGGGGGTGTTTATAAGGGTATTGATTTGTTGATTGATAGGGGTATGAGTATTTTCGCTGATATTGGTGTAGTTCTTGATGGGTCTCTTGGTGTTGATTTGCCTATGTCAGCTTTTACTATAACTGATGATAATGTTTTGATAAAGGGATTTACAATTATTAATTATGATATGGCTATTATTGGTTCGTATGTGAATAATGTGTCTGTTGTTAATAATACCTTTAATAATGTTGATTCAGTTATTGATTTTGATAATGTTAATGGGTTAAATATTGTAAATAATAGTATTTCTTCTAGTGGTGATACTATTTCTGTTTCTGAATCTGATAATGTCAATATTTCTACTAATAATTTGAGTGATGTTGATTCAGGTATTCATGTTTATGATTCTAATAACACTAAGATTAATGGTAATAATATTACTAAAGTTGATAGTGATGGTATTTCTACTGATAATGTTGATAATCTTAATATTGATAATAATACTGTTGATGGTGCTTCTGGATCGGGTGTTTCTGTTCAGGGTTCTAAAAATTTGAATTTGAAAAATAATATTGTTAAAAATGTAAATGATGAAGGTATTAGTGTTGATGAAGGAACTAATGTTGAAATCAGTAACAATACTGTTAATGGTGCTGATACTGGCATTTCTGTTAGTGATTCGGATAATGTTAAAGTTTCAAAAAATAAAGTTCTCAAGTCTCAAAACAAAGGAGTTTCTGTTTACAATGTTAACAAAATAAGTATGGATGATAATAATATTAGTTCTGATTATGAAGGGCTTAATTTGGATGATTCAAATGATATTTCTATTATTAATAATAGGATTTCTAGTGGAGGTTCAGGAGTTTCAATAAATGATGTAAATAATGTTACTATTAGTAAAACTTTTGTTAGTAGTGGTGATAATGGAATTTATTTAATGAATGTTGATAAAGTTAATTTAGTTAGTAACACTATTAATTCTGCAGGCAATGGTATTGATGGGGATAGTCTTTCTAATATTAATATTAATAGCAATAATATAGTCGCTAAGGACTCTGCTATTTCTATATATGATTTAAATAATGGAGTTTTCTCGGGTAATTCTATTAGTAATTGTGGTAGTAATGGTATTTATTTGTTTTCTCCTGATAAAGTAACTATTTCTAAGAACACTATTTATGGGGTGAAAGGGTCTGGTATTTCTGGGTCTGATTTTAATAATTGCCTGATTCAAGATAATACAATAAAAAATTCTAGACTTTCTGGAATAGAATTAGATTTTGTTGAAAATTGTAGGATATTGAATAACAATATAGAAGGCAGTGGATATCCTGATGATCCAGGTTATGGTATGGATTTATCATTTATTTCTAATAGTGCAATTAATAACAACCGTATTGTTAGTAATGTATTGGGAGGTATTTACATTAATGATGGGGATAATATTAGCATAGTTAATAATTTAATTTATGACAATTATTATTTCAATATGTATATTGATACACTTAAGGATTCTATTATTAGTTCTAATCAGATATTTAATTGTGTATGGGGTAAGGGTATTCATATTAGTGATGGTGAAAATTTAGTTATTACTAAGAATAATCTCAATGGTCATGATATAGCTATGTTGTTAGAATCTGTATCTAGTAGTAAAATATCTTTTAATACTATCATTTATTGTGCTGATGAAGGTATTGATATCTATGGTGATTATAATGAGATTTTTAATAACACTATTTCTAATGTTCGTGTTGATGGTATTAGTGTGATGGAAGGGGATTATAATAAAATTTATAATAATTATGTTCATCATGTTAAGGGTAGTGGTATTAGTTCGTATGGTGAGTATAATAGGATTACTAATAATCTTTTGGTGAGTAATTATAATGGTGTTTATTTTGCAGATGATTATGGTTATGTAGGATATAATAACATATATGGTTCTAATAATGTCGGTATTTGGATTAATGGTTATAAAAATACTGTTAAGTATAATACTATTGTTGGTGGAACTAAATCTTTTGGGATAAAAATCCAAGATGATTATAATACTATTCAGTATAATAAAATTTCAAACACTAAGTATGGTATCCATTCAACTGGAGATTATAATAAAATAGTAAAAAACACAGTTAAATCTAGCAAATCACATTCGGTTTATGCTAGAGGAACTGGAAACACTATTAAAAACAATGCATTGCATAGTAAAAAGTTTGGTGTTTATGTTAATGGTTATAGGAATGCTATTAGTAATAATAAAATTAAGTCTAAACATTCTGGTGTTTATCTTCATGGGCATTATAATACTATAAAGAAAAATACAGCTAATAAGAATAAACATCATGGTATTAGGATTTTTGGAAGTTCAAACAAAATTGTCAGTAATGTTTTAAATAAAAACAAAGATCATGGAATTAAAATAAATGGTGATAAAAATACTATAAGTAAAAATAGTGTGAAAAGTAGAGGTATTAAACTAAGTGGTGATAGAAATAAAGTTACTAAAAATAAATTTGGTAGTCCAAAGGGTAAAGATATTGAACATAAACTTTGTATAAAAGGATTAAAAAATGTTGTGAAAGGAAATTCTAAATAATTTTCTTTTCATTTCATTTTATTTAATTTTTTTTATTTAGTTAGTATATATTTTTCTACCAATTTTCATTTATTATCTTTTTATTATTCTTTGAGACCTAGGCAAAACTCCTTTTGTAAGAAAAAAGTTTTCTTTATTTCTTAAACAAAGGATTTTGAGATAGTTTTGACTAAGAAATTTAGACTTTTGGCCATGTTTCTCTTTTGGTCAGGGATGTTTTTATTCTGTTTCAAATAATGGTAAAGATAAGTAAGTATTAATTTAAGGAAGTGTTTAGGTTTGAAATTAAAAAATTTAATTTTTATATCTATTGGAGTTATTTTATTAATTGCTTGTGTTGGATTTATTTATATCCATTTAGATAATGGATCAAATGGTATTGAAAATAGCTCTGAAATTAATAATACAAATACTATTAATGGGAGTAATGTTTTAAATGATTCTAATAATTCTACAAATGAAATGTCTGCTGTTAAAAATAATAGTACTGTGGAAAAAAATGAACCCAGTAATATTCCTAAAAAATCTAAATTATCATATTCGCAAGCATTGGGTATTGCTAAAAAAGCAGCTAATGACAAATCCGCATCTTATAGTAAAGTTAACTCTTATCTAAAGTATGAAGGTTATACATACATTGGAGGAGAATTACATTGGGATTTTAAGCTTTATTCTAAAAAAAATAATAAACTATTGGATGTATTCTTAATACAGGATGCTACAGGTAATTGGCAATGAAATCTAATTAACATAAATTTATATTGAATTCGGAGATATTTTCAACAATATTTCTATAAATATTTAATTTATAAAATTTTAAATTTTTAATTATTTTCATGATTTAATACAAATAATTGTTATTTGATAAAAAGGGATAATGCCTTGGCTATTTTAATGGTTTTAAGTTTTTATAATACTAATTTGAGGAAGTGTTTTTGTTGAAATTAAAAAATTTGGTTATTATATGTATTGTGGGTATTTTAATAATAGCTTGTGTTGGACTTATTTATATTAATTTAGATAATGAGTCAAATATCGATGGAAATAGTTCTACAATTAATAATACAAATGGTATTAATGGTAGTAATGTCTAAAATAATTCTATAAATGAGATATCTCCTGCTAATAATAGTTCTGAAGGAAAAGATGAACCTAATAATATTCCTAAAAAATCTAAATTATCATATTCGCAAGCATTGAGTATAGCTACTAAGTCATCCAAAGGTGTAGATGGGGAAAATATTGGTGGATATGCGAAATTTAAAGGTTATGTATATCAGAATGGTAGTCTATATTGGAAATTTAACATTTACTCTAAGAGTAATAAATTTTTAGGAGGAATTCATATAAAAGATTCAACTGGAGGAGTAACGTTAGTTTAACTAAATTGTGGATTTGTTGGAGATAATTTTTATTGAATTTTATTATTTTTAGATAATTTTTTTATAATATTTTTTTTATAATCATTGAAGTTTAAATTTAGATTATACATTTTAAGGGATAAAATTCTGTATATTGGGGTGTACAATCGTCATCTTGATTGTATTAATAGTTTTATGTTTTTTTATGCTTGGAATAATTTGAATATTCTTTATTGTTGAGTTTTGGAATAATGAAAATATCCAATATGTTTTTATGATGATATAACTACTTGATGTTTTATTTTAATTTCACTATTCTTGGGAATGTATAGAGGATAATTATTATATTATATTTTTATATAATTTTATTGGAAAACTTTATTAATAATGTAAATATAATTATAGTTATTTATATTTGAATAGAGCGGAAAAATGATGATATAATAGATATATTTGATAATAAGAGTTGTTAAATCTAATTATGAGGTGTTTATATGGAAAATAAAATTACTGTAGGAATTTTAGCGATTATATTTGGTATTTTAATAATATCTTTCCCATATATTAGCTTATTTGCATTAACAATAATACCTGGAATTATTATACTTATTTTGGGTATTTATTTCCTTATTGCAGGAGCAGATATGTGGTCTTTTACTAAAATAGGGTCTATTGTATATATAATAATTGGTTTTTTAGGTTTACTTCTGGGATTAATGCTTTTCGGAAATGTGCCATTATTTAGCTTTTTAGTAGCGTTATATTTTTATATAAGTGGATTTATGTTATTATTTGCAGGTTTAACAGGAATATTTACAAGATCTGCAGCTATGAGTAGAGCATCAGCTACTTTGATGTTGATTTTAGGTATTATTACTGTAGTGTTAGGATACTTTGCTTTATTAAGTCCAAGCTATCTAGCCATTATTTTAGGTCTTAGTTTAGTAATTGAGGGTATAGCTATTGCTGTTGAGGCATATAGAGGAGAGGAATAATTTTTTTGAAATAGTTTCTTAGAAAACTTTATTTATTTTTTTCTTTTCTTTTTTATTTATTTATTTTATTTAAAATCGATTTATTAATTAATTTACTATTTATTCTGTTTATTATACCTTATTTTGAAATTTCTTTATTAATTCCATTTTTTAATTAAGTTTTTTTAATCTATTAACTTTATGATGTATATCAAAAGTTTTAAATATTTATATATAAATATTATAATAAAAATAGAATATTATTTATATAAATAAAAACAAATTATAGTAAAATATAACTATATAAATAAAATTATAAAATATAAAATTAAAAAATTTATAAAATGCAAATATTTAAATATATTCTTATATAATTTTTAAAACAGTAAAGTAAAATATAATTTTTAATTTAATGTTTATTGAAAATTTGTTAATTTATTCAAATTTTTTAAATATGTGGAGGAATAAAAAATGTTTAAAGTAGAAGTATTCACATCCCCAAGTTGCCCATATTGTCCAATGGCTGAACAAGTTGTTGAAGAAGCAAAAGCAGAATTAGGGAATGAAATGGAAGTTGAAGTTGTTGACATAATGAATGACAGACAGAGAGCTGTTGATTATGGAATAATGGCAGTTCCAGCCATAGCTATTAATGGTGTTGTTGAATTTGTCGGCGCTCCGTCTAAAGAAGAGTTAATGGCTAAATTAACTTTATAATATTTTTTTTTAATCAATTGTTATTTTAATGATATTAGTTATCTAAACTAATATTCTAAAATATTTTTTGTTTATTTTAAACTTATTTTGTTTTTATAATTATTTTATTTTTTCTAATTATTTATTTTAATATTAATTTTAATATTATTTTTATAATTATTTTATTTTTTCTAATTATTTATTTTAATATTATTTTTCTAATTATTTTATTTTTTCTAATTATTTATTTTAATATTATTTTTAAAATTATTTTAAATATTATTTTTATAATTATTTTATTTTTTCTAATTATTTATTTTAATATTATTTTTAAAATTATTTTTTTATTATTAACGTTTTTTTATTATTCTTAAAATATTTTCAATTATTTTAAATATTATTATAAAAATAAATATTCTAATATTAGTAAAATTTTTTTTTAAAAATTTTATTTCATCATATGAATATAAAAATAATTGATATTTTAATTGTAAAAGATATGAGCGGTTTTTATGGATAATACTCAAAATGAAAATTATACCAATGATAAAACTTTCAAACAAAATATTGTTGATTTTGGATTAACAACTGGAAGTTTAGCTACAGCTACGGCATTATCATCTCTTAAAAAGATTATTAATCCCTCTGAAACTATTGATTTTGTAAGAATATCAACTCCTTTCGATGAACTTAATGTTGACATTAAAAAGTCAAACCTTATAAATAAAAATAAAGCGGAATCAATCGCAATTAAATATCCTTATAATGATCCTGATGTCACTGTTGGCATTGAAATTGTTTCTTCAGTTCAATTAATTGATAAACCAATTTTTAATGAGAATAGTGACTTTAATCAGATTTCTAATGTTATTGTTGAAGGAGGATATGGTGTTGGAAAAATCACAAAACCTGGTCTACAAATTCCAGTTGGGAAACATGCTATAAATCCAACCCCCTTAGCTATGATAGAGGAAAATTTGAAAGATATTGTTCCTGATAATAAAATAGCTAAAGTAACTATTTCTGCTGAAAATGGTGAAAAAATAGCTAAAAAAACTATGAATCATAAGTTAGGAATTGTTGGAGGGATTTCCATACTTGGAACTACTGGAATAGCTAGAGCAATGTCGACTAAAGCTTATAAAGATTCACTCCTTTGCCAACTTGATATGGCATTGGCTTTAGTTGAAGAGGGAAAATATAAAATTAATAATCTTGTTTTTGTTCCAGGAAATATTGGTGAGAAATTAGCACTTAAAACTCTCAAAATTAAAGGTAAAAAAGTTAGTAATAATCAAATCATTCAGATGGGAAATTATGTGGGTTTTATGTTTGAAGAAGCAAAAAAAAGAGGAATAAATAATATTACTCTATTTGGCCATATTGGAAAACTTGTTAAAATAGCTGGAGGCATATTTAATACTAAACACTCTATAGCTGATGGAAGACGTGAAATAATAGCTACTCATGCAGGATTATGTGGGGCAAATACAAAAACTATTAGTGAGATATTTAATTCAAAAACAACTGAAGAAATGGTAAATATTCTTAAAAAAAATGGGATTGATAGTGTTGTTTTAAAAAATATTAGTTTAACTATTGAACAAATTTGTTTAGAAAGATTTAATCTTAATATTAATGTAATACTTGTAGATATGGAAGGAAATCATTTGAATTAAATATAATTTTTTTATATATTAAAATTTAATTTCATAAAAATTAAAATCATTATTATTAAATTGTATTTTATAAAAAATTAAATTTTAAAATTACTTTTCATTAGCTAGGAAAATTATTATTTAATTATAAATATAAATTAGATATTAATATGGATAATAATATGTTATAATGATATTTAAATTATATTTTAAATTAAAATATATTATAATAATGTTCAAAGTATATTATTCATTTAAAATATATTTTAATATGTATATTTAAATTATATAATTATTAGATTGTATTATTCATTTAAAATATATTATAAAAGAAATTTAAATAAAATTATTTATATTAAATTATATTTTAATATGTATATTTAAATTACATAATTATTAGATTATATTATTCATTTAAAATATATTATAAGAGAACTTTAAATAAAATTATTTATATTAAAATATATTTAAGATGCATATTTAAATTACATAATTATTTAAATTATTTATGAGGATAAAATGAAAATAGCTATGGTAGGTCAGTTTCCTCCCCATATTGGAGGTGTAGGAGTTCATATTCACAGTTTATCTAAGCAATTAGTTAAAAATGGCGAAGAAGTTTATGTAATAACTTATCCTCACAAAGATATAAAAAATGGCTCTAATAAGAATTATATGGATTATAATGGAATCAAAGTAATAGGAACTAGAGGTCTAAATATCCCTGGTATTAGGAGCTTATTTTATGTATTATTTGGAACTATTCAGTTAATTCACTTAATGAAAAAAGAAAATATTGATATTATTCATGGTCATTATCTTTATCCTGCAGGACTTATAGCTGTTTTAGCTGGAATATTCACAAAGAAAAAAGTCTATGTAACTTCCCATGGTTCTGACATGTTTTGTTTATATCCACAACATAAATTCATGCAACCTATAATTAAATTTGTTTTGAAAAGAGCTGATGTGGTTTTAGCAGTTAGTGAAGCATTAAAGGAAGAAATTTTAAAAACTGGAATTCCAGGTATTGAAAATAAACTTAGATTAAACTGGAATGCAGTAGATATTAATAAGTTTCATCCACCAGATGAAAATGAAAGAGATAATTTTAGAGAAGAACTGAAAATATCTGAAAACATACCAATCATCATGTTTGTAGGTAATATAATTAAAAGAAAAAATGTGGTCACTATTTTAGATGCTAAAAAACAACTTAAATCTGATTGTGTATTGGTTATTGTTGGTGATGGGCCCTTACTAAATGATTTAAAAGAAAAAACTAATGATGAGAAAATTAAGTATGTTATTTTCACAGGTGCAAGAAATGATGTAGATAATATTATTAGAAGTTCTAATCTTTTAATACTTCCCTCTTTTTCAGAAAGCTTTGGATTAGTTTTAATTGAAGCTTTAGCTTCTGGAAAACCAGTTATTGGTAGTAATGTAGGGGGGATAAAAGAAATCATAACTGATGATGTTGGATTATTAATTAATCCAAATGATTCAAATAGTTTAGCTGAAGATATTGATTTAATTTTATCAAATACTGATTTAAGGAATAAATTTGAGAAAAATGCAAGGAAAAGGGCCATGGACTTTGCAAAAATTGATATTCCATATTATACTAATAATAAAGAATAAATTATGGATTTGATTCTTAAATAATAATATTATAAAAAAATAAAAAATTATATAATTTTTAGAAAATTATAAATAATTTAGTAATACATAAAATATAAATAGTATTAAAAATAAATATATTAAAAAAATATAAAAATTAAATTTTTAAATATAATTAAATTTATCTTATTATATCAAAATAATTATTAAATATCAAAATATTCGAGTTGTATCAAATGTCAAAAGAAAAATTTACTCACTTAACAGAAAAAGGGGTGCATATGGTTGAAGTTGGTGAAAAAACACCTCTAAAAAGAAATGCCATAGCGACTGGAAAAATAAAACTCCAAAGAAAAACCATAGATATGATTGAAAATGAGAAAATTAAAAAAGGAAATGTTTTAACAACTGCTCAAATAGCTGCTATACAAGGTGTGAAAAACACATCTGCCATGATTCCTCTTTGCCATCCTTTAAATATCACTGGAATTGAGGTAGATTTTGAAGTTAAAGATAATGAAATTATATGTACTGTTAGTGTAAACTCTCAAGGACAAACTGGTGTTGAAATGGAAGCTATTACTGGAGTTAGTATTGGGCTTTTGACAATATGGGACATGGTAAAAGCTGTTGAAAAAGATAAAGAGGGTCAATATCCAGATACTACTATAACAGATATCCTTGTTGTTAAAAAAGAAAAAATTAATTTATAATATATTTATATTTAATAATAATGATTATTTTATGAAGTATCATAACTATATTTTAATGAAAATATGGATTTAAGCAATGATATTTTATTAATAATATTAACTATATTTTAATGAAAATACGATTAAAGCTATTGATTATTATGGAAACTCTTCCTAAAGAAATAAAAAAGATAATAACTGATTGTTATCCTTATATTGAAGAATTTAATCCTGCCCAAAAACATGTTATTGATTCAGGATATTTGGACAATAGGGAAAACTATGTGATAGCTATTCCTACTGCTAGTGGAAAAACGATTCTTGGAGTTATGGCTGCTTTAGAAGCCATATTAAATGGTGGAAAAGCGGTTTATGCTGCTCCATTAATTTCAATACAAAATGAGAAAGTAAAAGAATTTAAAAAATTTGAAAATCATGGAATTAAAGTAGGAAAGCATCCTAATTCTGCTGATTTATCAATCATGGTTTTTGAATCATTTGATGTTCTTACTCGTTTTTCTTGGGACACTCTTCGTGATGTAGATACTCTAATTCTTGATGAATTTCATATGATTGGTGAATATTCTCGAGGACCAACTCTTGAGTGTGCAATAACCCGTGCTAAGATAATCAATCCTAATCTTCGAATAATATCTTTATCAGCTACCTTACAAAATATGGTGGAGATTGAAGGTTGGTTAGATGCTAAAGTTGTAGAACATGATTTTCGCCCAGTTCCGCTTAATAAAGAAGTTTTAAACACTGAAATGTTTAATACTAGTAATAAGAATGAAGTGGTTGTAAAAATTGTTGAAAAAGCTATTGAAGATAACTCTCAAGCACTTAGCTTTGTTTCAACTAGGTTATTTACAGAAAGTTTAGCTAATTATGTAGCTGGAAAAATAAAGAAAAAAATTAATCAAGATCAGAAAAAACGATTTAAAAAAGTAGCTGAATCAATACTTGATGTTCCAAAGAAGAAAGGATCAAGACCCACATCTACCTGTTTGAAATTAGCTGAATCTGCTGAAAATGGTGCAGTTTTTCATCATGCAGGTCTTTTCAATGAGCAAAAAGAGATTATTGAAGAAGAATTTCGAGCTGGAAATCTTCTTATGATTGCAGCTACTCCAAGTTTAATGTATGGAGTAAACTTACCTTCAAGATCTGTGATAATCCGTGATTATACTCGGTGGACTTCACAAGGTCCTCAATCTATTCCAGTTTTTGATTATGAACAAATGTCTGGAAGGGCTGGAAGGCCTCAATATGATGATGTAGGTTTTTCATACCTTGTAGCTAAATCTTTAGATGAAGCATATGATTTACAAGAGAGATATGTTAATGGTGAAGTTGAAAATACTAATTCAAAGCTAATTGAAAATAAAGACGCGATTTATAAGCAAATTATAGCTCAAATTGCTTCAAACTTATCAAAAAACCTAGAAGAAATCCAAAATTTCTTCAAAATGACATTTTATGGATATCAAATGAGTAACAATCCTTCAATGGCTCTTTTTGCAGATGAATCTTTAAAATTTGAAATTGAATCTGCTTTGGAATTTTTACTTCAAAATGGAATTATACAAGCTACTCCAAGTGGCTTAAATGCTACATCTCTAGGTAATTTAATAGCTAAATCTAATTATTCTGTAGAAACAGCTGTTAAATTAAAAGAATATGCAAACCAAATTGATGAAATTGACATTAATCAATTGATTTATCATTTGTCAACTACTCCAGATTTACCTTTAATCTCATTTAAAAGTAGAAAAAGTAAAGAACCTGTTAGAGAAGAGATGGCAAAAAAAGGACTTTTTGCTGCTAATGTCGGAAATCCTGAAGCTACTACCATAGCTTTAATTGAATGGATTAATGAGAGAAATGAGTATGAAATTGAAAATGCTTATAATGTTTATTCAGCTTCTACTAGACGTTCTGCATATGAAGCATCTCTTTTAGTCAAATTCCTTAAAAATATTTTTGAAACTCTTGGAAAATACAGTTTTTCAAAAGAATTAGATTATTTATCAGCTAGATTATATTATGGTGTAAATGAAGACTTAATCCCATTAGTTTTAGGTGTAAAACGTTTAGGTCGAAAACGAGCTAGGGCTTTAGTTGATGCATTTGGAGAAGATCTTAGGCCTTTTTCAGAAAAACAATTTCAAAATATTGAAGGAATTGGTCCAAAATTAGCTAAAAACATAAAAATATTTTCAGAATATAGTAATTAGTTAATTTTTAAAAAAAGATTATAAATTTTCAGAATATGAAAATTAAGTTAATTGTTTAAAAAAATAATTCACTATAAATAAAAAAAGTAATAAGGATATTAATATCCTTATTATAAAGCTGTAAAAGAATTTATAATTTGATTCATATCAGAATCTATTACCTTTAGACTTCCAGTTGTAAAAATCATTTTATAATAGTATCCATCTTTTATAAATCCTATAATTCGCTGTTCTCCTCCACCATTATCATAATATTTTAGTGAAACATCAAATCCTTTAACTCCATTAATAGTGATGTCTTTAGAGGAAATAAGTGTTTCATTACCAGTAGGTTGATTATATTTTTTATATTTTTCAATTGATGTTGAGCCTGCAGGTTGCATAAAAACACCTAAGATGCTTGTAGATCCTTTACTAGTTTTCAAGGATACAAGTTTATCAGTATTATTGGCTGGAGTATATATTGACCAAGTTGAAGGATAATTAAAAGATACATATCCATCATTAAAAACATTTCCTCCAGGTAGAGAATTAGAAATCTGCTCATCATTAAAAGTAGAAATAATATTATTATCATTATTATTATTTTCATTTAAGAAAGCACCTATTCCATAGAATCCTATTATAGCTACTAATATAATTCCTATAATTCCTACAATTCCTATGATAATTGTCTTATTTTTAGAGGTTGAACTGTTTTGAGTATTTCCACTATATTGACTTGATTGAGTATTTGGAACAATAATTTTATCTTCATTATTTTCATTATTTCCATCAAAGTTTTCAGTTTTCAATGATTCATTTTTAAAATCATTTCCACACGATACACAGAGTTTTGCTTCATCTATATTTGCTTTTCCACAATTTTCACAATATTTTACCATTATGTCACCTATATCTTCAATCTAATTTGAATTTTATTTTTTAATTCACCATAATTTTTTTAATTAAAAAAATTATAATAATATTTATATATTGTAATAAGACTTTAAATACAAACTAAAACTTAAATAATAATGATAATAATAACATAATCTTATTAGTAATATAATTTTATTAGTAATATAGTTATATTAGTAATATAGTTTTATTTATTTCCTTTCAATAGTTGTTTTTTATCAATTTTTTAATTGATTTAGAATATTTTCACTCTATTATTATTCAAAGCCATAATAATAAACTTGATAATTAGTCATATGGGATCGATTTGCAGCTAACTCAATAGCATATTCCTTTCCACCTAAGTAATCAACTAACCCAACATCCAAACCCTGTTGACCAGTATATGGCTTACCTTCAGATATATTTTTAACATAGTCATAGCTTAAGTTTCTATTATTGGATATAAGTTTTATAAAATAATCATATTCTTCATCTATCATTTTCTGAAGCATTTTATATTCTTCTGGAGTCAAATTTCTATAATCTGCTCCCATATCTTTATATTTTCCTCCGGTTATAGAGAATATATCTATACCTTCTTTTTTGTAATATTTGGATAGGTCTGCTAAGGTCAATATAACTCCAATACTTCCAACCCATGAAGTGGGACTAGCTACAATGGCATCTGCTCCACTAGCTACCATATATGCTGCTGAAGATCCTGTGTCACTTATCCTAGCTATGACTGGCTTATTTGAGTTATTAATTTTTACAAGCATTTCTTCACCAGCTACTGGACTTCCTCCAGGACTATTAATATCAATAACTATTGCTCCAATATTAGGGTTAGCTAAGGCGTCATCCATCATTTGATTGAATACATCGGGATTTGATATGGTGATATTTTCACTACTAGCACCATAACCAATTTCACCATAAACTGGAATAACTGCTACTGTAGTAGGACCAGAAATCATTGCTATTAAAGGAATAAATATCATTATAAATATTACAATAAAAATTATTCCAAATCCACCTAATATTCCTAATCCAAAATATTTTTTCTTTTCATCCATTTTATCACATATCAAGAAATTAATTACATATTATTATAAATTTTTAGACATTTTTATAAATTATTAAATATTATCTATACTTATCATTTTTTTTTAAAAAAAGCTTTAATAATCTTTTTTAACTCTTACTTTTTTATCACTATAAAATATGTTTTTAATTATTATATAAGTTACGAATTTTTTTAAATCTTTGATAGTTTTATATAATATTAATTATTAATATAATTATATTAATTATTAATATAATTATATTAATTTAATGGGTTAGGTGTCTTAATGAAAAAAACTGTTCGTTCTCCAGGTTCAGCTACTATAGTTAATGCAATAGCTACAGGTTTTGGAGCTGCTTTTGGAATCAATCTTGATATAATAGCTAAAGCTGAAACATTAGGCTCTGGAATAAAATGTATTCCTGATTTAGATATTGACACAACATTAATGGAACTTTGTGCTAAAAATGTTTTTGAGTATTATGGTATTGGTAAGGAGGATAACTATTTTCAAGAGATGGGTGTAAAAATTTCTACTAAGTCTAATTTACCTTCTGCTTCTGGTCTTTCTAGTAGCAGTGCTTTATCTAATGCAGTTACTCTAGCTGTAAGTGAACTTATTTCTTCAGAATTTGATAAAAAACCTATGAATGATATGGAAATTATTAATTTAGCTATTGATTCTTCATTTGAAGCAGGTGTTACTATTACTGGTGCCTATGATGATGCTACAGCATCTTACTTTGGTGGTGTTACAGTTACTAATAATATGAATCGTGAGATTTTAATAAAAGATGTAATGGATAACCACAAACTATTAATATATATGCCAAACATAGATTCAATGACTGCAAATTCAGATGTTATGAGGATGAAATTATTAGCTCCTTTAGTTGATATGGCATTTGAAAAAGCTCGTCATAAACAGTACTATACTGCATTAAACTTAAATGGATTATTGTATTCTGCAACTTTGGGTTTTAATACAAATTTGGCTATAGATGCTCTTGGAGCTGGTGCTATTGCTTCTGGTCTTTCTGGAACAGGTTCTGCTCATGTAGCAATTGTAGATTTAGAATCTAAAGATAATGTTAAAGAAATTTGGGATTCATATTCTGATTCTGGAAGAATAATTGAAACTGAGGTGGATAATCTTGGAACAAAAGTCATCAACTAGTAAACAAGATTTCACAGACTTAAAACTTGCTAGAAATATTCTTCAAGATTCAAGAAAAGAAATAGATCAAATTGATAATGAATTAATAGATTTAATTCAAAAAAGAACTTCTTTAGCTAATGATATTGTATTATCTAAATTAACTTTAAATATGGATATTTTTGACCCTAAAAGAGAAAAAATAATTCGAGAAAAAATTGAAAAAGTAGTTGTTGAAGAGAACTTAAATAATAATACTAAAAATGCTCTTATTGATATTATGGATATTTTGATAAATTTAAGTAAGCAACAACAAAAAGAGATTATCAATGATAATGAATAAATTATGACAAAAATTATTAGAAAAATATGAGAGGAGATATTATGGGAAATATTAGAACTTCATTTGTAAAAAGAACTTCTAAAGAACTTATAGAGGTTCATCAAGGTGTTTTTACTACAGATTTTGATGAAAACAAAAGGTTAGTAGCTGAAAATTCTACTGTAAGTACTAAACATTTAAGGAATAAAATTGCAGGATATATTACTAGATTAGTCAGACAACAACAAGCTGAAATGTAAGTTGTTATCTGTTTTTTAATCTTTTTTATATTTAATTGTGTGTTTATCTTTTTTTATAATATTTTATTTATTTATTAATTTTTTTTATTATAGGTTGTGTTTATCTTTTTTTATAATATTTTATTTATTTATTAATTTTTTTTATTATAGGTTGGTGTTTATCTTTTTTTATAATATTATTGTATTTAGTTATTTTTTTAGATAATATAATTATCTTATATATAATTGACTTTATTAAGTCATTAATAATCAATAGAATCATAATCAGAATCAAAACTATCTAGATTTAAATATATTATTTTTTTTATTATTTTCCTTAATTTTGTTTTTAATATCCACTTTAAAAGTCTTTATCTTATTTCGATATTTTTTAATTATATACACTTTAACTTTTTTATATTTATTAACACCAATGGAATTAATTTTAACTTTTTTTATTAATTTTTTACCAAAATAGATACCTAAAAGATTTTGCCCTGCGGTTTTCTTACCAATATTCTTAATAAAAACATAATGATATTTGCCTTTCTTATAAATCTTATATATCTTTAAGTCAGCTTTTTTCACAGGAACATTGTTCTGATTTGGGGTATTGTTTTTCCCTGAAAGAATCTCTGTATTTTCTTTTGGACTAAAAAAAACATTGGTTTGAGTAAAAGGCTTTTCTGAGTAAATAGCTTTATAAACATATCTTTGAATATTATTTATAAAACGACTATTAGTAACTACAAAATTACTGGCTAAGTTACAAATAGCCCCCCCACCACTTCCATTTTTTGCCTGATTGTTAGTAAATGTACAACTATCCACAGTCAATTTAGATGAAGTATAAATAGCCCCACCACCTTTTCCATTTATAGCTAGATTATTGCTAAAAGTAGAGGAAATGACACTAAGACTGCCAACAACATTATTATCAATAGCACCACCAACATCTGCTTGATTATTGTTAAAATTACAAGAACTTACAACTAATTTACCACTATTATAAACAGCTCCCCCACTAAATTTGCCTTGATTATTAGTGAAAGTTGAACCAATTATACTCATAGTACCTATAGAATAAATTGCACCTCCACTGCCACTTAAAGCTTTATTGTTACTAAAAACACAATTTGTTATAGTTAATCCTTCACCATAATAATTATATATTGCACCACCACTTCCACCATTTACTCGGTTATTTGTAAAGGTACAATTAGTAATAGTCAAACCATTACCCTTATTAAATATAGCTCCACCATAGTTAGTTACATATCCATTTCTTATAGTAAGATTTAGAAGTGTAACAGTAACATTTTCATTTATATTAAATATTCTACCTACATTTTGTCCATCAATAATAGCATTTCCTTTAGATTTACCAATAATGGTTAAATTTTTAGCAATATCTATTTCCCTATTATTCACACCAGAATAAATTCCATTATTTAGAATAACTTTATCATTTGGACTTGCAGTTCCAATAACTGCTTTGATGCCCCCAGTTGTGGTATTACTTATTGTTGTTTCAGAAGCACTTACGGCGCCAATCATATAAATAGCTAAAATAATAATTATTATGGATAATAATAAAGCGAATGTTCTTTTTATATTTACTTTATTAAAAATTTTAATCACCATTAAATTTATGAATTAACTTTTAAAAATAACTAAATTTTTTAATATTATAATAATATATATAATATATATATAGAATAATGCAAATAATGTTTGTGTTATTATTTATATATAATTTACATTATATGTAATTATAGTTTAATTGTAATTATATTATGTATAATAATATTTATATTTTTTTTATAAATAAAATATATATTAATAATTTAGTTTATAATTAAGATATATTTAATAATTCAGTTTATAATTAAGATATATTTAATAATTTAGTTTATAATTAAGATATATTTAATATATTCAATTTGTTGAATATAATTTGATTATGTAAGATATTCATGGGGTTTATATTTTATTAAAATGTTATAAATAATTAATTTTGAATATCAATTTTGATTCAAATATAAGGAGAAGGTTCTATTAGAAAAATTAATCTTATTTCATGGAATGTAAATGGAATTCGTGCAGTAACTAAAAAAGGATTTCTAGAATGGTTTAAATCATCTAAACCTGAGGCACTATGTCTTCAAGAAATTAAAGCTCAAGTTGATCAACTACCTAAAAAATTAATACAAATTCCTAACTATAATAGCTATTTTAATCCAGCTCTTAGAAAAGGGTATAGTGGTGTAGCTACTTATACAAATGTTAATGTTAATAGGGTATCTAATGGAATGGGTGTTGATAGATTTGATAGAGAAGGGAGATTTCATCGTTTAGATTTTGAAGATTTTATTTTAATCAATGTTTATTGGCCTAATGGTGGTATGAGTGATGAAAGATTACAATACAAATTAGATTTCTATGATACATTTCTTGATTATGTAAATAACTTAAGGGATGAGGGAAACAGCCTTGTAATATGTGGAGACTTAAACACAGCACATAAACCAATAGATTTAGCTAGACCTAAAGAAAACGAAAAAGTTTCAGGGTTCCTGCCAATTGAACGGGAGTGGATAGATAAATTCATAGATAATGGGTATGTGGATACATTTAGGATGTTTAATGATAAACCCGAGCAGTATACTTGGTGGAGCTACAGAACAAAGGCAAGAAATAGAAATGTAGGTTGGAGATTAGATTATTTCTTTGTAAATAAAGAATTTAAAGATAATGTGGTAGATTCTTATATATTATCTGATGTATTAGGATCAGATCATTGTCCTATAGGATTAAAAATAGAAATTTAAGATTTTTGTTTAAGTTAAGTAAATATTATTTTTTTATTTTTTATTTTAATTAATTATAAAAGCTTTTAATATTTATTATTTTTTTATTTTTTATTTTAATTAATTATAAAAGCTTTTAATATTTATTAATTAATTAAATTATTTTTAATATATTTATAAAATATTATATAATATCTATAAAAATTTTGAAATTATTATATTATTAAATTATAATTATAAAATTATTTATATAATTATTATATTTAATTATAAATTTAATTTATATAATATTTATAAAATTATTATCAATTTATTTATTAATCTGTAAGTTAATCTATGTCTATTCCTAATTTTCCTAAAACTCTTCCTAAAAGTAAGGTTACAATTACAACTATCATTGTTACTATAATTGCATAAATAACTAATCCTATCACAGCTGATTCGGCTGTTAAAAATTCTTTTATAACTGCTTGAATAGCTTCGTTCCAAGCTAAACCTGCAACAAATGCAAAAGCAGTTATTATTAATGTAGCTATTGTTTTTATAGTTTGAATTTTTATATTATCTGCCATATTTATCACCATATTTATTGTTCTGATTTTTATCTTTTTATTAAACTAAAATATATTCTATTAATATTTATTATTTTCATTTTTTCTAAGATTTTGATGATTGAATATAATCATTGATTAACTTTGAGATGAAATTTAATGAAAGTTTTTCAGATCTAAATATTGGAAAACCTGAGAATTTTATATGTTGTTTTTTATCTAATTTTAAACAAATATTTCTACCTATTACTTTACTTTCTATCATACATGGCCAAGGTAACCTTAATTGTTGATTGTTGATTGTTCCATTTTCAATAACGATTCCTGGATTAGCTATTCTCATTGAAGATTTAATTGTTCTTTGATTATCATCAGGGATAATTATAAAATCATTTAATCCTTCTAAAAATACATATTCATCATTTCCATTTCCTTCAAAAGGTAGTGTGTGAAATTGTGGTAAGTCAATGTGACTTTTCCATCCATGTGATATTTTCTCTAGTGCAATTTTTTTATCATTTTCATTTGAATTCAATCGCATTGTAGCACTATATTTCATTTTTATTCTCCTATTTATTAATCACAGATTTAAATGTTTTACTTTCAAATATCAATTTATTATAATATTAAGTAGATATTACTTTAATATAAATATAATGTATAATTATATTATATTTGTTTAAAATTTAATATAAAAAACCATATTAATACAAAACTTTAAGTATTTGTAAATGTATAATATATAACAATAATAAACTAATTTGATTATTCATAACTTCAAATTATAAACTTAAAATATAAAAATTATAAAATTTACAAATACTTTTCTTATCTGGAGGGTGAAAAGTTATGAAATTTAGAAGTAAATTACTGATTTTAATTGTTTTATTAATATGTTCAATGATGATTTTATCTTTGACTGCAGTTTCAGCAGCTGATAACTATAAGGAGCTTAAAAAGAAAACGAAGATTTCTGCTGTTAATAAGATTAATCCAAAAAATACTGTTGTTAATAAAGCTGTAACAAAAAATAAAGTTAAAATTAAAACATTAACTAAATCAAATGCTAAAAAATTTATCAAAAAACAGAAACCTTCATCGAAAAGTAGTAAAACAACTTATAAACAAGCTTATGATTATAAAAACAAAAAAATGGTATGGTTTAATGTAAATAGTAATGCAAACATTAATCAATATCCTGGAGGTCTTAGATTAATCACCCAATCTTCTAACTCTAAGATAAGCTATGCCATGGTGACTAGTACAAAAACTAAGAATAGCTATAATGCAAAAACCAATACTAACACAACTACTACTTATAAAATATTATATAATGTCAAGAATTCAAAGTCAAAAGTTGTAATGGTGAACCAAACTTCTGTAAAAATAAATTCTACAAATTTACCTAATGAATATTTAGAAGCTACAACTAATGCTGAAGTTAATAATCCAAAAATTGTCGCACTTGCAAAGCAAATAACTAAAAGTTGTAAAAGTGATGATTATTATAATAAAGCTAAACTAATTTATAATTGGGTTCAAGTAAATATTGATTATGATCTTATTGCTAATATGTCTGCTGTACAAATTTTAAGTCAAAAAGGTTCTAACGGTCATTATAAAGCATTTTGTGTTGGATTTTCAAATGTAATGGCTGCATTATGTAGGGCCGTTGATGTTCCAGTAAGATATCATGTTATATTCTTTTTTGAAAAAGAATATTATCCTTTCCAAGGGCATGAGGGGCATGTTTATACTCAAGTTTATGTTAATGGGCAATGGTTATTTGCTGATGCTGCAACAGTTGGTTTTATAGCACCTCTAAACTACAAAAGTTACCTCCAAGAAATGCCAACCCAACCTGGAGGAAGTTATTATACTTATACCAATAGCTGGAATTATTGGAATTTTACTTGCAATCATAATTTAAATAAACATAGTGATCCAGTTATAATCAAAGAAGCTAGTGGGGTTCCAGTTTTGGAATTTTTCAATCTTTCAGTTTCAGTTCCAACTGCAAGTGCTGCTTATAATATTTTATATTCATATGCAAGTTCAAATGGATACTATATTTACAAAAATATTTATGACGAGGAATATGTAAATATTATAAATCCAAATGTCTCTGTGTTATGTTGGATATTCGATTATTTTGATAGTTCTGGAAACTTATTAGGGTATATTGGTATTGATATAAATGGTATTCTTTATCCAGTAGACTATTTTGGTTAATGTCTTCGGAACAGATAAGAAACAATATAATTACTATTATAATAAATTTAATGAAATAATGATAGGGGAAATTTTATGAAATTATTTAATAAAAATCATGTTTATATATTAGGCATTGTATTAATGTGTTTAATGTGTTTTACAATGATATCATCTGCTAGTGCTGCTACTGTTAATGAAGGCATGACTAATAGCCAAATTCAAGCAGTTATTAATTCTTTGATTCCCAATGAGGTTTTGACTTTTCTTAATACTGGTGTGGGAGAATATACTAACATATCATTAATTATCGATAAGGCTATCACAATTACATGCGATTATGGTGTTAAACTTATTGGTACTGTGGGGTTTAATGATTATGCTTTTAATGTTACTGGTGTAGATAATGTTAATATAACTAATTTTACAATATCAAATTACACTACAGCTATTTCTGTTGAATCAGCTAATAACACAAACATTTCAAATAATACAATAGATAATGTTACTACGGGTATTTCTGTTAATAATTCTACCAATACAACTATTGAAAAAAATAATATTTCTAATAGTAGTGGAAATGGGATTAGTGTTGATAACTGTGAAAATGTTACTATAGAGGAAAATATAGTCGAAGATGTTGGAAATGATGGAATTTCTGTAAATGGATCTAATTATACAAATATAACCAATAATACTGTTAAAAAAAGCAAAAATAATGGAATTTCTGTAAAATCTTCTGATTATTCAAATATTACTAAAAATGTTATAAGAAATAATACATTAGGTGTCAATCTTAATGATAGTTATTCAATTAACTTAACTAATAATACAATTAATGATAACAATAAGCAAGGCATTTACATAAAATCTGGACAAGTTATTAATGTTACTGGAAACTCTTTGGTGGGAAATGGGGATTATGGAATTTTCACTGCAGATTTTCATCAGGGATTAATTAATAATAATAATATAATCTCCAATAAAGGAGGGATTATTTTAGAATCTTCTCAAAATATAAACATTCTCAGTAATAATATAAAAAATAATACTGGTTATGGTGTATTTTCTAAAGATTCTTCAGCATTATACATAAACAATAATAATGTTACTGGTAATTCTAATACAGGAATATATGTAAATTCTAATATAGGATTAATTAATGGAAATCTTATTGATAATAATAAAGATGGCATTTATGTATATAACTCTAAAAATTTCAATATTACAAATAATATTATTAGAAATTCAAATCTAGGAATAACTACAAAAGATTCATCTAATATTCATATAGATAATAATACTCTAAACAATCTTAATTTGGCTATTTCATTGTCTAATTTAATTACTGCTAGTATTAGAAACAATACTATTATAAATATTCAAAACAACGGTTTAACAGCATTTTCTTCTTTAGGTATCCATATCTTTTATAATATATTTAAAGATATTAATGCTAATGGAATTTATTTAGACAGTTGTAAAAATGGTTTGATAGTTGAAAATCGTTTTGAAAATATTAAAAGTAATGGTATTAATTCATATAATTCAAATAACCATATTTATGACAATAATTTCATAAAAAATGCTTTATGTATTTACATTGCATCTGGATCTAATATCATTGAATTAAATAAGTTTTTAAATAGTACAAAAGCAATGAATATAGCTGGAAATAGTAGTGATGTAACATCTAATTATATTAATAATTGTGTTAATGGAATTTCAGTTTCTGGTATAGGCAATATTTTCAGTTTGAACAATATATCTAATATTAAAAAATATGGTATTTTAATTGAAGGGTATAATACTAAAGTTTATAACAATATTTTTAACAAAAACTATATAAGTATCCGCGTGGATTCCGAAACTAACACTATAGATTCTAATATAATAAAAAATTCAAACAACATTGGTATTCATGTTGTTAATCATGGATATAATATTATAATAAAAAATAACATCTCAGGTAATAGTAAAATTGGAATTAAAATAACATCTAATAGGAACAATATAAATAGTAATTTTATTAATGGTGCAAAAGTAGGAATACATATACTTGGGAATTATAACCATTTAGAGAAAAATAATATTAAAACAAAAAAAATTGGAACCAAAGTTAAAGGGTCTAAAAATAATTTACTAAGAAATAATATTTCAAATGTTAAAATAGGCGTGCACTTCAAGGGAAATAACAACAAAATATATAAAAATATTATTAAGTCTAAAAATAAAGGAATATATCTTAGTGGAAAACAAAATGATTTATTTAAAAACAAAGCTACTAAAAATAAATTGCATGGAATAGAATTAAAAGGTAGTAAAAACATAATTGATTCTAATAGACTTTCACAAAACAAAGGTTATGGCCTTAAAATTAAAGGACACTATAATAAAATAATAGATAACAATATTAATAAAAATAAGAAAGGAGTATTGTTAAGAGGAAACAAAAATACAGCCAGTAAAAACATTTTTACTAAGAATAAAAGTCGACATGTGGAAATTAAAGGAAAAAACAATAGATTAAGAGCTAATAAGTACCGATAATATGAGTTATTTATACATTTGATAATATGTCTAAAGAAATCGATGAAGACAAAGCTTTTGAAGCAGCTTTAAATGGAAAAATGGGCTGGAAATGTGCATGTTCATTGGATATTGTCGATAAAAAATCCAGTTTATTTGAAATAAGATGTAAAAATTGTGGAAAAACTTTTAAATCAAATATAAAAAAAGATCTATGTTTTGATTGCAGTAAAAAAGTTAGAGGAAAAAAACAATAGCTTTTTTTGAATATATTCTTACTTTTTTTATTTTATTTTAAATTATTTTAATTATTATCTTTTCATTTTTAATTGATTTAATAATTATTTTAATTATTTATTTTATTTTAAATTATTTTAATTATTATCTTTTTATTTTTAATTGATTTAATAATTATTTTAATTATTTATTTTATTTTAAATTATTTTAATTATTATCTTTTTATTTTTAATTGATCTAATAATTATTTTAATATTTAATTATTTTATATATTTATTATTAATTATTCTAATTTTTTTAAATTATTTTTTATTATTTTATTATTTTTTATTATTTTATAAAAATTTTTTCAAGCAAAACTTTTTATATAACTTCTAACCCATCTATATTATGTTATCATATAACATGAAAAATTTTTTAAGTTATTCTTTAATTATATGATATAATAAATAAATTATTCTAATTATGTAATTTCTAGCTAGTATAAGTATCTACTTTATAATACTAATTAAAATTAATTGTTTAAAAAGAGATATATAAACAATTTTTAAAGATAGGGATTACAATCAAAAATTAAATTGATTTTAAAATTATAGGTGAAATAATGGCACAGTATAATCAACCAATTTTTATCTTACCTGAAGATACCCAACGTTTTTTAGGTAGAGATGCTCAAAGAATGAATATAATGGCTGGAAAAATATTATCTGAAACTGTAAGGACTACTCTTGGTCCAAAAGGAATGGACAAAATGCTCGTTGATAGTATGGGTGATGTAGTTATTACTAATGATGGTGTAACTATACTTAGAGAAATGGATATAGCTCATCCAGCAGCTAAAATGCTAGTTCAAATAGCTAAAAATCAAGAAGATGTTGTGGGGGATGGAACTACAACTGCAGTTATTATTGCAGGAGAACTTCTTAAAAAGGCTGAAGAGTTATTAGATGAAGGAATTCATGCAACAGTTATTGTAAGAGGGTATAGGCAAGCTGTTACAAAAGTTCTTGAAATATTAGATGACATATCTATTGATGGAAAAGATGAAGACACTCTTATGAATGTAGCTATGACTGCTATGACTGGTAAAGGATCAGAAAAAGCAAAAGAACCTTTAGCCAGATTAATTGTTGATGCTGCTCTTAAAGTAGAAGAAAATGGTAAGGTTGACAAGAAAAATATTAATATTCAAAGAGTTTCTGGTGCTAGTGTAGATGAATCTGAAATTGTTGATGGCATTCTTGTAGATAAAGGTAAAGCGGATCCGAGTATGCCTAAAGAGGTAAAAAATGCTAAAATTGCATTACTTAAATATCCTTTGGAAGTTAAAGATTTAGAAACTGATGCTAAAATTAATCTTACAAGTCCTGATCAAATTAATGCTTTCTTAGAAAATGAAGAACAAATGATTCGTGATATGACTGATAAAATCATAGATTCTGGGGCTAATGTGTTATTCTGCCAAAAAGGAATAGATGACATGGCATTGCATTACTTATCAAGAGCAGGAATTCTTGCAGTAAAGAGAACTAAAAAATCTGATATGAATCGCCTTGAAAAAGCTACTGGTGGAAAAATCATTACTAATGTAGATGATCTTGGTTCTGATGATTTAGGTGAAGCAGGAATTGTTTTTGAAAAGAAAATATTTGATCAAATGATGGTATTTATTGAAGAATTGAAAGATCCAAAAGCTACATCTATTATTCTTAGAGGAAGTACTAAACATGTTACAGCTGAAATTGAAAGAGCTTTAGAAGATGCTTTAGGTGTCGTAGCTGCAACCCTCGAAGATGGAAAAGTCGTTATTGGTGGCGGAGCTCCTGAAATAGAAATGGCTCGCCAACTTAGAGAATATGCTGATTCTATTAGTGGGAGAGAGCAATTGTCTGTAATTGCTTTTGCAGAAGCTCTTGAAATTGTTCCATCAACTTTAGCTGAAAATGCAGGTTTAGATACAATTGATATGTTAGTAGACCTCAGAGCTTCTCATGAAAAATCTTATTTTATGGGATTAGATGTATTTAAAGGGCAAGTTACTGATATGAAAGAAGCAGGAGTTGTTGAACCCCAAAAAGTTAAAAAACAAGCTATTCAATCAGCTGCTGAAGCTACTGAAATGATTCTAAGAATTGATGATTTGATAGCTGCCAGAGGAGCTCTTGAAGCTGTCGATCCTGATGATTCTTTGGATGATAGTGGCATGCCTCCTATGGGTGGTATGGGTGGTATGGGTGGAATGCCTCCTATGATGTAATCATTTACATCATTTTTATCATTTTTTTAATTTTTATATTTTTCTACTAATTTCTATATTTTTTTTTAAAAATTTTTATTATTTTTTTATTTCTTATAAGTTCTTAGTAACTTTTATTATTTTTTTTATATAATTTCATTTTTATTATTTTTCAGTTTTTATTTTTGATTGATTTTAAATTTATTAATAATTCGTTATTTTATAAATTAAAATAATAAATAACATTCGTTTTAATCACATTCAAAAAAGGAACCTTTAAATAGTTTAAAAAACATATAATAATTTCTCTATTATTAAATATTTAAATTTGAATTTGTTATATTATTAATGTTTTAAGTTTTTCTTAGACTTTTTCACATTCATTTATTCAATCAGATTTAAATATCTTAGAGGCGGATTTAAGAATTGTAGTTTTTTTAAAATTATTAATGGCAAATTTAGTGTTTGTACACATTTAATAAGTTTATAAAACTAGCTACAATTTTTTTTTAAATATGTCTGTTAAATATGAATATAATAGATTAATCGATTTATTGATAGACAATCTATAATAAATGGATTCTAATAAATATGTTGATATTATTTAATAGATAAAACTGTGAGGTATAAATATTAGATGTTTATTTAAATTAAGATATATTAAAATTATTATGTTGCTGGTGATAACTGTTCTTTTGGCATGTAGCATTAGTTTTGCTACTGATTCTAGCAATAATATTAATTCTACTAACAGAGAAACTAATGTTAGTAATGAAGTTACTAATAATGACACTATTATGAATTTTAGTAGTTCAGATTCTATTTCCTCAAATGTTAAAAGTTCAAGTTCAGTAAGTATTAAAACAACCCCTCTTGCAGCAGGAGAACCTACTAAACTTTCTCAATCTGTAATTTTTGCAGCTTCTAAGAATGTTACAAATTATGTGGCTAGAAATGGAAAGTTGCCTAATTCTGTGACTATTTCTGGGGTAAAATTTTCAATGAATGAATATATGTATTTAGTTTCAAGAGCAATTACATTAAAATACTCAAAATCTACTAGTCCTGTAACTATTATTTGGAATGTTAAGAATCCAACCAAAACTTCTGGATCCACTATAAAAAAGTCTATTCCAAAGGGGACTTATATTAATTTTGCAAAAAAAACTTATAAGTTTATTAATAAATATAAAAAAGCACCTAATTATTTAAATTCTAAATATGGTAAAGTTCAATATCAAACAGCTATATTTGGTTTTTCAAAAATTGGTTCATATATATCTTCTCACAAGAAACTTCCAAGTTCTTTAACCTTAAAAGTTGCTAAAAATAGTAAATTAAATAAAAACAAACCAATTTTTTCAAGGAGCATAATTTCAAATTCTCCAAATATTCCATATTATAATCTTAATGCAAGTCAAAATGCTATTTGGGTTCATTCTGGTGATATGAAAAATGTAAATTTGAATTTACTTAGTAAATTTGGGATTGGAAATATATTTTTACATGAAAATGCATTTAAAAACTATGATTATACAATAAGCTGGATTAAACAAGCTTCTGATAAAGGATTTAAAGTCCATGTTTGGTTTACCACATTTTATAATGCCACTAGTAATAAATGGACTAATCCAATAACTAATGGTAAATTAAATCAAAATTATTTTAATCAAGTTATATCTAGAGCGAATTCTTATGCATTAATAAATGGGGTAGCAGGAATTCACTTGGATTATCTTAGGTATCCAGGATCTGCAAAAAATAAAGCTTCTATCTTTAAATATGGCAATGGAAAAAATGGTGCAGATGCAATTACTGAGTTTGTAAGACAACTTTCAGTTTCTGTAAAATCTATAAATGAAAGTATAGTTCTTTCAGCTGCTTTAATGCCTGAAAAATCAAACGCAATCATTTTTTATGGGCAAAATGCTCCTAATTTAGGAAAATATCTTGATATATTAGTTCCTATGTTATATAAAGGTAATTATAAACAAAAAACTTCTTGGATTAAGTCAACAACTCAATGGTATAAGTCAAATTCAGGAGGTGCTGAAGTCTGGGGAGGATTATATGGTTATTATTCTGATAAAAATCTAAACAGACTATCTATTGCTGAGTTGACTGTTGACTGTAAATCTGTTTTTAATGGTGGAGGAAATGGTATTGCTATATTCAGGTGGGGAATAACTAATTTATTTGATTTATTAAGTATTTAATAGTTATTTTTCATTTTTTTATTTTTTAATATTTTTTTAATTTTTTAAAAATATTGAAGTTATTATAATGTTATATTAATAAATTATAAAAAAAATATAAATTATAAAAAAAATATAAATTATAAAAAAATTGTAAGATTTATAAAAATATTTATTAAAAATCTTTAATAAATTATTATAAATAATATATATTTATTTTAAAATAAATATTTAAGAATTTTAAATATTAGGCGGTATAAATATTTTTGGTTTTAAAAAAAATAGTAACAATAATGATATTAATAATGTAAATAGTAAAACAATTACAAAATGCAATGTTAATTGTGATATAAATAGTAATATAAACTGTCTTGATAATATTAGTAATACTATTAATGATAACAGTATTAATAACAGTATTAATGCTGAAATTAATAATAGGACTCATAAACTAATTAAAATTGCATACAAGTGGTTTATATCATTTCTTTTAATTTTAACTCTTTTATTAGCTTTCAATGCAATATTTTTAGAGAATAATCAATCAGTAAATTATAATCAAGAATTCGGTGGATTTAATTTAATCGATTCATCATTTATTTCTAATTTTAATCTTTTGGTTTTCAATAAAGAACCTTCTTATTCAAAAGATATCAATAAAGCTTCTGCATCCACTACTGTCTCTCCTAATTCTAAAGCTAAGTTATCTTCGATTGGATCTTCAAAATCAGTATCTCAAAGTAGTGTTATATCTGCTTCAAAAAATCTTAATATTTATGTAAATAAAAACAAAAAATTACCTAATACAGTTACTGTTGAAGGATACAAATACTCTATTCCAGAATTTACTTATTTAATGGGTAAAACAATAGAATTTAAGAAGAAAAAAATTACTTCAAGAATAGATGTTAAATACAATGTTAAAAATCCGAGTAATCCTTCGGGTAAATCTATTAAAACAAAGGTTTCTTCATCTAACTTTTATAATTATGCTTTAAAAACAAGTAAATACATAAATAAAAATAATAAGGTTCCAAATTATATCAATGGAGTTAAAAACACGAAAATCCAGTATCAAACATCAGTGTATATGTTTTCATCTGTTCTGAGCTATCACTACCAGAAAAAGAAGTTGCCAAGTTCAATTTCAATAAATGTAGCAAAATCTCATAAAATGAATAAAAATATTCCAAATTACACTAGAACACCATATACTAAAAGTATTACAAATACAAATGCCATATGGATTCAGAGTAAAGATTTTAATAATGTTAACTTAGATAAATTAGCTGAATCAGGTATAGGAAATGTATTTTTACATGAAGGATCGATTTCTAAATATGGAAAATCGAAAGTTATTAGTTTTGCAAAAACTGCAGCTAGTAAAGGGATTAAAACTCATTTATGGATTCAATGTTTTTATAGTAATGGAACATGGGTAAATCCTGTTAATCCAACTACAAAATCTTATAATCAAGTTTACTTCAATACAATCCTTTCTAAAATAAAAACTTATTCAAGAATGGATTATATTGGGGGAATTCATCTTGATTATTTAAGATATCCTGGAACTGCATATAAATATAACTATTCTAATGGGGTTTCTGGGGAGAAAGCTGTTACTAAATTCACAAGTCAAGCTAAATCTTATATAAATAAATATAATGCAAATATGATTCTTTCTGCGGCTGTAATGCCTGAAACTTCATCTAATGCTTATTATTATGGTCAAAATATTCCTCAATTAGGTAAATACTTGGATATAATAACTCCAATGGTCTATAAAGGGAACTATAATAAAAATACAACTTGGATAAGTTCTACTAGTAAATGGTTTGTAAAAAATTCAGGAGGAGCTAGAATTTGGACTGGTTTGCAAACTTATCAAAGTGATAATAATGCAACTCCTCTTTCATCTTCTGTATTAACTGCTGATGGTAAAGATGCTTTAAATGGAGGTGCAAATGGTATTGCTCTGTTTAGATGGGGTTTAACTGTATTTTTTAACTTTTTAAGTTTGTATTAGTTTTTATAACTAATATTTTTCATTTTTTAGCTTTATTTTATATTTTTTTTTATTTTTCATTTTTTAGCTTTATTTTATATTTTTTTTTATTTTTCATTTTTTGCATTATTTTTCATTTTTTATCTGTTACTTGTTATTTTTTCATTTTTTATTTAAAAATTATATATAAAATATCTTTATAATGATTAATAATGATAAAATTTATATATCATATAAATTAAATAGATGTATATTATAATATTAATTTAACTTTTAAAAAAATAGAAAAATTCTTATAAAATCCTATGTATTATTCAGTACTATTGAAGAATAATATGTAGTATTTACTGTTTATATTAATTAGAATCTCTGGAGTTGATTAAATGGAAAAATCTAAAAAAGTGATTGAGGATCAAAATAAAAAAACTAATAATAATGAAAATCAAATTGTTCCTCCTAACCATAAAATCGTGGAAAGAGCAATTATCAAAGATTGGGATAGGGAAATCCTAAAAGCTGAGGATATCGAAAGTTATTGGGCAATAGAATCTGAACAGTTTGATTGGTTTAAAAAATGGGATAAAGTCCTTGATGAAAGTGAAAAACCTTTTTACAAATGGTTTGTAGGTGGAAAAATCAACCTTGCACATAATGCTGTTGATAGATGGGTTAAATCTGAAAAAAGAAATAAAGTAGCTATCCTCTATGCTAATGAACGTGGGGATGAAATTAAACTTACTTATTATGAGCTTTATCGTGAAATAAATAAAATGGCTAATGCTCTTCGCAATTTAGGAATAAAAAAAGGTGATTGTGTTTCATTGTATCTTCCAATGTGTCCAGAACTTGTTATTTCTATGTTGGCCTGTACTAAAATTGGTGCAGTCCATAGTGCAATTTACTCAGGTCTTTCTTCTGTAGCTGTAGTAGAAAGAGTTAATAGTATTAAATCTAAAGTTGTTATAACTGCAGATGGAACATATAGACGTGGAAAAATTATTAATTTAAAATCTGTCATTGATGAGGCAATATTGCAATGTCCTACTGTGCAAACAGTAGTTCTTGTAAATCATACTGGTGAATACAATGATGTAACTGATCTTCGAGGAAATGAGATTTTCTATGAAAGTTTGGTTGAAGGTGAAAAGGATACTTGTTGCAGTGAAATGAATGATGCTGAAGACCCATTATTTATTCTACATACTTCAGGAAGTACTGGTCAACCAAAAGGTGTTGTCCATACTACTGGAGGTTATATGGTTGGAATAGCTACTACTCTTCGTAATGTCTTTGATATTCATGATGATGATCTTTGGTGGTCAACTGGAGATGCTGGATGGATTACTGGCCATAGTTATACTATATATGCTCCTCTTCTTTTGGGTACAACTACTTTAATCTATGAGGGAGCTCCTGATTATCCAGATCCAGGTATCTTGTGGAGTATTATTGAAAAATATGGTGTAACTAAATTTTATACAGCACCAACTGCTATACGTCATTTAATGAGATTTGGTAAAAAATATACGAAATTATATAATTTGGATAGTCTAGAAATTCTTGGAAGTGTTGGTGAACCAATTAACTATGATGCATGGAAATGGATGTATGATGAGATTGGAAAAAGCAAGACTCCTATTATGGATACTTGGTGGCAAACTGAAACCGGTATGCATATGATTTCTCCAATACCAATAGCGGATTTGAAACCAGGTTCTGCAACAAAACCTCTTCCAGGTGTTCATATAGCTATTGTAGATGAAGAAGGAAATGAACTTGAAAAAGGTAAAAGGGGTTATTTAGCTATTACGAAACCATGGCCTGCAATGTTTAGAACTCTTTTTAATGATAAAGAGCGTTACAAAAAAGATTATTGGGAATTTTTTTCAAATGGTATATATAAAACTGGTGATATGGCTAGAATGGATGAAGATGGCTATGTCTGGATTGAAGGTAGGTCTGATGATGTTTTAAAGATTGCTGGTCATAGAATTGGTGCTGTTGAGGTTGAAAGTGCTTTCAATAGTCATCCTGCAGTAAATGAAACCGCTGTAATAGGTAAAGAAGATCCAGTTAAAGGGCAGTTGATTAAGGCTTTTTTAATTCTTAATAAACCTCATGATTTAGATATGCCTTTTAAAGAAGATCATGATGCAACTCTTAGAGAAGAATTAAAGTTGCATGTTAGGCATACTTTAGGGCCGGTAGCTGTTCTTGGTGAGATGGTTTCTGTCGAATCTCTTCCAAAAACTAAAAGTGGAAAGATTATGAGAAGAATCCTCAAAGCTAAAGAAGAAGGTGAAGATTTAGGAGACACATCTACTTTAGATGATTAAATCTATTTCTTTATTTTTTATTTCTTTATTTTTTATTTTTTTATTTATCTTTTTTTATTTATCTTTTTTTATTTTCTTTTATTTTATTCAATCTTTTTTTTATTTTTTTATTCAATCTTTATTTGATTCTTTTTATTATAACAATAAGTTCTTTTTTATAATTTATAATTTTATTGAGATGATATAAATTTTATATTAGCAAAAATTTTTATATTATGTATGTTAATATATTTTTAATTAAATTGTTGTATTATTTTATTATTTTATTATTATGAAAATTTTTGAATTTGGATTTTTTGTGATTTTTATGAATAATAGGGAGTTAAGTGAAAATATAGAAGAATATTTGGAAGTTCTTTATAAATATGGAAATAAAGAGAGTTATCTTTCTACTACTAAGATTTCTAAGATGTTAAAAATAGCTCCCAGTAGTGTTAGTCAGATGCTGAAAAAATTGGAAGATTTGGGATATATTAATTATGTTCCTTATAAAGGGGCTAATTTATCTGATGAAGGATTTAAAATAGCTCAAAAAATCACAAGAAAGCACAGAATTCTTGAAAAATTCTTAATAGATGTATTAAATATAAGCCCCCAAAATGTTCACCTCCAAGCTTGTGATATGGAACATTCATTATCAGATGAAGCTGAAAGAGCTATGTGTCATATTCTAAAACATCCAGATATTTGTCCAGATGATAAATTAATTCCACCATGTGATTTTGATTTTACAAATTGTAATGATTGTTTAAATGATGAAAAGGATTTTGAAGAAATTGGTATTAGAAAATCTAATTTAATACCTATTTCTGATCTGTATTCTAATGAAAAAGCAGAAGTTTCTTTTATCAGAGGAGATATAAATGTATTAAAAGAGTTAATGTCTTTAGGAATAGCTATTGGAACTCCTGTTCAAGCTGATGAAATAAATCAATTCAATAATTCCTTGGAAGTTTTGGTAAATGATTCAAAAATAGAAATTCCTATATCTATAGCTAACAATATTTTTGTAAAAATTTTCTAGGTATTATATTTTTTTATTTTTTTTAATTTTATATATCCTTTTCTTTTTTTATTATTTCTTATTTTTTTATATAATTATTTTAATTATAAGATTATTATAATTATTAATGGAGTATTAAAAGATTACATTATTATTAATTTCATTATTCTATTTCCTTTACTCATATATTCATTTTATATTTTTTAAAATTCTAATTATTTCTTTCATTGAATATTTTTCATAATTTTAGTAAATCTATTATATTTATTTAAAAAGAACTAAATTTTAATAATAGCTAAATTATATTAATAAGAATTAATATATTATGAATAATATAAAAATATAATATAATTAATTATTAATGTATAATATACTATTACTTTATCAATAATTAAATTAATAATTATTTTAATAATAATATTAATAATTATATTAATTCACATTAATAACTATATTATAATAATTATTAATAATTATATTAATTCACATTAATAACTATATTATAATAATTATTAATAATTATATTAATTCACATTAATATCAATGTTTAAAATATTTGTTTATTTAAAGTTTATAAATTAAATATTATAATTAAATTATACTATCTTAATATGTTTATATAAATAAAAATAAAATATAAGAAGGTTGTGAAGCTAGTGGAACTAATAGTAGCTAAGTTCGGTGGAACTTCGATAGGAAATGGGGAAAAAATAAGAAGAGCGGCTCAGTCAGTTGTTAATGAGCATATGAAAGGAAATAAAGTAGTTGTAGTAGTATCTGCAATTGACAAGACAACTGATGACCTTATTAAGATAGTTAAGGATTCTGTGGAATCTAATGTTAGTGATAAACAAATGGCTGAAATATTATCTATGGGGGAAATGACTAGTGTACGAGTAGTATCTACTGCAATTGAATCTTTAGGAGTTAAATCAGAATATATTGATCCTTACTCTGATAAATGGCCTCTTATTACAGATAATAATCTTTTAGAAGCTAATATTGACTTTTCAACCTCTGAATCAATGGCTAATGAATTGATGAAAATATTAGATCAAGGAGTAATTCCTGTAGTATGTGGGTTTTTAGGTAAAGGTCCTAATGGTGAGATAACTACTCTTGGAAGAGGGGGAAGTGATATTACAGCTTTCCTTCTTGGCCATATTTTAAATGCTGATGAAGTAATCATAGTAACTGATGTTGATGGGGTAATGTCAACAGATCCTAATAAAATTCAAGAAGCGGAAAAATTGGATAAAATATCTGTAGAAGAAATGAGAGATTTAGCTACTCATGGAGCACAAGTTCTCCATCCTCATGCATTAAAATATAAAGATTCAAAAATAAGTGCAAAAATCATTAGCCATGAAAAAGGAGATCTTTCAAGTAGTGGAACTTCCATCGTTGGGCCATATGAGGGGGAAATGATGAAAACTACTATGTTATATCCAGAACCGATATCTGTAGTAGCTATTGTTGGAGATGGAATGCTTAAAAGACCAGGACTTCTTTCAAAATTAACCTCAATTTTAGCTGAAGATGAAATAAATATATTTGGTATTTCAGCAGGCCAAAATTCTATAACTATTTTTGTTAATAAAAAAAATGCACTACGCGCTTACCATTTACTTCATGATATTGTCATTGATTCTCAAGAATTAAGTTCTCTTTCACTTGGCAAGGAAATAGCTATGTTAACAGTAGTTAGCCCAGATTTTATTGAGACTCCTGGGATAATATCAGATATTACTGAACCATTAAGGAGTAATAATATAAATATTGTGGAAATTTCATCTTCACAAACTGCAATTGTTATTTTTGTTGAATGGGAAGATGGTACAAAAGCATCTGAACTTGTTAAAAACGTTTTGGAATAATTATAATTATTAATATAATAAATTAAATTATTTAAATTATAATATATTACAATTTCTAAAATAATATCAAGTTAAATTTAATAAATTAATTACTTAAATTATAACATAATAACAATTTCTAAAATAATACAAAGTTTATCATAAATAATTAAATATAAAATAATAACAATTTCTAAAAAAATTATAAGTTTATTAATATAAATTAAATAACTTAAATTATAATATAATAACATTTTTAAAATAATTAATGGAAAAAAAAACAAATTTTATGGAGAAATAATTATGAATTTTGAAGGTACGGCTGTAGCTATGATTACACCATTTACAAAAGATAATCAAATTGATGAAGAGGGATATAGAGATAATATAAACTTTTTAATCGAAAATGGTGTAGATGGTCTTTTAGCTGCAGGAACAACTGGTGAATCAGCTACTATCACAATTCCTGAACAAAAAAGATTAATAGATATAATGGTTGATGAAGTTGATGGGAGAGTAGCTACAATAGCTGGTGCAGGAAGTAATGCAACAGTAGATGCTTTAGAACTAGTTCAATATGGTGAAAATGCTGGTGCAGATATGGCTCTTGTAATAACTCCTTACTACAATAAACCACAACCACAGGGATTAATAGAACATTATAAAACAATAAATAACAATTCAGACATTCCGATTATTGTTTACAATGTTCCCTCTAGAACAGGTACAGATATTGATGTTGAAACAATAGTTTCTGTCGCTGAACTTGATAATGTAGTATCTATAAAAGAAGCTAATCCGGATTTAGATAAAGTTTCAAAAACTCAAAAAACATTGCAAGATGCTGGTTTAGATGATAAATTTTCGATTTTATCTGGAAATGATGACCTTACAGTTCCTATGATGGCTATTGGTGCAAAAGGTGTTATCAGCGTAGTAGCTAATGTTGATCCTATTAGAATGAGTCAAATGGTTAATAATTGTTTAGATGGTTACTATGAAAAAGCAATGGATTTACATTATGAATTGTATAATTTGATGAAAATATTATTCATTGAAAGTAATCCCGTTCCAGCTAAAGAAGCATTAAACATGTTAAATCGCTCTGCAGGACATGTGAGATTACCTCTTGCTCCTTTAAAAGATGAAAATATGGGAAAAATTAATGAAATTTTAAAAGATTTGGAATTACTTTAATTTTTTTCTTATATATTAATTTTTTTCATTATTTTTTATTTTCCTTTTTTTTATTGTTTTTTATTTTCCTTTTTTTTATTGTTTTTTATTTTTTATTTTCCTTTTTTTTTCCTTTTTTATTTTTTATTTTCCTTTTTTTTTCATTGTTTTTCATTTTTTCTTGTTCTTATTTTTCTATTTCATAAAGGTGATTGTTTCCACAGTCTATAATCCTTTTTTTCGATATTATTTCATTGGTTTTTTTGTCTAACATATTTAATGATTTAAGATTTTCACAACCAACAAAATATTCTCCGTTAATTTTTGTTTGTTCATAATAAGAAATTGTTTTTAAACTTTTACAATCCATAAATGCGGTTGTTTCTAGAGATTCTACTTTTGGAGGTATTTCTATAGAACTTATGCTTTTACAATTGTGAAAAGCAAGTTCACCTAAAAATTTTAAATTTTTTGGTAAATCTACTGATTTTAAATTAATACAACCTGAAAAAGTGTTGTTTGGAATATTTTCTAAACTCTCAGGTAAAATTATTGTTTCTAAATTGCTACAGTTAAAAAAAGTTCCTTGTAGTTCATTTACTCCTTCAGGTAAAATAATTTTAGTTAAGGTACTTTGTTGATAAAAAGCCAGTATACCTATAGCTGTTACATTAGATGGAACTTCCACTTCCCGATTTTTACCATTATACTTTACTAAAACTCCTCTATCAATAGTAAAATCAGGGCTTTCTTCAATAACTTTGAATTGGTTACGGCAAAATGGACAATTTACTAAAATTTCCCCTTCTTCAATGTTTACAGCTGCACCACATGAAGGACAACTTATTTTATTTAATCGAAAAACTTTATTGTTTGGAGCAGAAGTATTTTCTTGTGAGAGGGATGTCTTCTTTTGATCGTTGTTTTGAGGGGTGATGTTTTCTTGTTTAGGTTCTGGTTTTTTTTCTTCTTTTTTTTGATTCGTTGTGTTTTCTGGTTTTTTTTCTTCTTTTTTTTGATTAGTTGTGTTTTCTGGTTTTTTATCTTTTTTGGTTTTAAAAATTCCTAATTTACTTAACTTCATATATAATCACCGTATATTGTATTATTTCTTTTTATAACCAATATTTAATAATAATATGTTTATAATTCATTTTGTTCCATTTATAAATAAGTTTAAGTTATATTATATGTTTTATTTACTCTACTATAAATTTTTTCATATTATACTTGTTTTTTTATTTTTATTATATTAAAATTCATTAATTAATATTATACTTTTATAATATAACATTTATATACTATTATATTTATATACTATTATATTTATATACTATTATATTTATATACTATTATATTTATATACTATTATATTTATATACTATTATATTCATATACTATTATATTTATATATTAGTATACTTGTATAATATAATTTATATTATAAATTTTTTAAATAATTATATACTTTATATAATAATTAATAATGTTATTATTAATATTATTATAATAGCAATAATAATAATAATAATAATAATATTTAAGATGCTTGTTATTAAGAGCCAAAAATAAATTAAAATTATTAGTTAGATTAACTTTTTTGGGGGAGTAGTATATGAATATTTGTAATAATTATAGATATAAATTATTATTTGATTTACATTTATTTATTAAAGGTGAAAAAAGTGAATAAACATTTGACATTAATTATCCAGAAATCCTCATGGAAAAAGGCAGTTTTATTTTCCGCAATATTTGTAATCTTTTATGTAGTGATAAATTTTAGTGATATTGGTGTAGCAGGTTTACTAAAAATAACTGGTGGTGCAAACATTCTTGATTTTGCAATTGGTTACACTAAATTAGAAGCTTACCAAATGCTATCAGCATTAGGTACAGAAGGTATGTCTTTTTATATAACTAAAATTTTACCAATGGATTTTGTTTTTCCGATATCATATACTCTTTTCTATATTGGGTGGATTGCTGTGCTTATTAAAAATTCTACTCTTAAAAGCCAATTTAATTACCTTATTTTGGTACCGATTTTTGGGATGGTATTTGACTGGCTAGAAAATATAGGGATTATTGTTTTGATTAATACTTATCCCAACTTGTCTTCATGGGCTGTCTTTTTAGCAAGTAATGCAGGTATCCTTAAAGCAATTTTTTCAGCAGGAATTCCTGTCATAATAATTATTCTAGTTATTGTACTTTTTATTCAAAAACAACGCAAATAATGCCCTGATTTTAGAGAATAATTAAATTTTTACTTTACAAAGGAGATATAAAATGTCGTTAAAACATGGATTATTAGGACTTTTGAATTATGAACCTATGACTGGTTATGAATTAAATAAAACTTTTGAAAATTCCTTAAATTATTTTTGGCAAGCTCAAAAAAGTCAGATTTATCGTGAGTTAAATTCAATGGAAAAGAAAGGATGGGTTGAATTTAAAATTATCTATCAAGATAATAAACCTAATAAAAAACAATATACATTAACTAATGAAGGGATACAGGAACTTAAAAACTGGTTAAATGAACCAGATATTTCAAAAGATTTGATAATACGAAATGTTTTTTTAATGAAAATTTTCTTTTCTGGTGTAAATAATTATGATGAAAATATAAAACTACTTGAAACATTTAAAAATGAATGTAAAATTAATATAGATTCTTTAAAATCAGTGGATAGTTCTATTGATTGTTGCAATGATTTTATAAGTGATGATTTAACAGAAGTCTATTGGAAAGCAACCGCAAACTTTGGAAAAGATTATTGGGAAATGTCTTTAAAGTGGGCTGATGATACTATTGATTTATTAAAAAAAGTGCATTCAAATATTTTATCAAAAAATGAATTAAAAAAGTCAAAGGAAGAAAAATCAAAATCTAAGAAAAGAAAAAAGTTTAATGAAAGGTATAAAAAAAACATTAAATAAAAATTTTATTTTAAAACATATTTCTTATTTTAATTTTTTATTATTTATTTTTCATTCTTTATTCTTTATTTTTATTCTTTATTTTTAATTTTTTATTATTTATTTTTCATTCTTTATTCTTTATTTTTATTCTTTATTTTTAATTTTTTATTATTTATTTTTCATTCTTTATTCTTTATTTTTATTCTTTATTTTTAATTTTTTATTATTTATTTTTCATTCTTTATTCTTTATTTTTATTCTTTATTTTTAATTTTTTA
>Ga0082212_10000640_pt1 | contig 50840 bp, 41 predicted proteins | sample TergutNt197P3_FD_71548 | JGI IMG/M metagenome (GOLD analysis project Ga0082212, IMG submission 71548) | Neocapritermes taracua P3 segment gut microbial communities from Petit-Saut dam, French Guiana - Nt197 P3 | ecosystem: Host-associated > Arthropoda: Insects > Digestive system > Gut ...
CTCGTGCTCTGTAGTTTGACTGCTCTCGCAATCAAGTTTAGCACAACCTTAAAAACAACGCGACGGCACCCACGTTTCATCCCTCGTTGGTGCCTTTCGCATGAAAGGAATGGTCATACATGAAAAGAGAAACCGAAGAAAAACTTGCTTGCTCACTGACCGCGGAGACAACGGAGCTATTGCCGTTTCTGCCGTATTTGCTTCAAGACTTTTGGGAGCTTGGAATGGATCCTGACGTTGTGATCGAATTGATCGGCAAGCATGTCGGTTCGCCGGGAAACACAAGGGTATTGGATTTGGCTTGCGGCAAAGGCGCGGTATCGGTTAAACTCGCGGAAAGACTCCGCGTCAAGGTAAAAGGTATTGATTTGATCCCCGAATTTATTGAATATGCCAATCAAAAAGCACAAGAGTTTAGCGTTGAACCGTACTGCGATTTTGCGGTTGGCGACATTCACGAAGCGGTGGAAAATGAAAAGGGCTTCGATTGCGTGATTTTTGGAGCGATAGGGGATGTATTGGGCGATCACGCCGAAACACTCAATAAATTGAAAGCAACGGTGAAACAAGGCGGATATATCGTGCTTGACAATTACGATTTCATCAGCGAAAAGCAGTGGACGGCATTATTCAAGGAAACAGGGTTGGAGCTGGTCGAAACGGTTTCCGACGATAGCCCCGTTGAAGGGGATCAAAATGATTCTTATCAGCTTGTTTCCGACAGTGATTCCGGGATGGAGGCAATCATCCGAAGAGCAAACGAGCTGATTGAAAAGCACCCTGATAAGAAGGCTATTTTAGATGGGTATGTCAACAGCCAAAAAAAGGAATATGACGATATAGAGAATCAAAACAGCCTTGACAATGTTACATGGATTTTGCGAAAATCATAGGCGGCAATTTTGCCGGCATCAGCAGTTTATAATCGTCTAAATTGCGTATTGAACGCTTCGATAAACCGCTGCACATCGTCAAACTCGGAAGCCGCCATTTTGAACCGCATCTTGCCGTGACAGGCGACCTTTTTTACCCCGCCGAAGGTATAAGGCGTCATAACCAAACAGCCCGAAACGCCGCCTACGCATTCATACAGATTGTCAAACATCCGCCGGGCAAACGCCGGGTCTGTTTCAGCAAGACGGTTGAGCGTTTCCTCCATCCGGTCGGCTTTGCGCCGTCCCCATGTTTCCGGTTTGCCCTGGGTGAGGATATACCATTGCAGTGTGTGGTAGAGCACATCGTAACTGGGATGGATGGCGTAGGAAAAACCGTAATCGGACGCCACATAGGTGATCTTGTTCCCATTTTTCTCGATCTGCCGTTTGAATTTCACAGGCTTTAACGCCCGCAGCCATTCGTCAAGAGCGGTGATTTTCTCTTTCAGCTCTTGCGGCAGATTGGCGATGCAGCTTTCAAAGGTCGGTTTCCCGTTTGCCGCATTGCCTCCTTTGAAATATGGCGTCTCCGCCCCGGCCGCGGGAGGACGTGCAATACCGGGGGAATCATCGTATTCGGTGATATGAATCGACTTGATGTCCAGTTCGGTGCGTTTCTCGCAGGAAATCCGAATTGGGAAGCCTTCCCCGTTCATTGGGGCGAACAGCGGCGACTTTATGTATTTTTCCCGTTTGGAGTAAAATCGTTCCTCCCCGTTGACCAAAAGCTGCATTTCTTTCAAATCATAGATCAACGTAATGTCAGAATATTCATTCATCGGGATGGTTCCGTTGAACATCAAGGGTTTCAGGTGCGGTTCGCAAATGTCGTCCAGCCGGCGGTTCTCCGACCAATGGCAGCCAAAATCGGCATGACCGCTGCCCACTAAGACGTGCAAAGACGGCGAATCGATTTTCGCCGTGATGTCCATGCGCAGCGGCAGCCGATAACGCCCCGGCAGCTCCATATAATGGACGCATTTTAATCCCGGTTTGCAGCGGTTGAACGCGGACGCGCTTGCAACCGTCATCCAAAGATTGCCGCCCCGCATTTCGGAGAGGGTTTGTCCGCGCGGCGATAGAGACGACAGGTCGATGGTATGTTTTTTCATGGGGGATACCTCTCTCTGTTATTTGCCCCTTTTGTCCGCAAACAACCCGTCAACAAACTCCAGCAGTTCTATGATCCCATCCTGAAGCCATGTCCCTTCCGGGAACGCATTGAACATAAACCCGAAAGCAAAGACAGAGCAAAGATTGGCTTTGCCCACCTTCACAACGCGCAGCGGTTTGGTTTTTGTCTTATCCGTCTGTACGCAGTAACGGCAGCCGGAGCAATGATTGAAGCACTCCATAAACCCTCTCAGGCTGGGGCTCATTCGATCGGCGTTTTCCAAAACCTCCCGGAAAAACGGGATATGAATCCCGATGATTGTGCATTGCTGGAGAACCTCGTCAACCGTAAACTCCACGCCGCTGTAATTCCTTGATCTCCATGAGTCGCCGAGGTTGCCGTCCGGCTCGCCGTAAAATTTTACGTAATCAAGGGACGTGCTGTCGCCTTTGAGTGCCATTTTGCCCGACTTATAATCGACCCGTATAAACCCCTTGTCCGTCAAATAGCCGTTCACCTTGTCAAACGCTTCTTTGTTTTCCAACAGTTCGCGGAAGAGTGCCGCCGTAAACGGCGCGCCGGGGTCAAATACGCCGCGTGAGAACAATGTAAACGCGCTCCTTTCCCGTTTGTGGATCGCGTTCGCGCTGTTATTCGCGTAGTCCGCCGAAACCGAAGTGAGCAGTTTCAACCCCTTGACCGTGCCTTTGGGGAACGCAAAGAGAACCGCGCCCTCTTCTTTGCTCGTGGTTATATCGAACCCGGCGAGCTTTTTGAGCAGTCCGGGCTTGACCGTATCAACGTCATGGGCGATTCTGATTTGATCGCCGTCCGCCGCTCCCAAATGTACAATGCTGTGGAGTGCTTCCATGAACACATTGATGGTTTTGATATGTCCGCGAATTTTCTCCACTAGGCCGGGTTTCTCCTTTTTGGGCGTCCACCAGTTGGGGAAGCAATCGTCGGGCAGCGGTTTCAACCCCAACAGCTCAGGGGTGATAAACAGCTTTTCATACACTCCTTTGATGAAGCCATAAGCGTTTTCCTGCTCTCTTTCGCTCGCGGCCTCCGACGACGCCGCCCGGAACGGCGGCATGGTTGCCATAAAATGATGGACGCTGCGCTGCGCCAAATTGTCAAAGCTCGTTTTCATGTCTATCTCACTTTCCTCTCATTTCTGTCTTAATAAGCCCGTATTCCAATTCCAGCAGCCGCCAGTAATCCGGCACAAGGGCGATGTCAAAATCATAAAAGTTAAAGCATTGATAAGCGCATCCTTCATACGGCGTTCCGCCGAATGTCCATTTCAAACGGAATTTGCAGTATTCGCCTGTCGCCCCCTGAAAATCGCAATGATTGCAGTAGTTTCTTTGAAAGAGTTCCCTTATGCTGTCCGGCGTTGCGCGGATACTGTCCATGTATTTGTCAGGCTCGGACAGCTTGAGGGACAGGCAAACATCCCGCTCGCCCAACGCTTTGTACCCTGCGTCGGTTATACGGGCTATGCGTTTGGATCTATATGTATAGTCGCCGTTAAATAGTAAGTCCTTATATTTTAATGATTCCAAAAAAAACGCTTCGTTGAACCGTTTAAGCCGCCCGTCATACCCCTGATAGGCCGCTTCATCGTTCACCCATGTCAGCATGGGGATTTTCGATAAATCCGCCGTAACTTTATAGTCAAAACGGTAAAAATGATGATGAAACTGCTCGGCGGCTAGGCGTATCAGGGTTTCATCATTTTTACGCTCTTTTACCCCTTGTTCCCGGCGGCCTGTCATTATCTTCCGCATTTCATCGCAATATATCTTTATGACGTCTATGATGATGGGATGATCGGGGTATTCCGCCGTGAGCGTTTCAGAGATTATAAAACCAAAATCGCGCAGTCTTGATAAGATCATCTTATATTTGGGTATCTTCTTTGCCGCCGCCTTAAACCGCGCGGCGTCCGCCGTCAGGCAATGATTCTGAACTTCGCCGTTTAAGAACAAAGCGTTCAGCGTATCTCCCAAACGGTGAATTGCCCTGTAACTGTCCCGCGCGCGGTTATGGTCTTTGTCGCTGACGTCAAGAAGCGTCAGCCCGTAGGCTTCCGGCCGCTTCGCCATATCCAGGTAGATATTCTTGGCCATCTCGCAGAGCTTGGCAAAATGACCGCGGAAGTCCTCCGGCAATCCTGCTTTAAGCGGATAATCCTCCGGAACCGGGATGATCTCGTTGGCAAACGATTCCGCTTGATGTTGGCAATGGTATGTATATTGCATCATTAAACTCCTTTACTCCACCTCAAAGGTAAACGAACACGGTTCCTCCCCGTTGGTGTTCAGCGGGGAGGAGTTGATCTCTTTGAGCCGCAGCTTGACCTTCAGCGCGTTTTGATAATGGTGGCGAAAATGCCCCGCGCAGCAGCCGCACCAAGTCGGCGAGATTGTAAACGGCTGTTTTATCTTCTTAACCGCGCCGCAGGAGCAGGTGGTTTTTCCTGTATGCACGCCGTTTTGGTGGCCGCCCCATGTCACGGTCAATGTGCCGTCGCCGTTTAAGCGCGGCGTCATCATGTACTCAATATTGCTCAGCAGCGGTAATTTCTCTGCCAGCGGTTTGCCCGCGTGTTCCTTGCCGAAGGCTTTGCAATCCTTATCACGCTTGCCGCCCTTGCAGCAGCCTTCCCGCTCCATGACAGCCAGCCGCTGCTCCGCCGTCAGCAATTCATCCATCTTTTCAATGACGGCGAGAGCGGGGTACGGCACATTCCCCGTTTGATCGGCGTCCCAATCCATTTGCTCCATGATTTCCGGCGGAATGTTGAGGCTGACCATCGTTTCCTTCATCTTTTTAATATTCGGCATATTTCCACACTCCTTTCCGCCATCATACGGCATAATACCTGACAACAGTGCGTCAGGTATTGATAATTTACAGCGTCAGCTGTTCCTCTCCCACATCCTCCGGCTTGACCGCCGCGCCGACCGCCGGAAGGCTCCGCACCCGAAAGCGGGTGATATTCAATATCCCGCACCTGTCGGACGGTTTTGCGTCTGTAACCCGCTGACCCCGCTTGGGCGAAACAACGCCGACGCCCTGTGTGCCGCGGGTGGATTTGGGCTCCAATGCCGATGTATGAAAGATGACGCACCGTTTGTCGGAAGTAAACGCCGCCATTTCGCAGTCCTCGCGTAAAACGATTGCCGTGACCAGCGGGCTTTTGTCTGAATACGCCCCGGTCAGTTTGCGGCGGTTGGACAGAGTGGCGTAAGACGAAAGCTCGACCCGAGCCACCCGGCCGTTTTCAAAGAAGAAGAAGATATGCCCGGCGTAACCCTCGCCCGGTAAACAGGCGAATACGACGCCTTCCCCGTCGTCCATGCCCAGTTTGGAGGGGAGGTAGTCGCCCAAAACCGAGGCTTTGGCGTCTTCAAACTCATGCAGCTTGGCTTTGTAGCATTGCTGGCGGTTGGTGAAAATCAGGATTTCGTCCCGATTGCTTCCTTCCCATTGCAAAAACGGCTCATCGCCTTCTTTGTACTTATGGTCGCCCGACATCCGCAGCGAAAGGGGTGTGATCTTTTTCAAATACCCCTCGCGGGATAGAAAGATATGTACAGGGTAATCTTCCGCCGTTTCGATGATCTTTTCCTCAGTGTGGCCGTAAATTAATTGTGTTTTTCGCGGTTTGCCGTACTTTTTATCAATGGTTTTCAGCTCGTCGGTGATGATCCGATCGATCCTAGACGGTGTTTTCAGAATGTCTGTCAAATCGGCAAGCTCGGTTTCCAGTGCTGAGACTTCCTCAACCCGTTTCAATATATACTGTTTGTTGATGTTCCGCAGCCGTATGTCGGCGATGAAGGACGCCTGAACCTCGTCAATGCCGAAAGCGATCATCAAGTTGGGGACGACTTCGGCTTCTTCCTCTGTTTCCCGGATGACGCGGATGGCGCGGTCTATATCCAGTAAAACCTTTTGCAAAGCATACAGCAGATGCAGTTTTTCTTTCAGTTTTCCCGCCTGAAAGAAAACCCGGCGGCGCACGCATTCGCGCCGCCACGCGCACCATTCTTCCAGCACCCCGCGTACCGATAGTACGCGCGGCGTCCCGGAGATCAAAATATTAAAGTTGCACGAAAAACTGTCCATCAGCGGCGTTTTTTGATAGAGCAGTTTCATTACCTTGTCCGGGTCTGCGCCCCGTTTGAGGTCGACTGTCAGTTTCAGCCCCGAAAGGTCGGTTTCATCGCGCATATCGGATATGTCTTTGCTTTTGCCCTCTTTGATCAGTTTCCCCACCGCGTCGATCACGGCTTCCGCCGTGGTAGAGTAGGGGATCTCATAAATCTCAATGACGCCCTCTTTGGGGTCGTGCCGCCAGCGGGCGCGCACCTTGAACGAACCGCGCCCGGTTTCATAAACGGCTCGCATTTCGTCCCGGTCGCACAGCAGTTCGCCGCCGGTGGGGAAGTCGGGCGCGGGCAATGTCTCCATCAAGTCACAGTCAGGGTTTTTGATGTAACCGACGGTCGTTCTGCACACCTCGGAGAGGTTAAAGCCGCAAATTTGGCTGGCCATGCCCACCGCGATGCCCTGATTAGCCGAGACTAAAACGTTCGGAAAGGCGGTCGGCAGCAGCATAGGCTCACGCATAGAATTGTCGTAGTTGTCGGTAAAGTCCACCGTATCGCTGTCGATGTCACCGAACACCTCCTGACAGATGGCGTCCAGCTTGACCTCGGTGTACCGCGAAGCGGCGTACGCCATATCGCGGGAATAAACCTTGCCGAAGTTGCCCTTGCTGTCGACAAGGGGATGCAGAAGCGATTCGTTGCCGCGCGCCAAACGCACCATCGTCTCGTAAATGGCCAGTTCGCCATGCGGGTTGAGCCGCATCGTCTGCCCGACGACATTCGCGCTCTTTGTGCGGTTCCCGGTCAGCAGCCCCATCTTGTACATGGTGTAGAGCAGCTTGCGGTGCGAGGGCTTAAAGCCGTCGATCTCCGGTATGGCCCGGGAAATGATGACGCTCATGGCGTAGGGCATATAGTTTTGCTTGAGGGTTTGGGTGATGGGCTCTTTGCGCAGCGGCGCGGGCGTGAGTATTGCGGTTTGCTTTTTCTTTGGCATGGGTGCCTCCTAAACATCCCCCGCCCCTTTGGGGCACCCCCTTCCAGCTGGAAGGGGGCTTATGGGGACGAGTTCTTGTATTTTGCCGCATATATATTTGAAATGATTGTTTACTTCATCATTTCTAAAGCGTATGACTGAAATGCCCATAGAATATAGAAATTTGGTTCTTTCATGGTCGTATTCAACGGCATCCGGCTGTTGGTGCTGCTTTCCATCCAATTCGATAGCTAGTTTTCGCGATGGACAATAAAAATCTACAATATAACAGCCGATTGGTCGCTGACGAAGAAAACGCACAGGATATTTAGAAAGAAAATCATACCAAAGCCGTTTTTCTTCTTTTGTTGCGTGAGAGCGCAATTCTCTTGCGGTAAATTTAAGATCGGGTCTATACCGTGGCAAAAAGAATCTCCGTCCTTCCTAAGCCCTCTTCCATCGGAAGGGGGTGCCGCCCGCAGGCGGCAGGGGATGTGAAATCACGAAATATCCGCCAGTTCCAAATATTCAAACCCGTGTTCGGCGATGAAGCTCTTCCGCGCCGCTAGATTATCGCCCAGCAGCATGTCAAACACCTCGGAGGTCAGCTCCGCCGCTTCCGGCGTGACTTGCACCAGCCGCCGCGTTTCGGGACTCATGGTCGTCAGCCACATCATGTCCGGCTCGTTTTCGCCGAGGCCCTTGGAGCGGTTGATGGTCACGTTTTTCGGCCGCCCCCATCCTTCCAAGACCGCCTCTTTCTCCCGTTCGCTCCACGCGAACGCCGTTTTATCTTTATGGATCAGCTCAAAGAGCGGGCTTTCGGCGATGTAGACATACCCCTCTTCGATCAATGTCGGCGTCAGACGGTAGAGCATGGTTAAAATCAAGGTGCGGATTTGAAAACCGTCCACATCGGCGTCGGTGCAGATGATAACCTTGTTCCAGCGCAGTGCCGAGAGGTCGAACGAGGCGTTGCCTTTTTTCGTTTTGGTTTCGATCCCGCAGCCGAGGACTTTAATGAGGTCGGTGATGATCTCGTTCTTCAATATCTTGTCAAGGTCGGCTTTCAAGCAGTTCAAAATCTTGCCCCGCACCGGGATGATGGCTTGAAACTCGCTGTCCCGCGCCAGTTTACAGGCTCCGAGCGCGCTGTCTCCCTCGACGATATAAACCTCGCGGCGATCCAAATCTTTGGTGCGGCAGTCGTGGAATTTACCGACTCGCGTTGTGATGTCCATGGAGCCGGACAGCTTTTTCTTTAACCCAAGCCGCGTCTTTTCCGCCGTCTCCCGGCTGCGTTTGTTGACCAGCACTTGCGCGGCAATGGCTTCGGCGGCGGCTTTATTTTCGATCAGATAGACTTCGAGCTGGCTTTTGAGGAAGGTTGTCATGCACTCCTGAATGAAGCGGTTGTTGACGGCCTTTTTGGTTTGGTTTTCGTAGCTGGTCACGGTGGAAAAATTGCTGGAGACAAAGCACAGGCATTCGGCAATGTCCGGCCATGTGACTTTTGTCTCCGCCTTTTGATACTTGCCGCTGCTTTTGCAATAGGCGTCCAGTGCCGAGACGAAAGCCGAACGGACGGCTTTGTCCGGGCTGCCGCCGTGCTCTAAGTACGAAGAGTTGTGGTAATGCTCACAGAAGGCCGACGTCTGTGAAAAACAGAAGGCCGCGTTCAGCCGCACCTTGTATTCAGGCTTGTCCTCCCGGTCGCGCCCGCGCCGCTCGGCTTGCCAAAAGATGGGTTCTGTGATATAGGCACTCCCCCCGCCGACTTCGTCGGCGACCCCCTCTGGGAGGGGGTCAATTATCGCTTCCCTCTCAGAGGGAGGTGGCACGTAAGTGCCGGAGGGAGATCGCGGGTGGGGGAGTAATCGTTCTTTAATATAATCCATAATTCCATTCTGATAGAGAAACGATTGCTTTTGCCCCATGTAGTCAAGCATAAACGTCACGCCGGGATTAACGACCGCTTGCTTACGCAGTGTATCCTGATAATATTCCAACGGGACGGCGATGTCGGTGAAAACGTCCCTATCCGGCTTCCAGCGGTGGCGGGAACCTGTCTTCCGGCCGGCATAGGGTTCTTTGTTCAATCCGCCGATGTTTTTACCTCTCTCAAACCGCAGCGTATATTGAAACCCGTCGCGCAAAACCGTCACGTCCATCCATTCCGAGGCGTATTGGGTGGCGCAGGCACCCAAACCGTTTAGGCCGAGCGAAAACTCATAGTTCTCGTCGGCTTCGTTATGGTATTTCCCCCCGGCGTACAGTTCGCAGAAGACCAGCTCCCAGTTGAACCGCCCTTCCCGCCCGTTCCAGTCGACCGGGCAGCCCCGCCCGTCGTCGGAGACTTCGATCGAATGGTCGGGGAAGACGGTGACGCGGATGGTTTTCCCATGCCCCTCCCGCGCCTCGTCGATGGAGTTGGAGAGAATTTCAAAAACGGCGTGCTGGCAGCCCTCCAGTCCATCCGAGCCGAAGATGACGCCGGGACGCTTGCGCACCCGGTCTTCGTCTTTCAGCTGGGTGATGGAGGTGTTATCATATGTTTTATGGGTCGGCAATGGGGCGCGCCTCCTTCTCTATGATATAAAATCCTCAGGGGTAACCACACTGATTTGACTATTGGCAAAATCTTTTGGGTTCCTTGAAATAATATAATCCGCCGGGATTGATTTGCCTGCGGTATACTGCACGGAGTCTTCAAAATCATTCCATCCTAAATCCAAAGCCTCTCGAATATTCCTCTCCGTCACCGACGCTATATGAGCGGTTTGCAAGAGTTTCGCCAACAACTTGACAGCCGCGTCGCCGCTCTTCAATTCTCTTCTAAGGATGTATACAATATCTGTTGCCGCGGACGCGGAAATGTACGTATTGACATACCCTTTTTCAGACAACAGAAAGATTCTGGCGGAGCCTTTATAATAAGGCTCCCGCCGGAGCAGGACGTCAATAGCCACATTTGTATCAATCAACAGGTTCATATTTCGCTAACCTTTCCGCGCGATATTCTTCGAGCGTCATACGTAACGGCGGTAAAACCCCGATCAATGACTCTGTGACAGAATCGCAAAGCATTTGATCAATGGTATCTCTTGTAAAGTTCTCCTTAAGTTCCCGGATGCTGGAAAACGATTTACTTGCTTTCCGGCCAACATCGGCAACGTCAATCGCCGATACCGCCTCCGTGTTTGACCCGTCTATCCGTAAATCAAACGGGATGCCGTTGTTGCGGACGGTTTGCCGCAAGAACACATTCAACGCGGCGGACATGCTGATTCCCAGTTCCTCAAAAATCTGCTCCGCTTTCTTTTTTAATTCAGAATCTATACGAATATTCAGGTTTGTCGTAGCCATCGCGTCCCGCCTCCTTGTGAATAGCATACAGTAAAAAAACGCAAATGTCAACAGTTTGTCATTACAAAGCCCCGTTCGGTCTGAACGGGGCTGTATGGCTTTATCTCATCCTACCGTCCCCAGGGGAAGGTGGGCTGGGGCTGCTGTTCGGACGTCTTTTCCGTTTCGAGGGTGACCGTCAGCGGGACTTCGGAGCCGTTGCGCCATACCGTCGCGGGGACGGTTTGACCGACCCGGCACGCGTTCAGCGCGATGAGCAGCTCGGCTCCTTCGGTGATCCGTTCGCCGTTGAAATGGGTGATGACGTCGCCCTGCTTGATCCCGGCTTTGGCGGCCGCGCTGCCGGACGTGACCTCAGAGACGTAAACCCCTTTGGGAAACTCCTTGCCGTCTGTCATGGCGGAGACTTCTTGATAGGTGATGCCCAAGAGCGGACGCCCGCCGATGCTCCCGTTTTGAATCAGCTCTTCGGCAATATCAATAGCAAGATTGATCGGGATGGCGAAGCCGATGCCCTCAACGCCGGACGATACCGTTTTCGCCGCCACAACGCCGATCACTTCGCCGGAGATGTTGAAGAGCGGGCCGCCCGAATTGCCGGGGGAGACGGAAGCGTCGGTTTGCAGCATGAGGCGGGGGACGCTGTCGATGGAAACGATACGCTTTTTCGCGCTGATGTAGCCGACGGTGAGGGAGTTGGCCAATTCACCCAGCGGATTGCCGATGGCAACGACCTGGTCGCCCACCGCCATTTTATCGGAATCGCCCAGCCGGACAGGGGAGAGACCCTCCGCATTGACTTTCAAGACCGCAATGTCGGTCAAAAAATCGCTGCCGATGATCTCAGCGGGGAGTTCGGTACCGTCATACAGCATAACGGTGACGCCGGTCGCGCCTTCGATGACATGCTGGTTGGTGAGGATGTAGCCGTCGGCCGAGAGGATGAAGCCGCTCCCTGCCGCCTCACGTGAAACAGGCTGACCGAAGATATTGGAGCCGCCGGACGTTGTGGAAATGGCGACCGTTGACTTATCCCCGAGGACAAAAATATCCTGAATGGTCAGCGCGTTATAATCAATCGGTGTTTGCGGAACGGAAGGCTGATCAATCAAAAGATGAGGGTCTTGCGAAGGGGAGGCGGGGGTCGGGAAGAGCGGAGACGGCTGAGCCGCGAACTCCTCGATTCCGGGCTGGGCAAGGAAATAGCCAACCATGCCGCCTGTGCCGCCGGCAATCAGTGTAAATGCGACGATCAGCGAAATCAACGCGAGGGGACGAATCCGTCTTTCCATGAAAAACACCCTTTCCTCTTGCTTATGATACCACTCTAACGGGAAAATATGTCGCGGGCGTGACAGTTTAATGAATAGTTTGTAAACTTGACAAGTCTGCTCTATATACAGTATAATACTTGCGAACCAGCAAATCAACCCATATATGGGGGGGTACCGTTGAAAGATTTATTCTCCAAAAATGTAGACCCCCGCTGCGTTTACTGCAAGCGGAGCCAGCCGATCACCCCCAAAGAGGTCGCTTGTGTCAAACACGGCGTGGTGGAGATGTATGACCGCTGCCGCTCATTTGTCTATGACCCCCTGAAACGCGTCCCGCCGCGCCCGGCCAAGCTGGGCAGGGACTATACGCCGGAGGATTTGACCATATGATACGAGTCGGCATTGCCGGATACGGAAACCTCGGCAGAGGAGCCGAACTGGCTCTCTTGCAAACCCCTGATATGAAACTCTCGGCGGTTTTCACACGCAGGGCTCCGGGAGATGTGACCCTTATGACGCAGGGTGTGCCTGTGCTGTCTTTGGACAAGGCGAAAAGCATGACCGGCGGGATCGATGTGATGATCCTGTGCGGCGGTTCGGCCAAAGACCTGCCGGAACAAGGCCCCGAACTGGCCGCGCTGTTCAATACCGTGGACAGCTTCGACAACCACACCGACATCCCGGCTTATCTCGAAAAAATGGATAAGGCGGCGGTTCAAACAACGGCGGTTATATCCTCCGGGTGGGATCCCGGGCTTTTTTCCATGATGCGCCTGCTCTCCGGTGCCGTCCTTCCAAACGGGAACAACTATACCTTTTGGGGTTCCGGCGTATCGCAGGGGCATTCCAACGCGCTGCGCGGCGTGAAAGGCGTCAAAGACGCCGTGCAATACACCATTCCAAAGCCGGACGCTGTGGATGCCGTGCGGAGCGGGTCAAACCCCGTTTTGACCGCCGTGCAGAAACACCTGCGGGACTGTTATGTAGTGCCGGATGAAAACGCCGATCTGACCGTGATAGAACGGGAAATCAAGCAAATCCCTTATTATTTCGCCGATTATGAAACAAAAGTGACCTTTATCACCGAAGAGGAGCTGCGGGAAAACCACGCTGGAATGCCCCATGGCGGCCGTGTTTTCAGAACGGGCGCGACAAGCGAAGAACATAAACAGGTGATGGAGTTTTCCTTAAAGCTGGAGAGCAACCCTGAGTTTACCGCCTCCGTTTTGGTTGCCTGCGCCAGAGCCACCGTGCGGTTATCGGGGGAGGGGCAATTCGGGGCGAAGACGGTTTTTGACATACCGCTTACCTATCTTTCCCCTGCTGATCGAATGAAACTAATCAAGGAGATGCTATAAATGAAATGTCCGTTTTGCGGTTATTTAGAAAGCAAGGTCGTTGATTCGCGCCCGGCCGAAGAGGGCGGTTCCATCCGCCGCCGGAGGGAATGCCTCAAATGCGCCAAACGTTTCACAACATATGAGACGATCGAAAGCCTGCCCCTTCTCGTTGTCAAAAAAGACGGGACGCGCCAGTCGTTCGACCGCTCCAAACTCCTCAACAGCATCACCCGCGCTTGTGACAAACGCTCGGTGACGCTTCAGCAGATGGAAGAACTGGTCACCGACATCGAGCAGCAAATCCTCAACAGCCTAGACCGTGAAATCCCCACGTCCAAACTGGGCGATTTGGTCATGGAGCGGCTGCGCGGCGTGGATGAAGTGGCCTATGTGCGCTTTGCGTCGGTTTACCGTCAGTTTAAGGATGTATCCACCTTCCTCACCGAAGTTGATAAGCTCCTGAACGCAAGGGAGACATAACGAATGAAGCGTTTGCTGCCGTTTCTGCTCGCGGTGTTATTGCTTGGTTCGTGCGCGCTGTTAAAGAGCGGGGAACCGTCTGATGAGGACGTTTCGACCGATCCTGACGAGCCGGTGCTGACCAAACAGAACATCGAGCTGACGGTATGGGTCGAACCGGGCGCGGGGGAGGGCTTTATCAAGCAAGCCGCGGCGGCTTTTAACCAAAAGTATCCGAACATCGCCATCCGTGTCACAGGCGTTGAATCCTCGGAGGTTCTGAGACGGGTGCGCACCGCTTCGGCACAGGGCGGCTGCGCCGACCTGTTCGTTTTGCCGCACATGGAGCTGAGGTCGTTGGCGGACGATCTGTTTATTTTACCCGCGCGCGATCAGACGAAAGTGAAAAATACGGTTTTCCCGGCTTGCGCGCAAGCGGCAGCGGTCAACGGCGTACTCTACGGGTACCCGGTTTCGTCGGAAACAACGGCGTTGATTTATAATAAACGGCTCATTCAGGAGAGGGACATCCCGTCCACATGGGAAGAACTGATCGCCTTTTCCAAAGGTTTTAACGATGGGGAACGAGCCGGCTTTGTCATGCCGGTCGGATCGGCGCACCACAATGCCCCCTTCCTCACCGCGTGGAGCAACCGCCCGTTCGGCCCGACCGGCGATGATCCGCGTGCGCCCAATTTCAGCTCACTGCCGGCTTTTGAAGGGATGGAGGTCTTCCAAAACCTGAAAAGCATTGTCTCTCTTTCGGTTGAGGAACTGACCGTTGAAGCGGCGGAGAGGCTGTTTGCCTCGGGAAAGGCCGCGATGTGCATCGCCGGGTCTTGGAACGTCTCCCGGTTCAGCGGCGTTGACTTCGGCGTGGTGCCGCTGCCCGCGTTTGAACCGGACAATGAGTGTTTGTCCATGATTTTTGCCCGGGTCATGACGGTGTCCGCCTATTCGCCGTGGCCTGACGAAGCCTCGGCGTTCGCCGATTTCCTCCTGACGGAGGAGATGCAGGCATTGCAAGCCGAACTGACCGGGGATTTGCCCTCCGTGGAGATGACGATCCGCCTTCCGGCGTATGCGGCGGGGTTCAACCGGCAGATGCAAAACGCGTTCGCGGCACCCTCTCTTCCCGAAGCGGCCGGGTATTGGACGCTGTTTAACGCCGCCGCCGCCCGTATTTGGGAAGGGGGAAATGTGCAGGCAGAAATGAGCGCCGCCTCTCATGCCTTCTTCGCGGCGGAGGAAGAAGGGGAAGAAGAGCAGGAATGATGAACAAAAATATGTCAATCATTTGACTTTAAGGATTCTTTGGTGTATGATAAGTAGAATCAGGAGCGCAGGCAGATAACGGAGGGTTGCCCTTATGTATAAGGTAGAAGACGAGATTTTCAGCCAGCATACGTCGCTTCGTCAAACGGGTATTTATTTACAAAGCCAGGAAGCCAATATCAAAGATTTCTTCGGCATATCCGGCTTTTTTTCGATCACTTTCACCGGTTGCGGGACGATGTTCGCGCTGTGCAAATCAGCCGAGTTATCCCTGAAAATACGCGGCGGGCTGACCACCATGTCTTACGCGGCGGGCGATTTGATGCTCAACGCCGAATACTACCGCGATATGCTCAACGGTACCCTGATGATTGTGCCGAGCCGCTCCGGCCAAACCTCCGAGGTTTTGTCGGCGGTGCAGCGTTTCCGCGCCGAATCGGGGGCTCAAACCATCTCCATCTGCCCTCAAAAAGACTCCAAACTGGCCGCTGTAGCCGATCTCGCGCTGGAAATGCCCTGGACGTATGACGAAACGGTCTGCACAACGCGCACAGCAACCAATATCTACCTCACCAACCTTTATATCATCGGTCTGCTGAGCGGCGACCTTGTGCTTTTGGACGAAATCCGCGAAGCCATCGACAATCATGAATCCTTTATCCAAAAATACGCCGCCGAGCTGGAGGGGATCGGGCAGAGCGGCACATGGGATAAAATCATCGTCATCGCCGACGGCGAGCTGGCCGGGGTGGCGCAAGCCGGGATGATCACCATCGGCCGCATGTGCGGGATTCCGACCGTCTACTCCAATATCCTAGACATCCGCCACAGCCAAATCGGGCGGGTGGACAACAGGACGTTGGCCATTGTGGTGGTTTCACCGCTGGACGACGCTTACCAAAGCGTTTTGATGCACGACTTGACCAAACGCGGCGCACAGATCATGACCATCTCCTCTAAAAAAGACAATATCTTCGGCGGCGCGCTCAATGTGACCTTACCTGAATATCAAAATTACGGCATACGCGGGATTCCGCTGCTCTTCTCTTTGCAGGCGATCGCTTTCAACAAAGCCGTCTGCGACGGTATCAATCCCGATACGGGGGACGGTTCGCCGCCTTGGGTGAGATTGTAATTTGACCGAATCCCCGCGCAAGGCGCGGGGATTCTTACTAAAAAGGGGACTATTAAAATGAAAAAGATCACCTTCATAGGCGCGGGGTCGATGGGGTTTACCCGCAATCTTGTGGCAGACCTGCTGACGCTTGACGCTTTCAAGGATTTAACCATCTGCCTGATGGACATTCATGAAGGGCGGCTGGACTACACACGGCAAGCCGTGGAAAAGATCAAGAAAGCCCGCAACTGCCCGGCCGTGAAAGTTGAAGTCACAACCGACCGCGTAAAAGCGCTGCAAGGAGCCGACGGCGTTGTCTGCACCATCCTCAACGGCGGGGTGCAGGTGTGGCGGCACGACATTGAGATACCGAAATCCTACGGCGTTGACATCAACGTCGGCGATACGCGCGGCCCGTCCGGCATCTTCCGTTTCCTGCGCACCGCGCCGGTCATGCTGGATATTTGCAAAGACATAGAAAAATATTGCCCCAAGGCGGTATTCCTGAATTACACCAACCCGATGGCCATGCTCTGCCGGATCATGCAGGGCGAATACCCCAAACTGACCGTTTCGGGTCTGTGCCATTCGGTGCAGGGCACGGCCGGGATGCTGGCCGGATGGCTGGGCGAAGATATGAAAGACGTCACCTACACCTGCGCGGGCATCAACCATCAGGCTTTCTACCTTGAATATAAAGTACGCGGCGAGGACGCCTACCCGCGTTTGCGGCAAGTGATCGAAAAACCCGACGTCTACAACGAGGAAATCGTCCGCAACGAGCTATTCAAGGCGTTCGGTTATTACATCACCGAATCCAGCGGTCACAACAGCGAATACTGCGCATGGTTCCGCAAACGCCCGGAATTGATCGAACAATACTGCGCGCCCGGTATCGGCTGGAACCCCGGCGTTTACGCCTACATACTGGGCGAATACCTCAAAGGCGAAGAGACATGGGAAGCGGAGTTTCAAAAGTGGATCGACGAAGGCGAAGTCAACACCCTTTGGAACGGCGAATACGCCGCCTATATCTTCAACGCCGTTTTCGGCGATGGCAAGCCTTTCCGCTTCAACGGCAACATCCGCAACTTCGGCGTCGTCGACAATTTACCGCACGGGGCTTGTGTGGAAGTACCGTGTTTGGCTGACCCGGCCGGGATCACGCCCTTCCGGGTAGGGGAGATGCCGCGCCAGCTATCCGCCCTCTGCTCCCTCTCCAGCGAACTGGAAGAACTGGCCGTGGAAGGGGCTCTAACCGGAGACCCGATGAAAATCTATCAGTCCATCATGATGGATCCGCTGACCTCGGCGGTGCTGTCGCTGGCCGAGATTAAGGAGATGGTCAAGGCTATGTTTGAGAAGAATAAAGAGTATTTGGGGCATTTCAGCAAATTATAAAGGAGGTTTTGCTATGATCCGCGTCAAACGCCTGAACGCGCTGCTGCTGGTATTCTGCCTGATCGTTCCGTTTACCGTTTTGGCGGAAGAATCCTCAAACCCTTACGGCGATGTGGACGGCCACTGGGCAAAGGAAGCCATCCTCCGCTGGAGCGATTTGGGTATCCTGAAAGGCAGCGGGGGGTTGTTCAAACCCGACGACTCTATTACTAGAGCCGAACTGGCCGCTATCATCAACAAGGTTTTGAAGTTTCCTGCCGCTCCGTACGATGTGTATGACGACGTCGCCGATAAATGGTTCCGGGAACATGTCAACGCGCTTGGCTGGCAGGGGGTATACCTTGCTGACGGGAATCTTGCCGAGGGCGACCTGGTTTTAACACGTGAGGAAGCCGTTGAAATGCTCTTCCGCGCCTTTACGATCGACTTTCCCGAGGAAAAAATCACAAAAACCTTTACTGATTTAAGCAGTGTTGCCGCAGAATATAAATCAGCAGTGAGTACATTTCACAATATGAGCTTCATCAGCGGCGTCGGCGACGGTTCGTTCCGCCCGAAGGAACCTTTTACACGGGCGCAGGTTGTGGCGATCCTTAACAATGTTATCCGTACCTACATTACCGAACCGGGTACATATGAGGTTTATGGAAAAACAGTGTTAGTCAACGCTCCCGGAGTTAAGCTGGTGGGGTCGGATGAAATCAACTCGTTTATTATAGGGCCCGGTGCCGTAGGCGGCCTTACCAGTACAGAACGTATAAAAATAAATTATTTTACAGCATGGCGTATTAGGGGTGACGGAGAGTTATCGAACATTTTAGAATATCATACCTCATATACCCCGGCCAACAGACACTTTGTACAATTTATAATTGGGAGAGATGCTCGATTCGCAGATGGCATCGGTACAGAAGATAATCCCTACCTGATAGAGAATGAAGAACAGTTAAGAGCATTAAATGAATTTTGCGTATATGATTATGGGAATACTCATTTTATGCTGGCAAATGATATTTCACTCTCCAATCAATGGAAGCCGATACAGGGAGAACATAATAAAGCACTTTCATTTTACGGTACGCTTGATGGGGCGGGATATAATATATCAGGATTATACGTTAATGATACAACAGGAGGGTTACACCAAGCGGGATTATTAAGTTCCCTTTGGGGGACTGTGCGTAACTTAACGGTATCCGGCGATATTCAGTTAGATGACTCGGGATTAATTGGACTTAATGTATATTCATCAGTAGGCGGTATATGTGGGAACGCAGCATATGCCACAATAGAAAACTGTATATCTCGGGTTAACATTACTGCTGAAAAAGCCTCTTCTATACAAGCCGGAGGTATTGTCGGATACTCTGCCGCCTCTCAGATTATAGGCTGCACGTTTGATGGAGAAATACGTGTTCGCGGATACGGAGCATATGCGCATAAACCGGTTCTTGCAGGCGGAATAGCTGGGGATGCTTACAGTTTGACTGTAATTAAGGAATGTATCGCAAATGGGACAATCATAGCAATATCAGAAAATTACGGTACAGAACAAAATCCTTGCGCAGGAGGTATTACAGGAAGTGCAGTAAGAGCGGTTATTTCTGACTGCTATGCTGAAACAGATGTAACAGCGTTCGGCGGTTACTATTCCTTTGCTGGAGGCATTATTGGATTGCATACAAGTGAAAGCAAAGCTGAAAATTGCTTTGCTACCGGAACAGTTCACGCTGAAGGGTCATTAATGCAAAACAATGCCGGTGGCTTTGCCGGGCAGATCGCCTCCAGAGTTGATGGCGGAACTATCACATCCCGCTGCGGAGCGGCCGCTGATGTATCGGCTTCGGGGGATCCGGGATATTTTAACGCCGTAGGCGGGTTTGCTGGAAGCAATTATCTATATAATACTATTGATAATTGTTACAGTGCGGGTACCGTAACCGTGGACGGCTGGGCGTCGGTCGGCGGATTTATAGGGCGCGTTGAGGGCACCATTATCAATAGCTATACCACAACGGCAATCGACGCGCCGGGGTCTTTCTTTGACTATTCTGTCAATGGCCTAGTCGGGACGGTACGCGGCGGAATCGAGACAGAAGCCTGCGGCGTTTTTAATGTAGAAGAGCCGCATTTTGTTTTCGGTGACGAATGGTTAGCCGTTCTCATTCCGGTTGCCGATCAATCTGAATTGAGCAAAGAAGCAATCTATAAAAAGTATGGCTGGGATTTTGATGAAGTTTGGACGCTGCCGGACGGCGCGGCGTATCCTATTCTGCGCGGAGCCTTTGAGGCGGAGCAGCTCATGTTTATGGAGGTTGGAAATTCATGAAAAACATCCTCGTCACCGGGGGAGCGGGCTATGTCGGCTCGCATGTCATCGTTTCACTGCTCGAACAGGGTTACGGCGCGGTGTCGGTTGATAATTTTTACAATTCATCACCAAAGGTTTACCAACGTCTGCGGGAGCTGACCGGGAAAGACTTTATTGACATCGAAGCCGACGTTTGCGACGAGGCGAAGATGAAAGAAGTCATGGCGAAGCATGACCTTTGGGCGGTCATCCACTGCGCGGGCTATAAAGCCGTGCCGGAGTCGGTAAGCAAACCGCTTGAATACTACCAAAACAATCTCGGAACCACCTTTTCGCTCTGCAACGCCATGCGCCAAACGGGGGTGACCCGCTTTGTTTTCTCCTCCTCCGCCACCGTTTACGGCGAACCGCAATTCCTGCCGTATACCGAGGAGCACCCTACCGGGAACTGCACAAACCCTTACGGAATGAGCAAGGTGATGAACGAGCGCATCCTGACCGACATGGCGGCGGCCAACCCGGACTGGGGCGTCGTGCTGCTGCGTTACTTTAATCCGATCGGGGCTCATCCGTCGGGGCGGATCGGCGACGCGCCCGGCGGCATCCCGAACAACATCATGCCGTATATACTCAAAGTGGCCAACGGATTGCTGCCCGTCCTGCCGATCGCCGGAGACGACTATGATACGCCGGACGGGACAGGGCTGCGGGATTATCTGCACATCTCCGATCTCGCCGAAGGTCATGTCGCAGCTTTGCGGTATTTGGAGGATTTCACCGGAAGCGAAGCCGTCAACCTCGGGACAGGGCAAAGCGTCAGCGTGCGGGAGCTTATCCGCGGGATCGAAAAAACCAGCGGAAAAACCCTCCCCACCGAAATCAAATCCCGCCGCCCGGGAGACATTGCCGAAGCCCGTGCCGATGTATCAAAGGCTAAGCGGCTCTTCGGCTGGGAAACCAAAAAAACGCTGGAGGAAATGTGCGCCGACGCGTGGCGTTGGGCAAGCCAAAATCCACAAGGATATGAAGGAGAATAGATATGGTCGCGGAACTCGCCAAACGCTGTAAAACAGCTGTGGGAATGCTTTCCCAAGCCGATACCGGCATGAAAAACAAGGCTTTGGAGGAATACGCCAAACTGCTGGAGGAAAACGAGCGGCGTATCATTGAAGAGAATAAACTGGACGTTGACGCCGCCCGCGCCGACGGCATGACCGAATCCCTGATCGACCGGCTGATGCTGACGCCGAAACGGATTGCCGGCATGGCGGGCTGTGTGCGCAACATCGCCGCCGCCAACGACCCGATCGGCGGTTCCGACGGGGCGATCCGCCATCCGAACGGGATGACGATCACCAAACGGCGGACGCCGCTCGGCGTCATCGGCATCATTTATGAAGCCCGCCCCAATGTGACGGCCGATGTGGTTGCCCTCTGTGTGAAATCCGGCAACACAGTCCTTCTGCGCGGCGGAAAAGCCGCGCTGCGCTCCAACGTCATACTGGCCGATCTCGCCCGTTCCGCGCTGGAGAGTGCCGGGCTTCCCGCCGACTGTGTATGCCTGATCACCGATAACGACCGCTCGTCGTCGGTGGAGATGATGGGGCTTTCCGGCTTGATTGACGCCTTGATCCCGCGCGGCGGCAAAGGTTTGATCAAGTCTGTCGTCGAAAACGCCAAAGTGCCTGTCATCGAAACAGGCTGGGGCAACTGCCATGTTTATGTGGACGATGAAGCCGACCTCGCTATGGCCGAACGCATCGTCACCAACGCCAAATGTTCGCGCCCGTCGGTCTGCAACGCCGCCGAAACGCTGCTGGTTGCGCGTTCGATCGCGCGAAAATTCCTCCCGATGGCCGTAAAAGGGCTTGCTCCTTATAATGTGCGGCTTCATTGCTGCCCGGAATCTTTGGCCATCATCGGCGCGGGAGCCGTTCTAGCGACTGAGGAAGACTGGGAAACCGAATACAACGATTTCGACCTCGCCGTCCGGGTTGTTGCCGGGTTGGATGAGGCGGTGGCGCATATCACAAAATACGGCTCGGGTCATTCCGAGGCCATTGTCACCGAACGGTATCTCACAGCCAAGCATTTCACCGAGCGGATAGACGCTGCCGCCGTTTATGTCAATGTCACGACGCGGTACACCGACGGTGAGGAGTTTGGGTTGGGCGCGGAGATGGGCGTTTCCACCCAAAAACTGCATGTGCGCGGGCCGATGGGGCTGGAAGCCCTGACAAGCACAAAATATGTCATTGAAGGAAACGGGCAGATACGATGAGCGAGCGAAAAGCTCCCCGATCGCCATCAACGAAGACGGACATTGCCTCCGGCGGCTCGCCGGGTCTGACCGATATGACGGTGGGTTCCCCGCTTAGGCACATCATTCGGTTTTCCATCCCGCTGTTGATCGGCAATTTCTTTCAGCAATGCTACAGCATCGCCGACAGCGTCATCGTCGGCAATACCATCGGCACCGAGGCGCAGGCGGCGGTCAGCACCGGGATGCCGGTACATTTCCTGACCACCGCGCTGTTTATCGGTCTAAGCATCGGCGCGACCATCATCCTTTCGCAGAACTACGGCGCCAAAGAGATGGAAACAGTGCGCCGCATCATCCGCACGATGGTTACATTCATCTTGGCCATCAGCATCCCGCTGACGGTCACCGGCATCCTCATCACCCCGCCCCTCATGCGTATTCTCGGCGTGCCGGAAGAAACGATGGATATGGCCGTGAGCTATATCTCCGTCCTCTTCATCGGTCTGACCGGATCGCTGGGATACAACATCAACGCCGGGATTTTACAGGGTTTGGGTGACAGCCGGACGCCGCTGCGCTTTCTGATGATCTCCACCGTCATCAACATCGCCCTCGATCTGCTCTTCCTCCTCGGTTTCGGCTGGGGCATCACCGCCGTTGCCGTGGCGACCGTGATCGCGCAAGGGTTTTCTTGGTTATACGGCATTTGGTACATCCAGCGGCAATACCCCGAGCTGGAGCTTTCGCTGTTTAAGCTGGGCATAGACAAAACCATTTTTAAGAAGATCCTGCGGGTGGGGCTGCCTTCTTCCATCCAGCAATCCCTTTTCTCTGTCGGGATGCTGCTGCTGCAAAACTTGGTCAACCGGGGCGGCCCGGCGTTCATGGCGGGTCATCGGAACGCCACCCTGATCGACGCTTTCGTCTTCCTGCCTGTGTTCAGCTTTTTCAACGCTCTGACGACTTTCACCGGGCAGAACATGGGGGTGCGGCAGATCGCCCGCGTCAAACAGGGGTTGAAATCGACCATGGCGGTTACCCTGTCCGTTTACGCCGTCATTGCCGCTTTGACCATCATTTTCGGCCGGTTTTTGCTCGGGCTGTTCAACCCCGACCCCGATGTGATCGACAGCGGGATGCGGTATATTTATTCGGTCATCCCGTTCAGTTTCATTGTCATCATCCAGTTCATGCTGGTGGCGGTCATGCGCGGGTCGGGGCAGATGATGGTGCCGCTGATCACGACCATTTTGGGCTTCATCGCCGTCCGAACCCCGTCGGCTTACATATTGGCGCATTACTTTGGCCTGAATTATATCTTCTACTCCTATGCCATCGGCTGGGTGGTCAGCCTGACGGCCGGAGCGGTCATCTTCTCCACAGGCCGCTGGCAGCATAAGTCTCTAGTCATGCCGACAGCAAAGAAAGACCCGCCGTGAAGGCGGGCTTTTCAATGATAAGGTTTATTTCAGCCCCGAGCATAAAATGGCTTGTGTGTTGTAAGCATGGATCGGATCCCATTCATGAGTGACCAGCGGCAGGTAGTAGGCCGAGACGAAATGTTCCTTCGGATCCATCGACAGTCTGCACCGTCCCCAGCCTTCGTGGTAATACGTCCCCGGCGAATCTAGGAAGAGGTCGCCCAGTGAGAGGTCGGGGCCAAGCCCGTAATATTTAGGAGTGCCGCCCGCACCCCAGCAGTAGTTTGGTAAATCACAGTACCGCGCCGTCATCTTCTCGATGGCTTTGCGCCCCAAAACGCGTTTTCCGCCGATCTCCCCGCCGCTCAGGAGCATGTTGCCGAATTTCACCAAATCGGCCACGGTGGAGTAGATGCCGCCGCCTGTCTTGGGGATCATCGCCCGGGGGGAGGTGTTCGGTTGCAGGTCTTTGAGTGATTCTTCCATCTCTTCAAAATAAACGACTGTCCGTTTTGAGAAATCGGGATGGTTGATTATCGTGTTCCAAAAGCCGGAATCGACCATACCGCAAGGCTTCAAGATGTTTTCTTCAATATAGGTATGAACATGTGTCCCCGATATGCGGCTGACCATCTCGCCGAGCAGACTGTAACCGAAACTCGAATATTCCCAGCAAGTTCCTTGCCCGACAGTCCGTCCCACGCCCAACCCGGCTGTGACCCAATCGGTTCCGCCGTCAGCGAATTCTTGTCCGATCAATTCCCATGCTCCGGGTTTGCCGTCCTCCGGGTAGACCCCCTCGTCCACCGGGAGGCCGCCGGTGTGCGACAAGGCCTGAGCGATGGTGACGGAGGAAAAATCCTCGTTATCCATCTCGGGGAGGTAGTTTTTCATCGGCTCGTCCAAACGGCACAAACCGTTTTCCACCAATTGGAAGACCGCCGCGGCCGTAAACAGCTTTGTGATGCTGGCGATGCGGAAGATGGCGTCGGGCTTTAGTTTCCTTTTATCTTTGTCCCGGAACGATTGCTTGCCCAAAGCGTCGGCGGCGATCAGCTCCCCGTCCTGCGCGATGGCGTAGATTCCGCCGTAGATCGCCTTTTTGTCGATTTCCCGCTTTAAGAAGCTGTGCAAGAACTCCAGCCGGGAAACATCATAACCTTTTGACATTTCTTTTCCCCTCCTATTTTTACAACCAAAGTATAACAGGCAAATGAAGCCATGTAAAGCCAATTTTTACCTTGACATGATTTTCTCTATATGCTAAACTAAACCAAAATTATATGTTTCTCGAGGTTTCGGGGCTTTCCACACGGAGGTTGCTTCGGGGCTAAACAAGGAAACCGGGTGAAAATCCCGGACAGGTTTTTGCGTTTTGTGCGCGTTATGAACGCACGGGGCAAGGAAACGGGACGCTGCTGTGAGCGCGTAAGGACAGGTTTATGGCGAAAGCCGGTCATTGGGGAACACCTCCCTGAGAAGGCGGAACCTGCACGTGAGAGGGAAACCTCTCGGAAACGCGTAAGTCAGAAGGCCTACGAGGAGCGGAACAATGTCGCGCGGGAAGGTGATCCCGCACGGCTTAGTTGTTTATGGGAATGCGGCCATAGCAATCGTTTCGATTGCTATGGCCTTATTTCATACAAAGGAAAGGAATGGTTTTCATGATGAAAACAGCAAAAAACGCAATGCGCCTGTTCACGATCCTCTTCTCCCTGATTCTCGTGCTAACTCTCTTCCCTGCGGCGGTCACAGCCGCCGATGGCGGCATGAGCGTCTCCTTCCGCCTAATCGGTGCCGACGCCGACGGCAAATACACCACATGGATCGCCACCAAAACAGTCACCGTCCCGGCGGGCAGCATGGCTTCCGACCTGTTCGATTTGGCGTTGGCCGACGCAAACCTGAAGCCCACCATCATCAGCAACGATTGGGGCAGCTATCTGAGCGCGATCACCGCCCCGTCCGCTCTCGGCGGGTTTACCCTCAGCGAGGACACCGTTGGGGAGTGGCCGGACGCCGTTTACGCGGGCTGGATGTTCAGCGTGAACAAACGTCTCTCTGATTACGGCATGACCGAAACGCCGCTTTCTTCGGGCGACAGCGTCGTGTTCTTCTACGCGTATGATATGAACGACGGCATCGACTGGGAGACCGGCGACGCGTCCGGCGCGCCCGCGCTGGCGGCTAAGGATGTGAATCCCGGCGAAGACGGCGGCCGGACAATTTGGTTCTGGCTGGGCGGCGGACTTTTGATTGCGGCGGCGTTGGTTGCGGTTTTTGTCATTCGCGGAAAGAAGAAGGTATAATGCAAAACATATGAAAACAGCCTTTATCGCGGTTATCCTTGCCGTTTTTGCTTCCGGGTGTTTTTCGGGCGAAAACAGCCCGGAACCATTTGAATCGCCGCCTGAAATAGAGCAGGCGGCCAGCGCGGCGGCGGCATATCTGCTGGACGCGGTCATAACCCCGAAAGTCGGCTCAGTCGGCGGCGATTGGGCGGTTCTCGGTCTTGCCCGCAGCGGCTGCGATGTGCCGGACGATTATTATGAGAGCTACCACCAAGCGGTCAGGGAAACTGTCGCGGCGTGCGGCGGCGTGCTCGACGAACGAAAATACACCGAATACAGCCGGGTCATCCTCGGCCTGACGGCGGCGGGGTATGACCCGCGCAATGTCGCCGGGTTTGACCTGACCGCGCCGCTGGAGGACTACGGCAGTGTCATGCGTCAGGGGGTCAACGGCGCGGCTTACGCCCTGCTCGCCCTCGATAGTTTGGGTTACCCGAACAACCGGCGTGAAGATTACATTGCCGCCATCCTGAGCGTCCAGCTGGCCGGCGGCGGCTGGAACCTCACGGCCAACGCGGAGGAAGAAGCCGACCCCGACGTCACCGGGGCGGTGCTGCAAGCGTTGGCGAAATATCAGCACCAACTGGGAGTGGAAGAAGCCATAGAAAAGGCGTTGGAATGCCTGTCCAAACAGCAAAACCCGAACGGCGGGTTTTCCAGCTGGGGCAATGAAAATGTGCTGAGTTCGGTTCAAGTGCTGGTCGCGCTGTGCGAACTGGGGCTTCCTGCTGACGATCCGCGCTTTGTGAAAGACGGCGTCATGCTGATCGGCAACATTTTGAGCTATCAGAATACAGACGGCAGTTTCAATCAAACATACGGCAGCGGAAGCAACCAAATGGCGACCGAGCAAGCGTTTTACGGCCTAGTTGCGGCGCAGAGGGTAATGAACGGGAAGAACAGCCTCTACCGCATGGATGACGTTTTGACGCCAAGCGGCGGCACGTTCACCGTCACGCTCACGGTGCGGTGCGATACCCTCCTCGAACAATTGGATTTACTGGACAAAGAGAAACATGAGCTTGTCCCAGCAGACGGCGTGATTGTTCCGTTGACAACGGTCACGGCGGTTGAAGGAGACAGTGTGTTTGATCTGCTCCAGCGGGAGATGAAAAATGCTAAGATTCACATGGCGTTCCAAAATACGCCGCTTTACAACTCGTCCTATATCAAAGCCATCCATAATATCTACGAGTATGACGCAGGGGTGTTATCCGGCTGGCAATTCAGCGTCAACGGGTTGTTTTCGGGTGTCGGCGTTTCGCAGGTTTTGGTACAACCCAATGACCGCATTGAGTTTCACTACACCTGTGACTTAGGCCGTGATCTCGGTCAGGATTGGCTCGGAGGATAGCCGGATGAATAGAGACGCCTTCGCGGGGTTCCACCCCGTTGTAAATTTCCTTTGGTTCGGGTTTGTGCTGGTCTTTTCGATGATGATCAACCACCCGGTCTGCCTTGCCGTATCCTTGCTGTGCGCCGTCGCATATTCGGTCTATCTCAACGGGCGGAAGGCTGTGCGGTTCAGCTTGCTGGTCATGCTCCCCATGCTGCTGGTGGCGGCGGCGCTCAATCCGCTGTTCAACCATCAGGGCGGGACGATTTTAGCCTACTTCCCGGACGGCAACCCCCTGACGCTGGAATCGGTTGCCTACGGCGTCGCGGCGTCGGTGATGCTAGTCACGGTGATCACATGGTTTTCCTGCTTCAACGCCGTCATTACCTCGGATAAGTTCGTTTACCTGTTCGGGCGGTTCATCCCGGCGTTGAGTTTGATTTTTTCGATGGCTCTTCGGTTTGTGCCGAGATTCAAAGCGCAAATCAAAATCATATCCAATGCGCAGAAATGCGTAGGGCGGGATGTGTCCAGCGGAAACCTGCTGCAAAAAGCGAAGCACGGCATCCGTATCCTCTCGATCATGGTGACCTGGGCATTGGAGAACGCCGTTGAAACCGCCGGAAGCATGAAGAGCCGTGGGTATGGCTTGCCGGGGCGGACGGCATTCTCGATCTTCCGCTTTGACAAACGTGACCGTCTCGCGCTCATTTTCATCCTGTCCTGCGCGGCGTTGATCATCACAGGCTCGGTCACGGGCGGGCTGACCTTCCGCTACTTCCCGACCATAAAGGGGCTGTGGGATACGCCCTATTCAATCATTGTCTTCGCTGTATATCTCGCGCTTTGCGCCTTCCCGATCGTCGTGAATATGAAAGAGGATGTAACTTGGAAGCGGTACGAATCGAAAATCTGACCTTCACCTATCCCGGACGTGAAAAACCCGCGCTGGACGGCGTTTCGCTCACCATCCGGCGGGGGGATTTTGTCACCCTGTGCGGGTCGTCCGGCTGCGGCAAAACGACATTGCTGCGGCAGTTGAAACCCTCTCTGGCTCCGCACGGCGTTAAAAGCGGCGGGATATTCTTCGGGGGGACGCCGCTTGACGCGCTGCCGCAGCGTGATCAGGCGGCCAAGATCGGTTTTGTGCAGCAATCGCCGGAGAACCAAATCGTCACCGATAAGGTGTGGCATGAACTGGCGTTCGGGCTGGAGAGTTTGGGGGTTAAGACGCCGGAGATACGCCTGCGCGTGGCGGAAATGGCGTCTTTTTTCGGTATACAGACATGGTTTCATAAATCGGTAACGGAACTATCCGGCGGGCAGAAGCAAATCCTCAACCTCGCGTCGGTGATGGCGATGCAGCCAAGTGTCCTCATCCTCGACGAACCGACCGGGCAGCTCGACCCCATTGCCGCGAGCGAGTTTTTGGCAACGGTGGGCAAACTCAACCGGGAACTCGGCGTGACGGTCATCCTGACCGAACACCGTTTGGAAGAAGCCTTCCCGCTCAGCAACCGCGTTGTCGTGCTGGAAGAAGGCCGGGTTCTCGCGGACGGAACGCCCCGCGAGGCCGCTTTGCGGCTCCGGGAGAGCGGACATGGGATGTTTTTAGCCATGCCCACGGCCATGAGGGTGTGGAGTCAGTTGACAGTTGATAGTGGACAGTTGACAGTTGGGGACGAGGTTCCTGTGACGGTGCGCGATGGGGCGGAATGGCTGAGACAGTTGACAGTTGATAATGGACAGTTGACAGTGGAGGGAAAATTATCCACTATCCACTATCCACTATCCACTGCCATTACGTGGGACGATGTGTGGTTCAAATACGGGAAAACAGAGCCGGATGTGGTGAAGGGGCTGTCGTTTAAGGCAAATTACGGTGAAATCACCGCCATTCTTGGCGGCAACGGAACGGGGAAGACGACGGCGTTGTCGCTGGCGGCCGGGTTGAATACGCCCTATCGGGGAAAAGTCAAAGCGGACGCGCGGGTTACCATGCTGCCGCAGAATCCGCAGGCGTTGTTTGTGAAAAAGACAGTACGCGAGGATTTGCTGGAGATGCTGTCTGAACGGAAACTGCCGAAGGAAGAGCAACAAAAACGTCTTGCCGAAATCGCCGCGCTTTGCCGTTTGGAGGAGCTGCTGAACAGCCACCCCTACGACCTGTCGGGCGGGGAACAGCAGCGGGCGGCTTTGGCTAAAGTCCTGCTCCTGCGCCCGAAAATCCTGCTGCTCGACGAGCCGACAAAAGGGCTGGACGCCGAATTTAAGCAGGTGTTGGCGGGGATTCTGAAACAACTGACGGCGTCGGGCGCGGCGGTTGTGATCGTGAGCCATGACGCCGAGTTCTGTGCCGAACACGCAGACAAATGCGCCTTATTCTTTGACGGAAGCATCGTATCCGAGGGAACTCCTCGCGCCTTCTTTTCCGGCAATTCCTTCTACACAACTTCCGCCAACCGCATGGCGCGGGACGTCCTGCCCGAAGCCATCACGGTGGGGGACGTTGTTTCCGCCCTCAGCGGGGGAAACCAGTTGATAGTTGATAGTGGACAGTGGACAGTTAAGGACGAAAAAACACCGCCTCATAAACCCCAAGATAACTATCCACTATCCACTGTCCACTGTCCACTGTCAACTGTCCTCGCGGCGGTTATGATTCTGCTGACCATTCCGCTGACGATTTTTCTTGGCGTCACCTTCCTGGACGATCGCAAATACTATGTCGTCTCCATGCTGATCCTGCTCGAAACCATGATCCCGTTCGCGCTGGTATTTGAGAGGCGCAAACCGCAGGCGCGGGAGCTGGTGGTGATCGCGGTGCTGTGCGCCATTGCCGTGGCGGGAAGGGCGGCGTTCTTTATGCTGCCGCATTTTAAGCCGGTGGTCGCGTTGGTTATCATTGCGGGGGTAGCGTTCGGCGGCGAGGCGGGGTTTTTGGTCGGCGCGATGACGGGGTTTGTGAGCAACTTTTTCTTCGGGCAGGGGCCGTGGACGCCGTGGCAGATGTTCGCGTTCGGCGTGATCGGGTTTTTGGCGGGCGTCTTGTTCCGCAAGGGCTTGCTCCGGCGCGGGCGGCTGCCGCTGGCGTTGTTCGGCGCGGCTGCGGCGGTGATGATCTACGGCGGCCTTGTCAATCCGGCGTCTATTTTGATGATCCAGCCCAACCCGACATGGGAGATGTTCCTGCTTGCTTACCTTCGCGGGCTGCCGTTCGACCTTGTCCACGCCGCCGCCACCGTCACATTTATTTTGCTCATCTCCAAGCCCATGCTGGAGAAACTCGACAGGATCAAGATCAAATACGGATTGGTGGAATAAACTATTCAAACAGCCCGTCGAGCGTGCCGAACGTGTAGCCTTCGTCCTTCCATCGGGTCAGCAATTCGTCTAGTATCTCCTCGTTTGTCCGGGAGGTGCTGTGCAGCAAGATGACGGCTCCGGGATGCGTCCGAGGCAGCAGCTTATCAAAGGCTTGCTGCTTGGTTGGCTGGTTTTTCTCCCAATCCACATAGGCCAAACTCCAAAACACCGTTTTGTAACCCAAATAGTCGGCCTGCTTGAGGCTGTGTTCGCTGTATTTCCCCTCGGGCGGGCGTAGGTAGCGGGAGAGTTCCTGCCCGGTGGTTTCCTTGTATAAATCCTCTAACCCCGATAGCTCCGCGCGATAGTCTTCAATCTCCGTGAGGGCGGTCATGTCGGGGTGGCTCATCGTGTGGTTGGCCACAATATGGTCGTCCTCAACCATCCTGCGCGTCAGTTCAGGGTTGGTGCGGATATAATGCCCCACCAGGAAAAAGGCGGCGGGGACGTCATGCCGGGCGAGGGTATCCAATATAGACGCCATATGGCCGTCCTCATAGCCCGCGTCGAAGGTCAAATACAGTTTCTTTTCCGCCGGATCGCCCATAAAAGCCGCGTTATACTGAGCCAGCTCTTCGGAAGAGAGATTGCCGGACGGAGACCGGCCGTTTTCATGAAAACGCAGCCCCCAGCCGTACGGTTCGATCAAATCCGGTGCTTTGGGAGGAAGATTCTCAAAGAATAAAGGCGGTTGGTCAGGATATAGGTATCGGTGGATGCCCTCGGCGATCCCCCGGGCGATTGTTTCCCGGTATTCGGCGGTTTTCAGCAGTTCCAATTCCTCATGCCCGGTGATAAAGCCCGTTTCGACTAAGCAGGACGGCATCGCGGTTTCACGGAGGACAACCAGTTTGCCGCTTGTCCATAAACCCCTGTCCCGCGCGCCGGTGGCTTCCGCGACAGCCGTTTGGATAAGCTGCGCCAGTATACGCCCTTCCGGGTCATTTTCATCGACCCATGTCTCTACCCCTTGCGCGCCGCTGTCGTCGGCGTTTTGATGGATGCTGACGAATATATCCGCCCCGGCTTCATTGGCCATCTCCGCGCGCCGCTCTTTGTTCACCGTTTCGTCATCGTCACGGATCATCAGCACACGGATTCCGCTGCTTTCTAAGATGTCCCTCAGCCGCAGGGCGATGTCCAGGTTGATCGTTTTTTCACACACCCCGTCAACCGGCCCCGCGCCCCCGTCCGCGCCGCCGTGCCCCGCGTCTACCGCAACCAGCGGGCGGCTGTCCGGCATGGCGGAAGCCTGAACGAGCGGCGGGTCTTTATCCGTTTCGGGCGGGATGACGACGTCCGGCGCGGCTCCGGCGAGGGCGGGCTCCGGCTCCTTGTCCCGCATGGATAGCATCGCCGCGCCGATTAGCACCAGCCCCATCGCCATGATGAGGAAAAGTCTCAGTGGGGCGGCGGGTTTCCGCCAGGAATTGCCGCGATAGGTTGATGTGGTGTTCATAATTTTCAGCCTCCCTGTATGTTTACTTGACATAATACAGGGAGGCTGCATCTTATTTTAATCGGGAATGTATCTTACTTGCATCATTCATGTTTTTAATTCATCATAAGTCCCAATCTAAATCATGTGATCCTCAGAATGATCTCGTTGATCCCTTCATAATACCCTACCGTGACGACGGTACGCTCATGCTCCGCGCCCTCAATGACGTATTTGCGGTAGTGCGGCGTGGTTTCCAGCAGGGGATTGTCCTCGGTCAGGGGTTCCGCCCCAGTCAGCCCCGTGATGCCGCACCACGCTCTGATAACCGCGTCCGGGTCGAACGCTTCCGGCGGGGTTTCCGTTCTCAGCGCAAAAGCGTACAGCGTGCCGTCCTCCGCGTCCAGCCAAGCCTCCAGCAGCGCGCCGCGGGCTGCCGTCATGGGGTTGCCGTATGCGGTTGTGATTTGCCAAACGGATATGTTTTTTTGCGGATCGGAGAGTTCCACGGCGGTATACAGCCGCGTTTCGCAGTTGTCTAGTTCATAGAGGCATTCGGGGATGGCGCCCGTTGCGGTCAATTCCGAAAGTGCCGCCCCGCAAGCCTTCTGCGCCTCCTCTAGCGTCAGTTCGCCGAACGAAGGGCCGCTCCGGTTTTCGGTGTACACATAGGAGGAGAGGGATTCGGCCGTCCTGCCCCGGATCAAAGCGGCGAAGTCGGTTTGCGGTATGGCTCTGTTTTGCAGAGCCATTGACAGGATATACAGGCGTTCGTTGGGATTCAGGCTGTAGCGGAAACCTTCGGCAAGCCCGACAACGGGCTGTGTCTCCACTCTGTCCAACGCATTTTGATCGTTCAGCCCGGTGAGCACAGACGGGCCGACCGAAGCCAGGAGGATGATGATGGCGGCCGGGACGATCACCAGCAAATAGGATAAGGTCTTTTTCATTGATCTTCCTCCAGTACAGGCAGTGAAAAGGTGATGCAAGTGCCTTTTCCCATGATGCTGCTGATGTTCATGCGGCTGCCGTGCAGTTCCAATATCCCGGCGCACAGCGATAAACCCAGCCCCACGCCCTCGCGCCCGGCCGCCCTGGATTTATCCACCATGTAGAACGGTTCAATGATCCTGCTCAGTTCCTTCTCGGGGATGCCTTTGCCCCTGTCCAGCACGGTGAAACGGTAACCCTCCCCGTCGCGCCACCCTCGGACAAAGACGGTCTGCCCCGGGGCGGACGCCTTGCGGGCATTGTCGGTTAAATTGATCAGTACGGTGTTCAGCAGAGCCGGTTCGGCCATCACCCGCCCTTCTTTGTAATCGACCGTGACGTTTTCCGGGAAGGTTTCGGCGATGTGTTCAAAGAGCGTTGAAACGGCCACGGGTTTGGGTTCAAACGTCCGGCGGCGCAGCACGATCAGGTCGAGGAGCCGCAGGGAGAGCGATTCCAGCCGCTTGCCCTCCCGGTAGATATACTGGGCGGCCAAAAACCGTTTCTCTTCATCCAGCACACGGGAGCGGAGCATATCGGCAAACCCGATGACAGCGGTGAGAGGTGTTTTTAGCTCATGGGCAAACGCCGCCACAAAGTCTTCCCGCGCTTTGGCTTCCTGTTTCAGCTGGTTGATTTGCTCCTCCAGCATATCGGCCATGCGGTTAAAGTCACCGGTCAGCATTCCCATTTCATCCCGGCTGACTATTTGCGCCCGCCGCTGGACGTTGCCCTGCGCCATCTCTTTTGTCACGGCGGACAGGTGCCTGATCGGACGGGTCAGCCACACCGACACCGCGTAGGTGATCAGCGAAACAAACCCCAGCGTGATCAGGCTCACCCGGCGGTAAACCGAAAACCACTCGTCACGGTCTTCATACAGCGATGTAACGTCTTTCAGCGTTTCCAAATAGAGCGTTCGGTCGATCACGCTGACCACGGCGGCTGTGTGCAGCAAAGTTCGTCCGTCCGACAGCATCACCCTATAGGCCGCCGTTCCCTCTTCCGCAACCGTCAGTAAGTCGGCTCCGGCCTTAAAGTCGGCTCCGATGTAGAGCGGTTCCCGCTCTTCGCCGCTGATGCGGATCAGCCGGTTGGTCAGGGTGCCGCCGATCTGCGCGACCGTGCTGTTGCGCAAAGGCTGGGATCGGGGCGTTGCGTTAAGCGCGGCCATCTCGAAGGCGAACCGCAGCGAGCCGTTTTCATCCAGTGCCCGCGCCGTCTCCCCGCGCATCGAGGCGGAAAACATGGAATTGACAAGAATATAGCCGGACGCGCTCAGCCCGGCGGCAACAACGAGCAGGGTGGATAAGAAGATTTTCCACGAAAATCTCATTCATCCACCTCTAAACGGTAGCCGATTTTATGCACCGTAACAAGCCGGTTTTCCCAGCCCAGTTTTTTCCGCAGCCGCTGCACATGGAGGTCTACCGTGCGGCTGTCGCCGAAATACTCGCCTTCCCACACTTTTTCATACAAAACTTCCCGGAAGAGCGCGATGTTCTTATTCTGAATAAAAAGAGCCAAAAGCCCAAATTCTTTGGCGGTCAGATTGACTGGCTTTCCGCCTTTTTTCACCGCGTGGGCTTCAAGGTCAAGCAGGACGTCCCCAACCTCGATCTGTTTTTCCCCCTTGTGATACCGCCGCAAAACGGTTTCCACCCGCGCGATCAGCTCCACAATGTCAAACGGCTTGACCAAATAATCGTCCGCGCCCATCTTCAGCCCTTTGACCCGGTCGCGCACCTCATGTTTGGCTGTGATGAAAATAACCGGGATTCCCAGCGGGCGTATATAGTCCATCAGCTCGTAACCGTCCGCGCCGGGCAGCATCACGTCCAAAAGGATCAGGTCAAACCGTCTGTTTTCCAGCAAATCGGCCGCGTCCAGCCCATTGTAAACGGCAGTGCATTGGTAACCGGCGGCCGACAGGTTGAGGCGGATCAAATCAACGATCGCCCGTTCATCCTCTACAATCAACACTTTTAACATCTCATCTTCACCTCAAAAACACGGCCTCTTTTTCCGCAAAGCCCAAAGCGGTGTCATTCTCTTCGATAAAAAACCTAGCCTCCCAATCAGGCGAAAAATATCCGTTGCGCTGGTAATAAATCACGGTATCGGTCACCCGTTCCGTCTCCCATTCCGGCGTGAGGGTGTCATACCAAATATGAAAAACAAGGTCGGTTTTGCCGTCCCCGTCAATATCGGCCAATTCATAGCTCCTCATGCTGCTGAAATTGGTGTATCTGCCCATCGGCTGGAAGTTCCATAGCAGGTTGCCTTCCCCGTCGGCCAAATAGATCATCAGGGTGTAGTATCCGGCCAGGCGGAATGTGCCGTAAATCAAGGAAACCTCGCCGAATGTTTCAAAGGTCACAACGTTACTGTGCATCACCTGGAATCCGTTTTCGATCAGTTCGTCCAGCGTATCGGCCAAATACAGGAACTCGGTTGAAATGCCGTCCCGGGCAAACGCGATGACGGTATTGACATCCGTATTCATCCCAAAACGGTTGATTCGGTCGGAGAGCCGCCAGTCTCTGTAGAACCCGGTTTCATGCTGAAACAAAATATCGCCGACTGTATAGATCACACCGGCGTATGGGCCGCTGCGGCATATGCTCCTGCTGATGATCACAATATCCGTCAAACCGTTGCCGTTTATATCCCGGAGGCCGAACCCGGCAACATCAAGGTTGGGCTGGTTCAGCTCCCCGCGCCGCTGGCTGTTGCATTCCAGTTCATCGGTTTTATAAACGATGCCGCCATCTTCATCGGCAAAGAAGAAGACGATCCGCTCATGCTTCGGGTCAAGAGCCGGCACAATGTCCACCTTGCCGAAATTTGCAAATTCGCCTTTTGTGTAGATATTGTCTTCGAGGATGACAAAACCGTTTGAGGCAAGTTCCTCCACGGTTTGCACAGCCTCCATCCTGTCACGGTAGCGTTCATAGTCCGACCGTTCCTGGTCTTGCGGCTCCATGGCCGTAACGGGGAAGACCATGACCGCGATCAGCGAGGAGAGGAAGAGCTTCTTCAGCAGCATACGGTCACCCCCTCTGCCAGTATAACAATAAATCCCCTTTATTTCAAGGTTATTCCAGTTTATCCTACCGTGCGTTTGTATCCTATTTGCATCATCAGGCTGTATTTGTACATCGGGGCGGTATTTGCTATAATAGGGTCATCTTACGCCAAATGAGGTTTATGAGCCATGCACATACTTTTTGCCGAAGACGACGCGGTGATCGCGTCGGGGTTGGTCTATGCCCTGCAAGCCGAGGGGTATACCGTCACCCATTGCCCGGATGAGGCGAGTGCCGTCCGCGCGCTGGGGGAGCGGGAGTATTCGCTGGCACTGCTCGACCTTTCATTGCCGGACGGCAGCGGATTCTCGGTGTTTGAGCGCATCCGGCAAACATCGCAGATGCCGGTGCTGTTCGTCACGGCGGCCGACGACGAGGGCAACACCGTCAAAGCCCTTGAAATGGGAGCCGATGATTATATCACCAAGCCGTTCCGCGTCCGCGAGCTGCTGGCGCGGATCAAAACGGTGCTGCGCCGCGCCGGGGGCAAGACGGGCGACGTGATCTCGCTGGGCAGCGTCAAGGTAGACTTGGCCAAAGCGAAGGTTTATAAAGACGGCGCGGAGGTGCTGCTGACCGCCCTCGAATACCGCCTTCTGCTGACATTCGCCCACAACAAAGGGCAAGTCCTCACCCGCGGGCAAATCCTCGAAAGCCTTTGGGACGTCGCGGGTAATTTCGTCAACGACAACACGCTGACCGTTTACATCAAACGCCTGCGTGACAAGCTGGGCGAAACCATTGTCCAAACGGTTCGCGGATTGGGTTATATGACGGGGGACGGCCATGATAAGAAATAAGAAAATCGCGGAATTGAGCTTGTATCTCCAGCGGATCACCAACGGCGACCGATCTTTTGACATTCGGACGAACAAAGAGGGCGAACTGAGCATCCTCAAAAACGAAATCTACAAAGTCACGCACGCGCTGACCGAACAAGCAGAAGCGTTGCAAAAAGACAAGCTGGAGCTGGCTTCGGCTCTATCCGACATTTCCCATCAGCTCAAAACGCCGCTGACGGCTTTGGGCGTTATGGCAGATCTGCTGGAAGATGACGCCCTTCCGGCTGATAAACGGAAAGAATTTATCGAAAACCTACACGCGGGGCTGTCGCGGATGGAATGGCTCGTCCTCACCCTGCTTAAACTGGCGCGGCTGGACGCCGACGCGGCGGCGTTGAAACAGGAGAACATCGCGCTTGCAGACCTGATCGGCAAAGCACTATCCCCATTATTGATCCCGATTGAAGTAAAAGAGCTGACCGTCACCGTTAAAGGGGAGAAACTCATCACCGCCTGCGACATGGACTGGACGGCCGAAGCCTTGGGCAATATCCTCAAAAACGCCATTGATAACACACCGCAAGGCGGGACGATAGCGATTGCCTACGGCGAAAACCCGCTTTACACCTATATCACCGTGCGCGACGGCGGGCCGGGGATCGATAAAGAAGACATGCCCCACCTGTTTAAGCGTTTTTACCGGGGCAAAAACGCCAACCCCGACAGCGTGGGGATCGGCCTCGCCCTCAGCCTCGCCGTCATGCGGAAGCAAAACGGCGACATTGAAGCTGAAAACGACAACGGCGCGGTATTTACACTGAAGTTTTATTACTAGATTGTCACCAAAACAGTCACCGAATCGTCACAATAGGGTGGTAACATAACCATGAGGTGATTCATATGGTCAAGGTGGAAAACCTATCCAAAATTTATGGCGCGGGCGACGCCGAAGTGCGCGCGCTGGACGGCGTGTCCTTCTCTGTGAAAAAAGGCGAGTTTCTCGCCGTTATGGGCGCGTCGGGGTCGGGCAAATCGACCCTCCTTCATCTGCTGGGCGGCGTGGACAGGCCGACCGGGGGTAAAGTGTTTATCGACGACACCGACATATACGCCCTCAACGAAAGCAAACTCGCCATCTTCCGGCGGCGGCACATCGGGCTGATTTACCAGTTCTACAACCTGATCCCCACCCTTAACATCGAGGAGAACATCACCCTGCCGCAGCTTTTAGACGGGCGGGAGATCGACAAAGCGCATTTGAGCGAAATACTGACCACCATCGGCCTGACCGACCGCTTAAAGCATCTGCCCAACAAGCTCTCCGGCGGGCAGCAGCAGCGGGTTTCGATCGGGCGGGCGTTGATGGGCAGCCCCTCCATCATTTTGGCCGACGAGCCGACCGGCAACCTCGACAGCAAGAGCAGCCGCGATGTGGTCGATCTATTGAAGCTCTCCAACAAAAAATACGGGCGCACCCTCATTGTCATCACCCACGACGAACGGATCGCCCTGCAAGCCGACCGCGTTATTGTGATCGAGGACGGCAAGATCACCCGCGACGAGGAAGCCGCTTCCCCCGAGGCGATGCAGTCATGAACATTGTCAATAAACTCACCCTCCGCCACCTGCGGCTGAACAGAGGGCGGACGCTGATCACCCTGATCGGCATCACACTGTCGGTGGCGATGGTCTGCGCCGTGGCGGGATTTGTCGCCAGCCTGCAAGACGTCCTGCGGCGGCAGATCGTCAACTATAAAGGCGGCGAGTGGCATATTACCTATAGCGTCTACGGTTCCGCCGCACAGGAAGAACTTGAGAACATCGCCGCTGAGGGCGGATATTTCGATTCGTATTATGTCAGCGTCTTTGATGACGAGGAAAGCGGAGAGACGTTTACCGGCATCTATCTGCATCTAGCAAACCCCGATGGGAATTATAAGCAAATCGCCAAAGAAGTCGCGGAGAAATACGGGTTGGACGGGGTTGGCTGGAACAGCGAACTGCTCGCGCTGGACGGCGTTGTCGCGGAAAACAATGTGCTGACAACCTTTATCGGGATAGCCGCTCTTTTGATCTTCATCATCATGGGCGGCTCGGTCACCGTCATTGCCAACGCGTTCAACATCTCGGCGGCCGAGCGTGTGCGGCAGTTCGGCCTGTTGAAGAGCGTCGGCGCGACGGGCAAGCAGATCGGGCGGAGCGTGCTGTTTGAAGCATGTATCCTGACCATTGCCGCCATCCCGCTGGGCATAGGGCTGGGGTTTGCCCTGCAAGCCGCCGGGGTGGCTATCCTCAACACAGCCTTGACCGACATGCTGGATATTGCTTCCGATCGGTTCCGGGTGGTTTTCCTGCCGATGATCCTATATGTTTCAGCCGGCGTCGCCGTGGCAACCGTCTTTCTCTCGGCATGGAGCCCTGCCCGGCGGGCGGCGAAAACCCCCGCTGTTGACGCCATCCGGCAATCGCGCAATGTGCGCGTCCGGCAGCGCGAATTGAAAGTCTCCCGCCTGACGCGAAAGCTGTTCGGGTTTGAGGGGACGCTGGCGGCCAAATCGCTCAAGCGCAGCAAAGGGAAATACCGCGCGGCGGTGGTCGCGCTGACCGTGTCGGTCGTCCTGTTCATCAGCATATCGTCGTTTATCGGGATGCTGAATAAGACGGTTTCGATGCAATACGGCGGGTTCAAATACGACGTCATCGGGCATTTCTCGGCCGATATTGAAAGGCAGGACGAAGTAGAAGCGCGGCTTGCCGCGTTTCCGGGAGCCGAGGTCACGGCCTCCCGCTATGCTTTTGTAGAGACAACATTACCGGAAGGGTTTATGACGCAAGAATATTTGGATGAATATGGGTTTGACGGTTTTGTACCGTATCAAACAATTTTGCTGGTCAGCGCGCCGGATCGCGTATTTATGAAATACGCGCCGATAGGGGAAAACCAAATCAACGCCGTGCTGGTTAACAACTCCGGCGTATTGAACCGGGACGGCAAGCTAAAGGAAATTCGCCCTTGTAACTTTCAAAAACATAAAGGGCTGGAACTGACCCTCAGCAGGCGATATGGCGGAAGAGAGGATTTTGCCGCGATCACGCTGGCCGCCGAAGCGCGGGAGACCCCGGATTTTATCGGCTCCGTAAACCTTACCGGCGGGCTTACCTTTTTCATTTCTGATTCGGATTTCCGGGCCATCCTGCCAAATATACTCGACAGAGAAGGCAAACCGGCGGCCGATGTGTATTTCAGTATCAATGTCCCTGACGCGAACGAATTTATCAGTGAAATGAGCGATTTGGAAGAAATCAGTTTCGGCAATATTCAAAGCCAAAAGCGGAGCAATCAGGCGTTGATGCTCGTTATATCCCTGTTCGGTTATGGGTTCATCGCCCTGCTCTCGTTAATCGCCGTCACCAGCGTCGTCGCCACCATCTCAACCGGGATGGCTCTTCGGAGGCGGGAATTTGCCATGCTGCATTCCGCCGGGATGACCAACAAAGGCGTCAATAAGATGCTCAATTTGGAAAGCCTGTTGTACGGGATCAAATCATTGTTGATCGGGATTCCGCTGGGGATGGGTTTTTCGCTGCTGATTTGGTTTTTCTTCGGCGATACGGCGGAGTTTGAATACCCTCTGCCGTGGCTTGCCTTGCTGATCAGCGCGGCCGCCGTCTTGCTGCTGACATTCATCACCATGCGCTACGGGCGGCGGAAATATAAGAAGGTCAGCATCGTTGAGGCGATACGGGACGAGGCGGTGTGAGTTTGATTCAATGATCCAGCAATCCCAGTTCTCTGATTTTCATAACGGCGTCAATGCCCACCGGCACATCCAGCTTCCTATAGATCAACTGCAAATGCGACTTGACGCCCGTGACTTTCAAGCCAAGCCGGCAGGCGATCGCCTGCTGGCTTAACCCTTCGCACAACAGCCGCATAACCGCTTTTTGCTGATCGGTGAATGTCAGCGGTTTCATCATGCGCCCGCCCGTTAAGCCTTTGGAGGTTTTTGAATGGGACAGAGCCATGATGTACAGTGTTTTCGCAAACGCGCCGGGAAGTTCGCCGGAGTAATCTTTCACCCCCGCCGCAAGATGCAGCCTGTGAAGCATATTGACAAGCTCCGCGCCCTCGTTTGCAAAAACCTGTGTGCAGCCGTATGGATAAGCGGATATGATCGCGTCCGTAATGACCGCCGTCGCTTCCGTTTGATACCCGCGTCCCTTTTTCCAGGTTGCGATGGACAATAGTATCTTTGCTTCGATTATGTCGAGCGGCCTGTGGTACGCTTCACACAGAGCGAGAAGCCTTTTGGCAAATAAGATTGCCGTATTGAAATCTCCTGCCGTGATATAAGCCCGCGCCGTTGTGAAGTGCTGATAAAGTTTGAAAAATGACAGTTCATCATATCCTGTGGCGGCAGTTTCACGCAGCCATTTCTTTGCCGCGCCCTCGTCGCCGTCCTCTAACTTACACCGGCAGATATACGCTTCAAGATTCGCGCCGAGATAGTAAGCCCGGTCACATTCTATCATGGCGTTTACGGTGCCGATCGCCTTTTGGGCATCCTCCGTTTGCCCCGTCGCGTGATGGGTTTCGGCCAATATCATCATGGCGCAGAATTTGACCTCCGGCGCGAAGCCGCCGCGTATTTTCGCGTTTGCTTCCAATGCGCAAGTGTGCGCTTTTGCCAGTTCGCCCTGCTCATAATGCAAACCGGCCCGCAAGCAGACCTCCATGATGCCGTATTCTTCTCCGACGATCGCGCCGACCGTTTTTTGAAGCAAGGATAAATGATGATCGGTGTCGGTGATATATTCGGAAAAATCGCGGCCGGAACGGTGGAAAAAGGGCAGATTTTGCGTGATCGACGGGGTGCCCGCTTTGGCCAAAAATGTAAGCGGCAGGCGTTTGATGCTTTTGGTAACGCCGATCAGGCTGTTTCTGTAATCCATACAGCGCAGCATGATCCTAGTCTGCACCGAGGCCGGGTTTTGCACAACGATTTTCGGAAAGAGCTTATGATAACGGTCAAGGGTTTCTTCCATATCCTTAGCGCGTCCGTCCACAAACGCCGCCCACGCCTGCACCTCCAGCAAAAACGGATGCTTCTCCACGATGGAACCGTCCACCGAAAGCCGGATGATGGCAAGGGTATCCTCAATGGCGGCGTAAGGCGAGTTATAGTCGTACATTTTCTTCAAACCCTTTGCGATCCCGCCCGCGTCGCCGCTTTGCAAGTAATAGGTTACCGACTTGAAATAATCCTTATGCTTATAGAAGAAAGCACCGGCTTTTTGATAGGTGTCGCTTTGCAGTTTGTGGCTTTCTTTTTTGAACATATTGTGCAGGAATTGCTGAAAAAGATGGTGGAAACTATATGTATTTTCATCGTACGCGCTCAAAAAAGCATTTTCGCGCACAAGCCTGTCAAGAAGTTCGCCGCTCTTCTTTTCGCCTGTCAGTGCTTCGCAGAGTTCCGGCGTGAGGCTGTCGGTGATGGACGCCTTCATCATAAACCGTTGTGTGCGTTCGTCCCACTTATTCCAAACCTCGTTTTGAATAAAGGTTTCCCAATGGCGTTCGGCCAATTTTTTGGTAGACGGTTCCGCGCCGGAAAGCAGGACGGCGTTGATGGCGATGGCCCAGCCGCCTGTGGAGGACAAAACATCATCGGCTTGCCGCTGCGTGAGCGTTTGACCGTACGCCGCAAACAATGCTTTGATCTCCTCTGCGGTAAAGATCAGCTCTTTCGCCTCCAGGATGGCGAAGGCGTCTTTGACGGTGTATTCCGCAAAACTGTCGGGCGGCGCGGCGCGGCTCAGCAAAAAAAGCGTGATGTTTTCCGGCAGCTGCCCGATGAACAGCACGAGTTTGCTCAACAGTTCGGTATTGGTTATCAAATGCAGATCGTCAAGGATAAGGATATATTCTTTTTCGTCAGTGATAAACGCGCTCAGCGCGCGGAGGGTAAACTCCACAGGCGCGGTGGAAAAAGCGTGATGCTTTACAAGTTCGCGTAAATCGCCGTTATCACGCTGGAGTTTTGAGAGGGCGGCCGTAAAATTTTCATAAAAGAGCGCGGGTTTGCTGTTCACTTCCCCGTTCAGCGCGATCCGTATGTAAGGCCGCCCGGAGTTTTCAGCCCACATTCGGATCGAAAAGCTCTTTCCGTATCCTGCGGGTGCGTGTATGTACACGATCTTTTTACCGGCAAGGCCGGTTATTTTTTTCATCAGCTCGGCGCGTTTGGCGGCCGCGGTGTTCATAAAACCATTCTCCCGTCTATGGTTTGCTGTAATTTCTACTATACCATATTCAGAGACGCATTGCAAAAATATTCTTCATAAATACCCTACCTGGATACTTTACGCCTTGCCGGTTTTCGCGTACCATAGACGGTAAATACATATGTAAAGGGGAAACCGCTATGGTTATCAAGTCCATAAAAATCAATAAAATCCTCGCTTGGGTGTTGTCGCTGTGCCTGGTTCTGACGCTGCTGCCGATGTTCCCGCTGACGGCAAACGCGGTGACTTGTGAACATGGCTTTATCTTTATCCCATCTGATCTGGATGACGCGCTGACTTGCACGGAATCTACCTGCACCATCTTACTCAATATAGGCTTTACATACGAGAAGTCTATCTCTATCGACGGCAGAGACGTCACGTTCAATTTAGGCAATTTATACACGTATGATCTGAACGTGGTAACGGACGATACCGCACTTATCGTCGCGGATGGCGGCAAAGTCAGCCTGCAAGGTCTCGGTACGCTTAACGTCACCAGCTTAAACAGCTGGGGCGTATACGCGGAGGGCGTCGGCACCATCGTTGAGGTGAACGGCAATGTAACAAGCGTCGGCGACGCGGGTGTGGGTGCCTTTGACGGCGCCGTGGTTACCATAGGCGGAAGCATCACGGCCGGGGTTGCCATTAACCTTGACGGCGATCCGATAGACATAGGCGACCCCTGTAACGATCACAGCGGCGGTTATTGTACTTTTATCCACCCCGAAACCGGAAGCACCGTCCGCGTGAAGGATGCAAATCCGGCTCACAAAGTCGTGACGGTCAGCGCGGGAACGGGCGCGAAGGGCGGCGGCGGGTACGAGCCGGGTGAAACCGTTGAAATAGAAGCGGGAAGCGTTTCGGGGAAGACATTCAAAAATTGGACGACAGAAAGCCCCGGGGTTGTTTTCGACGACGGGGACAGTGAGTCCACATCATTTACAATGCCCGGAAACGATGTAACGGTCACGGCGGTTTTCGAGAGCGATTCCCCCCCGCCCTCACCCGACCCATCGCCGGAACCGACGCCCGAACCAACGCCCGAACCAACCCCCGAACCGACGCCGGAGCCAACCCCCGCTCCGTCCCCCAACCAGGTTGTGGAACTTACAGCGAACGATCTCGACAAGCTGTGGGCTGACGCCGTGGACGGTGTGATGGTCGTTTTCGTTTATGGGGAGTTGGACACCTTGCGGATCGACGTCCCGCTCAGCTGGTTTATGGAGAATTTGGGGGCGACGCTGCTTGTATACAACGAAAGCCTTGGCCTGCTGGCCATCACCAGCGAAAACATGATCGAGCTGGCGGCGTTGTCCTACGACGGCGGGGAAGACGGCGTGACGGTGGAAGTTCGCGGCAAGGAGCTGACCTTCCTCCCCGATACGATCATCTCCTACCTGATGGAAAAAGGCAGCGTGATTTTGAGTGTTACCTCAAACGGAAACACTCTTGATTGGTATGTCTATGATTCGCCGGTCATCCTCGGCGTACCGAATACGCTTGAAGACAGCGATGAAGACGGAGGCGACGATTGGGTCGTTTACAAAAAACGCCCGGACGGCGGGCGGCAGATCATTCCCCGCAGCGTGATCCGCGGCGGGCTGGTTTACGCTTTGGTCAATGACGAGGGGTCATTTGAGACCGTACGGAACCCCAAGAGTTTTGCCGATATTGACGGGGAATGGAAGAAGGGCGTGGAATTTCTAGCCGCGCGCGGGATCGTGTCCGGGATCGGGAACGAACTGTTCGAGCCGGATCGCCCGGTCACCCGCGCCGAATACATCACAATGCTGATGAAAACGATGGATGTTCAGATGACGGATTATGACCCCGCACCCTTCTCCGACGTCAATCCGGGCGACTGGTATTATGAGGTTGTGTGCAAAGCGGCGGAACTGGGCATTACCGTGGGCGTGGGCGGGGGAAAATTTGCCCCCGACAGCCTGATCACGCGGCAGGATATGGTTACCATGACGTATAAAGCACTGGTCAAGCATTATTTGCTGATCCCGTCCGGGGAGGAAGGGGCTGAACTCACCGATGTGGCTGAATACGCCATACGCGCGGTGTCGGAGCTGATGAAGGAAGGCATCATCGGGGACTTCACCAATCCGCAGGATCCGGCGTTAAGGGGTGAAGCGGCTCAATTTGTCGCGGATGTGATACGCTATATCGTTCCCGATTACAGCACATTGCTGGAAGAAATCCGCGAGCAGGAAGGATAACGGGAAGGGGACAGCCCGTGTCCTCCCTATTCCAATATGAAGCAAGCAAGGCTTGGTTTCCCGGTTCCTTTATACAGTAAGTACAGGGCGTGATCCCCATCGGGGATGGATATATCGGCGGAGAACGGCGTCCATATGTTGGCACTCACAACAGGGATGCTTCCCAAACACGAGCCGTCCGGCGACGTTCTGACCTCAAAGCAGCCCTTGCAATACCCGCGTATCCGCACAGTCAACCGCTTCACGCCAACGCAGGCGAAATATTTGAAACCGATGACCGCCGAATCGGTGATGTCGGCGATATACCCCGGTTCGGGTTCGTCATCGCCGCTGTATTGCGTGATTTTGGGCAGCATCTCGGGGGTTTCGGATAAGCTGAACAGATTGCACGCGATGGTTGCCGGATACTCCCCCCGCCCTTCCAGCGGGCTGGCGTTGCCGCCGAGAGAGGTCATTTCTACTTGCGGGATGGAGCCGTCTTTAAGTACCTCGATCCGTTCCATGCAGCCCTGACGGGAAAACCATGTCCCGTTGGTCATCCGGTGATAGAAGACAAACCACCGGCCGTTGATTTCCACGATACTGCCGTGATTGTTCCCGGCCGGGTAGGCGTGTTGATCCGCCGATTTATATCTGTCTATATGCAGATCGCAGTTGCTGACGATGACGCCGCCGTATGTAAAACCCTTCGCCGGGTGTTTGCTGGTTGCGTAGCACAGTTCGTTCATCGGGGTGGAGGAGTAGACGAAATAATAGGTATCCCCCATTTTTCGGATGGACGCCGCCTCAAAATACTCGTGTCCCTCAAACCCTGTTCCCGCGCCATAGCAATTCCCTGGAACAACGATCACAGGGTCTTCCACAATGGTCAGCATATCCGAGCCCAGCACCGTCGCCGTCGCGCCCGTGCGGGATGTATCGCCATGCCCGCAGAACCCGGTATAGAGATAGGTGAGCTCCCCTTCGGTCAGCACCCCGGGATCAAACTGCGGCTCGTCGCCCTCGCGTTCGCCCAGCCGCGTCCCATCCGGGTAACGCACATATCCGTAGAACTCATATTTCCCGGCCGGGGACTCGCATACGGCAACCGACACGACATTGACTTTATCCAGCACATAATAGAGGTAATACCGCCCGTCCGAGCCAACCGTCACGTCCGGGGCATACAGGCACATCCTGCCGTCCGGGTTGAGCGGGTCGTCCGTTTTTTTATAGATGACCCCTTCATACCGCCAGTCGCTTAGATCATCGGCGGGCGCAGACCAGCAAACGTAATCGTTCAGGCAGAAAACCCAGCCGTGCGCTTTATCGTGAGAGCCGTAAACATAGACCCTGCCGTCAAAGACGTAGGGTTCCCCGTCAGGGATATACTCCCATGAGGGGAGATAGGGATTGAAGCATTGTTTTTTCATGAGCAGATTATACCACAGGTTCATATAAGCGTCAAATAAGTAGTTATGAACTAAACCCCCGCCGAAAAAGCCGGATAATGCAAAATGTCCTTGCAGAATTTTAAATCCTACAAGGACACTCCGATTGGTCCGAGTGACAGGAGTTGAACCTGCGGCCTCTTGAACCCCATTCAAGCGCGCTACCAAGCTGCGCCACACCCGGAACTGTTCCGCCTACTACTATAGCACAACGTTTTCTCTATTTCAAGATTAAATTTACGCCGTGATGAATCATCAAGATATTTTGTCTCAATGGATCGTCAGATAAGCCTCTTTCAACCTGCCGTCGGCGGTGAAATGCCCCCAGTGAATCCCAATATCGCCCTTTCTGCCCTCGTTCTTCCACCCTTCGTCAAACGCGCTGAAGAATATGACTTCCACATCCTCCGCAAGAGACCATATATAGACATCTTCAAAATACCGCCGGGCGTTTTCCATCGAGGGAATGGCCGCCCCTTCCGGGCTCCCGGCTGTGGGCCAGCCTGTTTCTGAAATGATCACTTGCTTTCCGTTTGCTTTGACTTTAACGTCCTCATATGTATCCGCCATTGCACCGGCGGCGTTTTCAACAGGGATTTCTGAGAAAAACGGATAGATGGTTACAAGAATGACGTCGCAGACAGCGACAAGTTCCGGGTTGTTCCAAGCTTGCGCCGTATCGGATGTGGTGACAGGGATCGCCTTGTCGTCAATCCTTTCCCGGACATATTGAATGTACTCTATCAACTTTTCAACCGGAAAATCTCCCCTGTACAGCGTTTCGCTGCCCACCACGGCAACGTCGATCCACCCGTCGTTGGCCAGCTTGATCAGCGCGTCCAATTCTTTATAAATGCTTGATTCTTGCATATACTTGTCGATCCAGCAACCGGCTATGATCCTGAAACCGTATTTCTCTTTGGCCGGTTGATAGATTTTTTCCAGTTCTCCGGTAACCCCGAAAAGCCGCAATGCGGAAGCGTAAGGGTCGAGCAGTTCCAAATGCCCTTCGACCAAGGTTAAGGGGATGGGGCTGTTTTTTTCCGGGCTCAGGCCGTTTGTATACGGCGAGTAATTGATTGAAATCTTCGATCGCCGCTGATCCGTTTCGTACGAGGCAATCGGAGACGGTTCCGGTTCCGGCGCGGCGGGGTTATCCGAACAGGCTGCCGTCATCATAAGCATAAACAAGAAACAAACTATTTTCGCGCGCATAAAAAGACCCCCTGACAACGATTTTTACATTGTCTTTTTCATAGTATATCACATGAGCCATAAACCGTCTATCAGCTTGTGCCATGCAGCCCGTCCATGCAAACGGGCTGTTTTTACTGTTCACAAAGCGAAAAACGCCGCATATACATATAGGGAAATTCCAAGTGCGCTTGGAGAGGGAGGGGACTGCGCTTGAAAGGAAATATCGAAGAGAGGGCTTGCGAGGTAGCCGCTTACATTATAGAAACAAAAGCGACGGTACGTGCCGCCGCCAAAAAATATGGTATTTCCAAAAGCACCGTACATATGGGGGTAACAATAAGGAACGGTTGTTGTGGGTAGTGTGCTAGCGGTGGGTGAGGCGCGATGTTACCGGGGTTGGGTATGGAATAAACTGGTTTTCCTTGACAAGTAGACGCGGCTGCATTATGATAAGCTACAGTTGATCACAATCGGTTGAATGGGGCGTTTTTGTGCTTACCAAGAAACGGCTTGCGCTGCTAACCATTTTCATGACGATGGCTTGCTTTGTTTTGCTGTTGTTTTTGCCCGACAGCATCGCCGGGGAACGGCGGGCGGAAGGCAAGATCATCTTTTTTTCCAAAATCGGGTTTCTGTCTGTCTGTATCGCCGTTACAATCGCCATGATACTGATATTACTGTTCAAGCGGGAGTTTGTCCGGTGGCAAACTTTTTCCTTCGGCCGCTACAAATATCTGCTTTTCAATTTGGTCAAGCGCGATTTCGTCTCCCGTTACCGTAAAAGCATCCTCGGCGTCCTGTGGTCGCTGCTCAACCCCTTGCTGACTATGCTGGTCATGACAATGGTCTTTTCATTGTTATTCAAGGACACAATCAAGAATTTCCCGGTTTATATGCTAAGCGGGCAGATCATTTATTTGTTTTTCAGCGAGTCTACCACCAGGGCGATGGGTTCCGTCATTGCGGGCGAGGGTATTATTAAGAAGGTATATGTCCCAAAATATATTTTTCCTGTTTCCAATGTTCTGTCGTCGCTGACAAATTTAGGATTTTCCCTGCTCGCTTTTCTATTCGTTTTTTTGGTCACCCGCGCTCCGTTTTACTGGACGATGCTGCTTATTCCAATCCCGATCATTTACACCTTTATTTTTTCCCTCGGTATTGCGATGCTGTTGTCGGCCATGGCAGTATTTTTCCGCGACCTCACCTATTTATACGGCGTCTTTTGTATGTTGCTCATGTATCTGTCAGCCATCTTTTATCCGATTTCCACCATCCCGGAGAAATATATGCCGTTCATGGGGCTGAATCCCATATACCAGTATATTGATTATTTCCGTAATCTAGTTTTAGTCGGCGAGATTCCCGGGTTGTGGAAAAACGCCGTCTGTATAGGGTTCGCGCTGATCGCGCTCTGCTGTGGCGTGTATGTGTTTATGACCAAGCAGGATAAATATATCCTGCACTTATAGGGAGGCGGCGGAATGGATCAAATCGCTGTTTCGGTTTCCGGCGTCTCCATGATGTTCAACTTGAGCAAGGACAAGATCAAGGGATTGAAGGAGTATGTCGTCAAGGCTCTGAAACGCCAGTTGTTCTTTGAAGAGTTTTGGGCTCTGAAAAACGTCAGCTTCACCGTCAATAAAGGCGAGGTTTTCGGCGTAATGGGGCTGAACGGAGCAGGGAAGTCAACCCTGCTGAAAATCATCGCCGGGGTATTCAGACCGACAAAAGGTTCGGTGGTTTTGAACGGGGAGTTAACGCCCCTGCTGGAGTTAGGAGCCGGATTCGACCCGGAGTTTTCGGCCAAGGACAACATTTTTATAAACGGCGCGATGTTCGGCCACCCGACGAGTTATATGGCCGCCAAATATAGTGAGATCATGGATTTCGCGGAACTTTGGGAGTTTGAGCATGTGGCGGTCAAAAATTTCTCGTCCGGTATGGTGGGACGTTTGGGGTTTGCCATAGCGACCAGTGTGCAGCCGGATATTTTGATCGTGGACGAGATTTTGGGCGTGGGCGACTATAAATTTCAGGCCAAGTGTGAAGAGCGTATTCATAATATGATAAGCGGCGGGGTGACGGTGCTGTTGGTGTCTCATAACATTAAAACGATCAAGGAAATGTGTTCGCGCGCGGTGCTGCTGAAAAAAGGCGAGGTTGTGTGTTTGGGCGATGTGGATGAGGTATGCAGGGTATATGGGGAGGGGTGACCGGGGATGAGCAAATACCTCAAACGACTTAAAAACCGGGTTGCCGCCCATATGACGGCGCACTTTTATTCCCCTGTTCCGAGCATATCCGGGATCAAGAAAGATGAAGGCCGGATATTCAAACAGGAAGAGGAACTTGCGGGGATCGACCTAAACCGCGAAGAGCAGCTTGAATTGTTTTACACGCTGACAAAACATATTGAAAAGCATCCGTTTCCGGAAACTAAAAAAGACGGGATCCGGTATTACTTCCAAAACGGCTGGTTTGGGCGGATGGATTCGATTGTGTTGTACGCTATGATATGTGAATATAAACCTCAAAGGATCATCGAAGTCGGTTCCGGGTTTTCCTCCTGTGTGATGCTGGATGTAAATCAGTTGAATTTTTATGATCAGATCCGGTTGATTTTTATCGAGCCATACCCGAAGAGGCTGCTGACCAATGTGACCCCGACAGACAACTATACGCTGCATCAAACAAGGGTGCAGGATACGGAACCTTCGATATACGGCGAACTGGAAAAAGGGGACATATTGTTTATTGACAGTTCTCATGTATCTAAAATAGGCAGCGATGTGAACTTTCTTTGCTTTGACGTGATACCAAGATTGAAGAGCGGGGTCATTATCCATTTCCATGATATCGCATGGCCGTTTGAATATTCAAAAACGACGGCGTACGAAGGCTTGGCGTGGAATGAAGCCTATATGCTGAGAGCGCTGCTGACTGGCAGTACTATGTTGAAAATAAAG
>Ga0082212_10000641_pt1 | contig 50840 bp, 50 predicted proteins | sample TergutNt197P3_FD_71548 | JGI IMG/M metagenome (GOLD analysis project Ga0082212, IMG submission 71548) | Neocapritermes taracua P3 segment gut microbial communities from Petit-Saut dam, French Guiana - Nt197 P3 | ecosystem: Host-associated > Arthropoda: Insects > Digestive system > Gut ...
GTACAAGGAGCTAAAGCTATAGGTTTTACTAAAGCATCATATGCACCAATTGCTGGTTTATCTTTTTCTACCCATCCAATTTCACCAATTCTTTTCATTGCCAATCCTTTCATTTTTATCACCAATTATTTTTTATGATTTTGATATAATAGCACCACCAATCAATGAATTTGGCAAATATAAACGTTCGTTTGTATACGAACATATTTAATATTAACATTGATTACTATTAGTAAATATCTCAAAAATGTAAAGGAATAAAGTTTTTTTGATACGAAATGCTGATAAAAAAATAAAAAAAGCAGCTTAGTTGTGTTTCGAAGTTACTGTCCATTAATTGTTATAGTAAATTTACATAATTATGATATCAATATAACGCCATTATATACTACAAAATAATTTATAAATTACACTATAAATAATTTCCTAAATGATTTTATTAAAAAATAATTAAAAATAATTAAAAATAATTAAAAAAATATTAATCCAAAAAACTAAAAAAGGATAAAAAATCACTAGAAAGGATAAATAAGATAAAATATAGATAAAAAATAAGAAATAAAAGATAAAAAAATAAATTAGAATGAAAATAAAAATTTCTAATCCACTACCCAATATATCTTAAATCGTCTTCACCAGAGCCCATAGATTTATTCATCATTTCTTGTTCCATTTTTTGGGCTTTAGATATCATTTTTCTAGTTTCTTCAGCTCTTTCCTCTAATTCATCTGTATTAATTTCTATACTAAGGAGAGTGGCTAATTTTTCTAAAATAGCTTCAGCAGCTTCGGCATCAATGAAATATCCAGGAGTTTCACCCATTAAACAAGCCCCTTTTATATTTCTAAGGATTCCTAATCCAAGAAGTAACCCAGAAGCACCAATTATTCCACCATCAGCAGATCTTATTTCAATGTCTAACTCTTTTAGTATCTCAATAGTTTCAAGATCAGTAGCTGCTCCAAAAACTCTAGATTCTTCAATAGGATGGCCAGTAGCTAAACCACCTAAAGTATACATCTCTTTAACACCAAATTTTTCAACAAAATCCAAAATCTCCCCAGATAATATATATTGACCTTCTGGAGATAGAGCTTGAGTATTACCAACTAATATTATAAAATCTCTCTTTTCATCACCTTGAGATTTTAAATAGTAAAACTCATTCACCATATTTTCAACAAGCCCATCCTCATCTACAAAAACTTGAGGTGGGAAGAAATGAGAATAAAGTTCTGCAAATTTAGTAGCATTTAATTCATCAATCATATGGTCAGCAGCTAATTTACCTACATGTCCAATACCTGGAAGAGCTTCGATAAAAATAGGATTAGATAATTCTATTTCTTCCAAAATATTGATTTCAGTATTTTTCATGAAAATCCTCTTTTTTGATAATTAATTTTAAATAATTTTTAAGTTTTTATATATATTAAAACTATTATTATTCAAATTTTTTTATATTTTATTATTATCTATAGATTACTCTAAAAATTTTCTATAAATTAATTTTTTTATAATATTATAAATAATAGAATTACTCTAAAAATTTTCTATAAATTAATTTTTTTATAATATTATAAATAATAGAATTACTCTAAAAATTTTCTATAAATTAATTTTTTTATATATTAATATTATTAAATAATAGAATTACTCTAAAAATTTTCTATATATAGTATACTAATAATTATTCTATATTATTTATTAATTTATTTTTAAAATATAAAATAATTATAATTTTAATATAATAATATAATAAATTAATTAAATATAAATTATATATAATTAATGTATTATTTATTGTTTTAATGATTCTTCTTTAAGTTTACGGCGATATTTTCCATATTTATCCTCAATGGAATATTTTGGAGGGTAAATAACATTTAAGTTCCCATCACATACTGGACAAGTGTTTTTTATTGTATAAATGTTGCAAGATTTACATTTACGCATCTTCATTTTCATTTGATTCACTTGCAAATATCATTTTAAAACTTAAATTAAATAAAAATAAATAGATAATTGATTATTCTAATTCACGTAGAAATATTCCAGTACCATTAGACTCTTCAATAATCTTAATAGTCCTATCTGCAGCAGATTGTAACTCTTTTTCTGCTAGAATGTAATCAGAAGATTTGACAGTTATTCTATAACGAGGAGCACCAACACATTGAACTACAATATCTTCTCCTTCAGCAGCTTCAAGAGCTTTCTTGATTATTTCTACACCATTAGGATCAAAAGTTTGAATATCCACATATCCAGTTATTTGGACTTCTGGAGGAGTAATATTCTTTTTAGCTATATCAACAATGGTTTTAGCCCATTCTTCATCAATACCTTCATCAATGATAGAAGATTCTCCTTCTTCTGCAGCTGTTTCAAAAGCACCATAGATGTCCCCAAAGATATCCATTAATTTATAACCTACTTCTTCATAAGCAGTATCAAGATTCTTATCCAATGATTTTGCAGCCAATTCCAAGAATTTTTCAGCTTTTTGTTCTACTTTCCATTGTTGAATCTTTTTAGTTCTTTGATCTTCCCTTATTCTTTTTAAAGAAGCATCAACATGCCCTTTTTTAGGATTAACTCTTAGTACTCTTGCAACGATTTTTTGATTTTCTCTTACATAATCACGTATATTTTTAACCCAACCAGAAGATACTTCAGAAATATGAATAAAAGCTTCTTTTCCTTCATATTCTTCAAGATTTGCAAATGCACCATAGCCGAGAACTTTATAAATAGTAGCTACTATTAGTTCTCCTTCTTTTGGCCACTCTTTACTTTTTCTTACCATTAAAACACCTGAAAAACAAAAAATAAATAAATAAATAAAAATTCATATATTAATATATATTAATAATAGCTAATCTAGCTATTTAATTATTTTAATACAGAATCTATATGAGCAGTTATCTTTGCTTTTCCACCACGAGGTTTTATAAGTGTTTTACCACATATAATACACTGAACAGTAGAAGCTGCTCTGTCAAATATTATTTGTTCATTGTCACAATCTAAACATTTGACTTTTAAAAAATTTCCTCTCATTTCATTTGACATTTTTTCACCGATATAATAAATCTGATAGTACAATAGCAATCAAAATAATTGATTGGTTCTTATCCTTTTTAATTATATTATAATATAAATTTTAGGATGCATAAATCATTTAGCTACAAATTCTGGCTTACCAGTTCTAAAAGAACTTGCAACACGAGATTTACCGCATTCTTTACATTTGTATCTTAAATCTAATTTTTTAACAGGTTTGTTTCCACCTGGTAATGGTCTTGGATATCCTCTGTAACCAGCAGTAACTCTTCTAAATTGTCTTTGTCCCCATTTTAATTCACTAGCTTTCCTTTTTTTAGCTACAAGCACTTCATGAACAGTATGAGTTTTACATTTTGGACAGTAAGTTCTTTTTTCCTTAGGAATCTTCATATAATCACCTATATTCTGTAAATCTATGTCTCCATGACACAAATATATAATATTTATAAATATTTCGAGTAATATAACAACTATAATTTGAATATTTATTATTTTAAAATAACATTACTAAAACAGCAATATATTAAGTTTAGAGAAAAATATATCATTGAATCTTCAAATCAAATGATTTAAAACCAATAAAAGCAATGTGTTTGATTTTAAAGCTTTATAAAAAAGTTGATAATAAACATTTCATTAAATAATATATATTAATTAAATATATTATTTTATCTATATTTAAATTTAATTGTTTGAAATATATATACTAATTTCAAAAACTCTATTTTATTAATAAGAAAAAAAGAATATTTAAAACTTTATATTTATTGTAGTATCTCATCAAATATCTTGACTTTTTTAAGTTCTCTTTATAAACATTGTTGAGATAAATATTTAAAATTTTCTAAAAAAAACTTTATAAATAATAACAAACAAATAAATATTGAAGTTGAAGGCATTTTAATTAATGCCTTTGCTTTGCTCTTTCTTATTTTTATTATTCATTATTCCATTTTACTTTAGCATATCCATTTTTTAGCACTTCATCTTTGACTTTACTATATATGCCTGTGGTCGCTATGTTACTATGACCTAATAACTTTTGAACTTCATTTATTGGTCTTTTAGCTGTGTTTAGTAAATATATTGCATAGCTGTGTCTTAAAACATGCGGTGTTAGTTTTTCTTGGAAGTTAGTATTTTTTATTTCTTCTTTAGCTAATCGTTCATCTGTAGCTATTGCATATTTTTTTATCATTGTTTCTATACTTCTAGTGGTTAATGGTCTGTCTTCCTTTCTTTTTTTCTTTCTTTGTTTTGATTGGAAAAGGTATTCTGAAATATCTTTATTGTTTTTCCGTTGTCTTTTATATATCATCATGTTAATTAGGTTTAAAGTATCTTTATCTAAATAAACTGTCCTATTTTTATCTCCTTTTCCAGCTATAACTTTTAATGCTGTTACTTCTTCTTTACTTTCTAAATCTAAGTCATCTTTTTTTAAATTAGCTAATTCTGACACTCGAAGCCCTGTTCTGTATAATGTTTGTATTATAGCTCTATCTCTGTATTCTTTTTCTGGTATTGTCTTCATTATTTCTTTAACTTCATCTATATCTAAATATTTTGGTTCTGCGTTTCCATTAACTTTGGGCATTAGCTCTTTTAATTCATTTTCATCTAAATTTAATTTTAGATATTTTAAAAATTGTATAATTTGCGTTAGGTAGGTTTTTCTGGAGTTTTTATTAATGTTTCTGTTTCTTTTAAGATAGATTGAGTATTTTTTTAAATATTTGATTGGGTCATCTAGTTTTTTGATGTTGTTATCTTCTAACCATTGAATAAATAGCTTACTGCTTTCATAATAGTTCTTTACTGTGGTTTGTGATAGCTCTTTTACATCTTCTAGTTCATTACAGTAATATTTTAATTTTGTGGTTAATTTATTCGTGTTTTTACCCATATTTTCACCATTTGATGTATATGTGTTGTTTAATATTTAATAAAAAAGATGAAGATTAAGGTATTTGTGTTACCTTATCTCTTAAAATCTTTTTAATGTCATCTGATAGCTTTCTGGTTTTGTAATATTTATTTAATAATGGCTCTGAGAAATTTTTACTTAGATTGTACTCTAAATTTCTTATTTCATTAGTGGCTTTAAAATAGAGAATTGTCAGTTCTTTTTTGGTTTCTATGGTGTTATTAGATTTCATTAATAATCACCACCACATTGTGCAAAAGCTATTGCTTGTTTTAAAATTTCTTTAGTTTCAGTTTTAGCTAATTCTTTTATTCTTTCTTGAGTTTCTTTACTTAAATATTTTATATCTTTTTGAAGTTGATTCATTTTAATTACTTCCTTTTTTGCTTTGCTCATGAAGTGTTTTCCACTCCATAATATTAGTATGTTCAATGTAGTATATAAATGTTTTCGTATTATTACTATAATACGATTAACTACATATAAAAGAAACAAAATTTAAAAAAATAACAAAAATTAACAGCCATACATAAGTATGATTTCAAGTGTAAAAATATGAAAAAATAGGTTTTTTTATTGAAAAATATCAATGAGAAAAAATAATTCAACTGATTACTATCTGACTAAAAAATAATAAAAAGTAGCTCATTAATTATATTTAATTGGATTTGGATTCAATCATTGATTTTTCGAATGCTTCTTGGTGGAATCCTGACGCTTTTTGTTTTTTGCATTCTTCATCAGTAAATAATCTCATTTTTCCAGCCCTACATGGATAATGTTGTATTTTAAGTCCTGCTTCTCTAGGTAAATTTTCTTCATCAGGAACTTTGCCTTTATATCTTTCAAGTATATATTCTGATACAAATGAAGTAGAACCACAAGGTGAAGACCTCAATACTTTAACATCTTTAACTTTTCCATCTTCAAGAATTAAATCAACTTTAGGACAGCCAATTTTACTTACAAATTCATCATAAATGGAATTACCATTTTCTTCAAGTTCACACATTATATAAGGACATAATACATTATTTTTTGATTCAAATTGATTTTTAAGCCCATCACCTTTCCATGAAGCTACTATAATCCAGTCAACTTTATCATTAAACCTATATACTATATCTAACGCAAGGTCAGGATGCGAAATATATGATATAATTATATTAGCTTTTTCTATCTTATTTACATGTTCTTCTGGAATTTCAATTTCATCATCAAGAAACATACCTGTAGGGGCTTCCATTTCTATAAATTCTGCATCAAACTCTTTTTTAATAGTATCATAAGCTCTATCACCATAAGGTCCATCGGTCAATATTGCTATTTTCATATTAAATCACTCCATTTTCAACTATTTCAACTATCCAATTTTTAATTTCATCCCTAACTTCTCTAAAAGAATCCAAATTTTCTGATTTTGAGGAATTTTTAGGGTCTTTAAATGATTTATTAATATAATTATCTGCATTTGAAAAATAAGGACATTCACCATCATCACAAACTGTTATCACATGATTAAATTTCATATTTCTAAAAACTTCAAGATTTTTAGACTTTTTATTTGATATATCAATTCCTATTTCTTTTAAAACCTGAACAGTTTTTTTATTAATACTTGTAGGCTTTGTTCCTCCACTAAAAGCTATATATTTTTCGTTATATAATGAATTAAGTATTGCTTCTGCCATTTGAGACCTTATAGAGTTATTCCTACAAACAAAAAGAACACTTACCTTATCAATATCATTTAAATTATCCATTTTATCTAATAATCCTTTATTTCTTTTAAAACATGTTCTTTTAATTTTTGAACAGTTTCTTCTCCATTTTCACCTAATCTCGCAACTCCACCAGATTGAAAGTTGTTTTTATTTGCATAATCCATAACATCAATAGTTTTAGCTACTTTAACTCCTTTATTTTTCAGTATTTTATTTACACATTCATTAGAACATCCATTTAGTGCAATAATTGGGTATTTTTCTATAATCTTTGAAGTTTCATCATCGGCAGCTGTTGAAGTTATACAGATAGAGCTAATATTTTCTTCATTTTCTGATAAGTCAGAGGCAACTGCCCTACATACTAGTCCAAAATTGCTCATTCCACTGCATGCAGCTACTGAAACTTTATCTTTCATAATTTTCCCTTTTCTTTTAATTTAGATTCTAGTTTCATTTGTTTTTCTTTAACCCATTCATATCCATTTTCAAAGAATGGGCAAGTTTCAATACAATATGTACACCCTTGACTACAACCAATACATTTTTCATCGATAATAGTTGCTTTAGCTAATTTATCATTCTTTTCAATTAATGCCTCTTCAGGACAAGCTTTAATACATTTACTACATCTTTTACAATAGTTTCTAACCCATTCATGAGAGTTTTCTTCTGAGTAAGGCAGATTTTCTATTGTTGTTAGTATTGCTGATACTTTCAACCTTGGTCCTAATTCTGGAGTGATTAATAACCCATTTTTCCCAATATAACCTAATTTAGCTTCTTGTCCTAATTTAGAAAGGTCAATTAATCCTTCCATAGGATGAGCTACTTGTGTTGCAAACCCTTCTTCTCTTAAATAATCAGAAAGCTCATAAGTAATATTTCCAAATTCTTCATACAAGTCATTATTAAGTTCTTGAGTTTTATCGCTAGGAATCTCATTAATAATATCCATTCCTATAGGAAAAGTCAAAACAATAGCATTAGAATACTCTAACATATTATTTAAATTGAAAATATCATCAGGTATTTTTGAATAACCTACGCTTATAATACCCATTTTATTACTTTTTTCTTCCAAATTTTTTATCAAAGAATCATTTATTTCTTTTTTAGGATTTTGAGGTTTTTTTATTTTTGATTGGTCAGTTACTTCAAAACTACCACAGCCACAGCTATTTTCTTCAATTTCTTCGGTTACTTCACCACAACAGCATTGATTATTTGACATATTATTCCTCCTTTATTCCAGTTATATCTTCTATTTGTTCTATTAATTTAGGATTAGCTAAGCTAAAATGTATCCATGTGCCTTCTTTTCTCCAATTAACTAATTTAGATTTTTTCAAAAGAACTAAATGGTGAGAAATTGTCGATTGTGGTTTATCAAGAGCAAAATCAATATGACAACCACATAACTCACCATTCTTAAGGAGATATAGAATTTTCAATCTTAAAGGGTCAGAAATAGCTTTCAAAATATCAGACATTTCATCCAAACTATTATATGAAGGAATTTCTTCTATTAACTCCTTTAAATTTAAATTTGCATATCGTTCAAGACAAGTACTATCTTTATCATTACAACCTGACATAACATATAATATGTAATAACGGTATATTTAAATATTTCGTTATATGACAATAAAAAATTAAGATGATAATCAACCAATGAAAAAAGAAATTATCAAATAATAGCTAATAAAAATAACTATCCTAAATAGTATGTAAATAGAAAACTATCAATTATCTTTAAGAATTAGTGATAACTATAAAAATTAAAGAAATTTCATGAGAAAGATACGCACGAAAGACAGAAAGAAACAACAACCAAAGAAAAAAGAGAAAATTAAGAGCATTGAATTATCAAGATTTTCCATTACTTTTCTTAACATTAGCTTCATATGCATCATTTAATCCAGCCAAACTATTTAATGCCTGTGATAATTCAGCACGATTAAGATATCCATCTTTATCTTTATCAAGAAGAGCGAAGTTACTAAGAGCAATATCTTTAGAACCCTTACCAAAAGTAGCATCAAAGTGCATATCTTCATACTCATTATAACTAATTAAACCATCATTATTATAATCATATTTAGCTAAAAGTTCATCAACACTATTAGCAAAAACAACTTTTTCTTGATTATAAGTAATAGAACTAAATGCAAAGATAGCGAATGTTATAACAGCAGAACCCATAATAAAAAGGACTAATATAAGAACTACTAACTTTCCAGTACTCATTCCACTTTTTTTAGTATTTATATAAGTTCTTTCTTTTTTGAACCCTCTAATATCTTCATGATATCTAGATTTTTGAATATTCTGCCTAGTCTTTAATGTCATAACTCCACAATTAGAGCAATAGTTGTCATTTCCAATTAATGCTCCACAATTCACACAATATCTTTCGTTCATTATATCAATCATTATTTATTAGACTTTAAAATTCAACTTATTATTAGATAAGAATCTGATAGTTATTTTAGAAGTTTCAGAGTGTCTTTCTTTCTTAATTACTTTCTTCATTAAATATCTCTTTTTTGATAAACTAATATAATCTCTGACAGCAAAAACGAAAGAAAGACAGAAACTCCAAAAAACTTACAAATATGTACTGTTTTTATCATCCTATTCCGTTGTTATTATTGTTATTATTACCAGTACCACCACTACCAACTAAATCATCACTTGGAGGCTTCGGCTCTTTAGGAGGAATCTTTTCGCCTGAATTTTTATTATTATTTGTTTTAGTATTAGAATCATCAGTAGAATTAGAATCATCAGAAGAACTATCAGAAGATTCACCACCTCCAAATTTATTATTACTATCAGAAAATATCAGTTCTAATATAGTTTCAACTAGATTCAACTCATTAGAATATTTAAAAACACCAATTGTTATAATATCATTATTTACTCTAATTGAATACATTGTATCTCCATGTAAATAAAATTTAGTTGCTTCATGCCCAGAAATAGTGATTTGTTGAATATTGTATGCTTTACTATACTCTTTCTTTACAAATTCATTTGAATTTAAAGGATAGTTTTTCCACACAATAAGGAATACTCCTTTAGCTTCGACAGAATTAACTCCATTGATAGAAAAGAATTTATCCTGATAATCCCCATTTCTTTTTTCATCTGCCAATTTTAAATCATTTGGAATCTTAAACTCGTAATTTCCAACATTTACTATTTGATATTCTGAATCTCCACCATTGAATGAAAGTGTAGATTGATTACTATCTAGTCCACTATCTGATAACATTACAAAGCCTGCAAAGCCTACCAAAACACAAAAAGTGATAATTGGTACAATATACAATTTATCCATACTTATCTCTCCATATTTTGATTTACCCATTCACCACAAAATGAGCATTTACTTGCTTCTTTAGGGATTTTCGACTTACAATAAGGACATTGCATTTGAGATTGTTGTAAATATTCCTCTTCAGCTATCTCTTTTTGAATTTTTTTATCATCTTGATAAGCTAAATATCCTGCTACAAAAAAGAATATAGCAGGAATAACTCCAAAAATGAATGCCCCTCCAAATAAAACAAAGATTCCCACTATTACATATTCTAAAGATGCTATTTTCTTAGAACTTCGCTCTAATATTAATCCTATAAATCCAAAACAACTAGCTAAAACACCCATCCCAAAAACTGCAAAAACTGGCGTAAGTGATTGACTAGGCATATCTTGAGAATAAATTCCTACACCAATCATGGCATTAGTAAAACTTAAAGCACCAGCAATAGTATGATAACCAATAACACAAAGAACAATTCCTAATAATGCACCAATAACAGCTAAATTACCTGATTTCATTAGCAAAACTCCATTTATTATATCCATTAATTTTATAACTAAAAGATAATTTTATTAATATTTTTCATGAAAAATTTTAAGATAATGAATATTTGTTTTTAATGTTATTTAAAAATATGGAAATACTATAGAATATATTAGTAATTAATATTGAATAACTATAGAATAAATACTCAAAAAATATAAGATAATAATGTAATAAATACTTTATTTTATTGTATCAGATTTATAATTAGTATGAAAAAAGAAGTTATAGATGGATTTTCACAAATAAAAGTATCAAACAGCAGAAAAAAGGTATTGGTAGCTTTAGATGGGAATGTTTTATTGCCGTCTGAAATTGCTAAAATAACTTCCATAAGTCCATCGCACACAAGTAAAGCATTGAGAGAAATGGAAGATGATAATTTAATAACTTGTTTAAATCCAGAAAAGAAAGTAGGTAAGTTATTTGTTCTTACAGAACTTGGAAAAGAAGTTTTAGTATGTGTTAAAAAATACATTAAAAATGAATAAAATCCAAATATCTCTAAAACAGCTAAATAAAAATTAAGCAGGAAAATAGAGAAAAATAATAAAAATTTTTAAAAAAGTAATACATAAGAGAATTTTAGAAAATCGTCTGGAGACTAACTTGAATTAATTTCGATTATTTTGCATCATGCTAATTTTAAACCTTTTATTCAGTTATTAAACAATTTAAAAACATTTTATCATCAAAATACTAGCATATATTTGGTTGTTCTTTCTTTTAGTCTTTTTTAATGTCTTTCAGCCTTACTTTTTTTCTTACTTACATAAAATACAGCTCAAATAAAGCCAAATACAAATATAATAGCTATTTAACTTATCAAACCAGTATAATATTGCCACACCAATATATAAAAACACCCTATAATAATAAGTTGATATCTTATATTTCTACTGGTGAGTTTGTTACAATAAATCAATTAACACAAATTTAATATCAAAAACAGCGAAAATTTCCACATTAATAATATCAACAATCCTATAACCTCTACAAAACACCTTTAAATTACTGCAAAATAACACTATATAATGGTATTTTCTGCATATTATTAAAGTAATAGCTGACTAATATTTATCAAGTAATTAATTACAATTTCACTAGATATACGAAAGCAACTAAATAAGGAAGAAACTAAGAAAGACGGAAAGACCATCGATAATAAAAAACAATGAAAAAGTAATAATTGGCACACAAAAATAAGAATTTATCATTTTTAATATAATTCCTTAAACTTATTTATAATATCTTTTGAGTCTGATAAACCATAATACATTTTAACAAAATTATAAGCATTTAAATTTCCGCAACGACCACAAACAAAAGATTTTTCATAAACAGATAAACTAGGATGTGTATCATCATGGTTAGGGCATTTATACAATACATAATTACTAAATGTTTTTTTAGGACTTCCTAATATTGTTTTTGCTAATATTCTACAATCAATAGTATTCAAATTTATAAAACCTTTGACCCTAGCAACATTAACATTACTGCTTTTTTTAAATCTATTTTTTCTTATTCTCTTTAACTTTTTATTATCTTCCTTCTCTTTAGTTATAATATTCAAAAGTTCTAATAATGGTTTTGTAAATGTTCCATTATTTTGATATTCTTCTATTTGAAATTGTTTAATCGGTGGTTTAATAGCAGTTTGAATAATATTAGAATAAGAATCATTTAGATTAATAGGATAACAATATAATCCAGTGATTAAATGTTTAGTATATGGTACTCTATGTATTCTAGAATAACTATCTCTATTCACTGATAAATCTAGAGTTTTAAGTTTAAAATTATTTTTATATTCATTAGCTACTTTAAGACTAAGGTATTTTATATTTTCTTTTTTAATCTCTTCAAGTTTAGGATAAAAAATGTATAAGTGGAATCCTTTAGCTCCACTAAAAATAACATAACTTTTAAGCCCATTATCAGCTAAATAATTATGTAATTTCATCACATCATTATAAGAATCTTTAGCTATCTCTTCATTTAAAAGTAATTCGATATATTGTTCTCTAAGCTCATTAATTAAACCCTTTTTTTCCTTGTTTTTTATAGCTGTATTAATGTCTTTTTTAAGTTCTTTAGCTAAAGGGTTATCAGAATCGAAATCAAAATAAAACCTATCATAAACTTTATTTACAGTCTCTTTTGATTTATTATTATAATCTTTTAAACTGTAGCAGGGGTAAATTTCACTAGCTATAGTCCTATCATCTTCATTAACTCTAAACCATTTCAATAATTTAGCTGGTTTGAAACTTTCAAACTTATTTGGAGCGTAAGAAATAGCACAATATTTTAGCTCTTGGTTAATTGCTCTAAAATCTCTAAAATAATTACCAATATAAAAATTATTATAAAAATCTAAAAGGGCTTTAGTCTTCATCTTTTAAACCCTCTAATTTATCTTTATAATAATCTGTAAATTCAGTTTTTATATGATATTTTTTTGTTTTGTTATCATGATTCAGATATAAATTTTCTTCTAGAAATTTTAACTCTCTTGCCATAATTCTCATACTTTCAGATAAATCATCATCTAGTCTATCACAGAATTTATTAAGTCCATCAATTGTTAAATTCCCATGTTGATTTAAAATTTCATAAATATTTTTATGAATATGACTTCTACTGTCTTTATTTGAATTTTTATCCTTAAGACTATGGAGACTTTTATTTGGTTGTGTAATATTTTTCTTTTGTTTTGTTTTTTCAGGTTTTTCCTTATGTTTTGCATCTTCAGACAAAGACCTTTCAAAATCAGATATAAAAGAAAAAATTTCTTCATTAATATTTTTCACAACATTTTTACTATGCGTATCTTCTTCATATTTAATATGAGAATCTGAATTTCTATAAATTACATTATTATCTTTTTCAATAATACTATTAAATTCTTCAAGCATATCACATAAACTATTATAAGAATCAAGTCCATGGCTATCTTTTTCTAAAAACTTCTCTAATTTTTTTTCTATATTATCATTTATTAATATATGTCTGGATGTAATAAAATTAATAATAATACTTCTTTTAACTAATAAAGGATTTTTTTTCAACAGACTGATATATGTCTCTGGTGTCTGTGGTATAGATTCTGAATTTGAGTAATCCTCTTTAATTAATGTTATTATACTAGGTTGATATTCTTCTTCTGGTGCTGTTATTTTTATGTATCCTTTAGCTTCTAATCCAACTTGATTATCTCTTCCTTTTATATTTTTTCTTATTGTATCATCATTTAAACTTAAAGCATTACCAATTATCTTATAAGTATAGATATCATTTTCATCGTCATTCTTTAAGAAATTTATTATTAATCTTTCTGTATTGCTTAATTTATCTTTTTGTATCTTAAAATCTTTTGAAACAATATCTAAAGTATTTTTAATATCTTCATAACTTCCAATAAGTACATTACCTATTTTTTTTCTTTTAGGGTAATTGTAAAACATCATTCCTTTTGATAAAGCTAAATAATGATTAATATTTCTATTATCATGCTCTTGAACATTAAAAAATAGTAACATAGGATTAAAAAAGTGTATATCATTAGTTATTATCTCATCTATTAAATATTGATAACAAGCCTTTAACTTAAAGTTTAAATTCTCATTATCAATAATGACAATGTTCTTTTCTTTGATTTTATTTTTAACATCCAAAGGGTTGTTTTCTTTTGTGTCTTCTAAGCTATTTATATAACACCTATCACCTAATTCTGAATCTAAATCATCTTTAGCCCTGTTTACAATTCCTTTAAATAATCTTGGAAGTGGTAATTTTACAAATTTACCATCTAACACAGTCATATGGACTTTTGTAAGTCTTTCATTATCAAATACTAATTTTAATAATTCTATAGTATCTGGTGTGAGATTTGTATCATCTAAAAAGAGTAAATTACAGATAGGACTTAATATTTTATCTTTTCCATAAAATAATGATTTACTACTAAAACTAGGTAAGTCTACTACATATTGGTCTGGCTGTGCTTCTTTTACACCATTTGTAGCATCAGTTTTTCCTTTTCCTTTAGGTGCATTTAAATAAGTATGTACTGAGTCTATCTTATCTTTATTTATTGATATATAAGCAGTTCCTACAGCTAACAATTCTAATTTAATTGTTTTTATATCTCCTTGATGTTTCCATGAAACAGATTCCATTAAATGTTCTAAAAACAAATTTTTGCCATGTATTTCTAAAACTTCTTTTTTCACTGGTTCAGGGTATGATTCAAAAGTTGGATATTTAAATCTCTCTTCAATGTCTTCAAAATCATCCTCTTCTTCGTCATGGTCTTTAAGTATTTGATAATTATATACCAATATATTTTCTACATTATATTCACTTAAATCAGCAACAATTTCAGAATCATTTAAAAAAGATTCATCAAGTTCTAAATCGTTTGGCTTGAATCTCATTAAAAATTTATTTCTAGGTTCATGGTGTTCATAGAAAAATTTTTTATATGACTTGTGAAATCCTTCTTTTAAGTCTTTTCCAATCCACCAATAATCATATTCATTTATTATACGAATATCTTTTTTGATTCTGTTTATAAGTTCAATAGCTAAATAACATTCTGATTTAGGCACTGGAATTTTTAGAATATTTTTGTTTAATTTCCATCCTTTATTTTTTAATTCATCTGGTAGCTGTTTAAACTTTTCTTTTTCTGAATCTTCAGCTATTTCTTCTATTGAACGACCAAAAGGAGTAGTATTTGTTTCATTATGTCCTTTTAATTTAAGATTTTCATCTTCAGAATTAAGTTTTTCATTATTCTGAATGGGTAAATCTTTTATTCCCTTATAAGAACCATTATTTTGGCTATTATTACTCTTGTTTAAATTTTCATTATTTAAACTCATTTAAATACCTCTCTTAAATGTTAAGAGAGGATATTTTTACTAAAACATCAGATAATCCAATATCTGAATTTAATATAATTACATTAATTGTATTTGACATTCTCTCGTCTATTTGCTCAATTATCATTTTATCCTTCTCATATTAATCTTATATATATCCCCAAAAAATATAGTAATTATAATAAAATAATAACTATATTTTTCTAAACTCAAGCATATTTCTTGCTTAAGTAAGGGTATTCCTAATAAACAATTATTTAATTGTTTATTGCTCTAAATACTTCTATTAATGCCTAACGACATAAAATTATTAATTTACTTATAAATTACTCTCCTTAAATGTACTGATATTTTTCAAGAATATTTTTTAAATCATCATTTGATTCAATATTCTCAATAAATTCATTTACAGCTATTTTTATTGTAGCTGTCTTACTTAAATGAATGTTTAATTCATTTTTAGCTTGTTCCATAAGCTTTTCTAAGTTCTTGTTCTGAGATAAAACTAATCTCAGTTTTAAATCTTTAATATACTCATTTTTTGAGTTTACTTTCATTGAATTTCTCCATTAACTACTTTATAGAGTTATGAAAATATTTTTAACTTGAATAAGGTAAATACAAAATTAGATGATAAAATAGACTAACCCAAATAATATATTTGATATATAGTAAATATATTTAAATAATAGGAACTTCAAAAATAGTAATGCAATAATACTATGGTGAAGTGTCTATACTTTTTATTGTTTAGATACTTTATCATTTCTAATTCTAAATTTATTATTATTTCATAACTCAATCTCTTTTAATTATATATATATTTTTAAATAATTTTTTAATCATTTAAAATATGATATTATATATGTGCGAACTTATATATATACTTTCCCTCAAATTCATAATATAATACATTTAGTAGTATTTTTATTACATAACAATTGTTTTATATAGTCTTTTTGTCCGTTTTTCTGTCTTTCAAGCTTTCATGTTTTGTAAAATACTTGTAAAAGATTCAATCCAAAGTAAATATCATATAAAAGTAGTAAAAATTAGTAAATAGCTCTCAACCTATTTTTTAACCGAAAAAACAATTTGATTACTTCTCAATAGCTAAGAAAAAATACCAATATGTTATAATTAAAAATATTAAAAGTATGACTAATAATAAAAAAATATCAGAAATATACAAAGAAACCAAGACCGCAATAAAGAAATTAAGACCCAACATGGAGTTAAAAGAAAGAAATAAGATTTACGACACAATATTAAAAAATAGAGAGTATTTAGGAATAACATTTAATCCATATGTAATGAATGAAGAACGAATAAAAGAATTAAATATAGATATAATAGATAATATCGAGATGGCAAGTAGAAATACACAATTACTGAAATTAAGAAAGCTAAAAAGAAAGATAGAGGAAGAACCATCATTTATACAACAGTTCAACTTTAGACAATAATCGTTTTTGTTTGTTAATCTTTAAGATTAGGGATATTAACAAGTTCATCTATATTAATTGGTTGAATTCCAACAACAATTTTAACAACTTCTTTCTTCCAATATTTTTGCTTCATTTTATTTAATTCTTTTTTATCATTTAATTCTACTATTTTTCTTACAAAATTAATATCAGTAAGATACTTAACTCCATATGTATCATATACATACATCATTATTTTTTGAATAATTTCACTGTCACGACTTAGTTTAACAAAAGCATTTAATTCAAATCTTTCTTCTTCCCTACTTATAACATCCTCATACTTTTTCAACTTTTCATTAATTTTTTCCATCTCTTTGTTCATACTAGTTTTAAACTCTTCAGTATCTTGTTTTAATTTGAGATTTTCACCAGCAAAATTACTAATGATTTTATCTTTCTCTTCTATTACATTTTTCAACTTTTTTTCACGCTCTCGGTATTCTTCAGTTTTGAAATCCGATTCATCTGTATTATCATAAATTTTTAATCCATCCGAAAAATGGATGTATTGTTCTCTTAAGGCTTCAAAATCATTGAAATAATAGCTTTTTCTAGTACCAACCTTAACTTTCCCCTGTAGAGCATCAATCTCGCTTTCCGACATTCCTTTCTCCGTTGTTCCATCAGGTTTTTTAACAGACTTGTTAAGATTTGAGGAATGAAATCTACGAAGCATGTGGCTAGTAAATTTATTTTTACTTCCGAGTTTCCCAAGATTAAGATTATCATTAATATACTTAAAGCGACGATTAAAATAGGTAAGATTTGTTTTAAATAGTTTTTTATCCAAATCTATTTTATCACTTCTTGTCAAGAGATAATTAACTATTGCTCTTGTTGCTTCGTCTGAACAAAAAGTCCTGAAATATTTATTAGTTTTCTGCCGTTTTATTTGAAAAGAAGGGTACATTTTCTCTTCTACAACAATTAAATCATTTAAAACTCTCTTAAGTATTTCTTCATGATTTGTTATTTCTTCATTATTTTTAATAATTTTGAGTTCTCTCTCTTCTGATGTTATTTTCCCTTCATATCCAGTTGTTTCTTTATCTACTTCAACCGTGTGATATCGCTGGGTTGCTTTTATAAAATCCCTTATTGTTAAATTAAGTGTTTCTTGCCTCGCTTGACCACTACTAGACATGAATAATAATATTGCAGTCATTAGTGGGTCACTAATATCACAAGCCAACCTAATCTTTTTATTTGTTGGTAAATCCTCATAATAGATTGGTGGTGGTAAATTAGCCCCTTTTTCATTAACCTTTGGTAATTTGTGCATTTCTATTTCAAGAAACCCATAAATACTTATTATTCTGCTGAAATAAGCTTGTGCTGTTGTTTTCAGATATTTATCATAGACAAAAGCTCTATATGTTAATAATCTCTTTCTTAATTTCCTATCTTTCCATCGAATTTTCTTAAGTTCCTCTTCATCAGCTTCTTTAATTAATTCTGCTAAAGATTTCCCATGAAAAGTAGTGTAGTTTTTAACTGCAATTTCGTATGATTCTCGTGACAACTTAGACCAATTAGTTATTTCTTCTGAAATTTCATCAAGAATTATACTATCCTCTTTTTTCAGTGCCATTATTTTGCTCCATTAATATATTTTGTTTTTTATATAAAAGAGCTTTTGAAAAATTTGAAAAATAACAAAAAAAGTGTACATATTTCATACAATATTTAAATTTAATGGAAAAGTCAATTTTTATTTCATAAAAAATAAAATCTTTATTATTAAATATCTAATGAAAAAAATAATTTTTATTTATAAAAAAATAAAATTTTAAAATTATATAAACTAAAATATAATATTTTTATAAAAAAATTAATTAAAATTATACTTTAATAAATCTTCCTTTTTTATTTTTAACCAATATTTCTGCATTTACATCAGGCATTATAACTATGTCTTGCGGTTTAAATGGACCATAAACTTTCTTATCTACACCTATTATAGAATTAATCTCTGAAAATATGAGAACCATTACATTAGCTATTTTATCAATAGTGGATTTAGAATTATTTCTATTTTGAGAATTATCATCAAAGTTATAATCAATATCTTGATTCATGTAATCTAAATCAACAAACTGTTCATCTTCGTTTCCAATTATATTAGAAGGTTTAGATCTATTATTTAAAGTATTGTTATCGGTAGATTTAATATTTGAATTTTTTTTATCATTAATTTTTTTAGAATTAACTTCAGCAATATTAGATTTGGCAATATTTTTAACTTCATTATCATTAATTTTTTTAGAATTAACTTCAGCAATATTAGTTTTAACTTTAGTATCATCTTCAATTTTACTATAATCAGTTTTTTTATTTGTATCGTTTTTAGAGTATTTTGACTTTTCAATCTGTTTTTCTATAGATTCATATACCTCATCTTCAATAACTTTTCCAGATTTAATCTTATTTAATCTATTTAAAACTTGATCCTCTCTATCAACTACTTTATTATTAATATTAACATCATTATCAATAATATTATTATTTTTATTATTATTTTTATGAGAATTATTTTTTAAATCTCCATTAGAGGACTTATAATGAGCATCCTTATTGTTAATTGGATTTCCATTATTAATACCCTCTCCATTATCATTAGATTTATTATTACCCCTAGTTTCATCATCATCAGTAAAATTGTCTAAAGAGATAGTTCTTCTATGATTTTTTAAAACATCCATAAAAGAAAAGTAAAGAGTTTCTTCTTCTTCAGTAATATTTAAAGGGGTAGAATCCACTAAATCAAACTTAGGTTTTCCTTCAAATAAATGATAAGAACGATGAATATTAATAACAGCAGAATTAGCTATCTTATGTTCCCTTAATTCACATATTTCAGTAGCTATTCTTTGAACATTCTTTAATAAATCATTTTCCTCTGAAAAAGGATCATTAAGAGCAATTTCTCTTATTGAATCTAAGTACAAATGAGTTTTTTTATAAAAATCAGTTCCGACTCTGGCCAAGGAGCTGTTTGCACGTTCTTTCTTTTGTATTTCACGTAGCTTTGCGAAAAATTGATCATTCAAGAATAATCATCTCTAATAGTTTTTATAATATTTAAATGAAAATGAAAGTAATATTCTCAAAGTTAATATAAAAATATAATGTTCTTTAATAAAGATATTATTGAAGTATATCTTCAATATAAAATATCACAGATGTGATATCTTCAATATAAAATATCACAGATATGTATATTTTTAATATAAAATATCCTTTAACATACATATCTTCAATAATAAGATATCACTAATTATGTATATTTTTAATATAAAATATCCTTTAACATACATATCTTCAATAATAAGATATCACCAATTATGTATATTTTTAATATAAATACACTTGACATGTATGTCTTTTAGATGAGTACTCAATTAAAAAATTTTAATATATAAAAATTAAAAATTATTAAAGAAATAAAAAAAATAAAAAATAAGAAATTAAATTATTCTTCATTTTCTATTCTTGGAGCAAGTAAGAAACTAAGTACCCCATCTTCAGAAACCATTTCAAGTCTAAGATCTAGAGGCATGTCGTTTCCAAGTTTTATATTAACTATATCAGAAAATTTATCTGCTTTAAGCATTTCTCTGATTTTTTCAAGAGAATATACTGATTTAGCTTCAGTATTAATCTTTTCTCCATGAAGATATTCTACATTTGCATCTCCAAATTCACCTTCAGCTTCAGCTTTAAAGTATTCACTATCAACCATAAGAGCAATCTTATCTGAAAAGATATCTATATCAGCTATAGAATCTTTTAATAGTGAAAACGGAATTTCAAACTGAGTAGGATGATCTAATTCTGGAGGTGAAGAGGGTTCCTGATCAATATCAATAAGTCTAATTTTAAATGTTCTTTTAGCTTCTCCTTCAAAAGTTATAATAAAATTCCCTTCATCAAGAGACATTATAACTCTATCATCGCTTTTAGAACGTTTTAAAACTTTAACAAATTCATCAGTATCTATATTGATTTTTTCTGGTTCATCGCAAACAAATTCATTGAATAAACTTGCTTTAAGTTCTAAATGAACAAATGTGATGTGACTACGATCTAAGGCATCTAATCTAATGCCTTCACTATCAGTTTGAATTTGTACTTCATCTACAATGGATGAAATAGCATCAAAACTAGTTTTTAAAATATTAGGATTACTTAATTCAGCTTTAAACATTTAAATCATCTCTTATTTGATTTAAAATCATTAAATGACATTATATTCTATTAACTATTAAAATATACATATTTATAAGGACTTATCTCCATTATAACCTAGTCTAATAGATATATGCCATACATACATTATGTACATATAAGATAGTACTTCATCATATTTATAGGTATATAAATTTAATTTTTATAAATTTAAAATTAATAAATATAGTACAAAGATTAATTTTTGATATAAATTTTTTAATTAATTTATAATAAATATTGTAACTTTTATACCAAAAATGGGTTATAAACTATATTAAAAAAAATGATTTAAAATATATTAAAAAATGATTTAAAATATATTAAAAAAATTATTAAAAAAAGTAATGTAAATTTATTTAAAAAAAAGATAGAAAAATATATCAACTTATTATGTTCAATTTAATTTTCATTGTTAGAAATTTCTGAATCACTATCAGGATTATTAGATTTTTTATTATTTCTTTTATTTGAATCTAAACTTTCATTCAATTCAACATCGACATTATCAGAATCAGTATTGAAAATATCATCATCAAAATCATCTGTATTAATACGTTTTATTTTTTCTAATAATTCATCTAATTCCATTAATTCATCAGATTTTTCTATTTCTTCAGAATTTTCTAACCCAACTGCTTTTTCTACTTCTTCAGAACTTTCTAACACAACTGCTTTTTCTACTTCTTCTGCTTTTTCTAATCGAACTGCTTTTTCTACTTCTTCAGAATTTTCAGTCTTTTTTAGTAAATTCAATTCCTCAAAGCTACCTATTTCATCTAACACATTTATTTCTTCAGAATCTTCTGCTTTTTCTAATCCATCAAACTCTACAAATCCATCTAACTCTTCATAGTTTCCAACTTTTTCTAATCTATCTAAGTCATCAAAGTTGTTTACTTCATTTGACTCTTCAAAAACATCAGATTCTGTAATTTCATCGATTTTTATTTTCTTTGAAGGTTTTTTTAGTGTAACTCCAGATTCATCAAATAACAATAAATCATCTTCATCTAACTTGGAACTCATTCCACCTAATTTGTTTTCATCGATTTTTTTATTATATTTAGCTACATCTAATGATATTAAATTGTCCTTCTCATCTTCATTTAGCTTTGAAATCAATTCATCCAATTCGTCTTTATTGATTCCAACATCATCAGGTTCAGCTCTATCTAATTTACCTTTATTAATTTCAACAGTATCATATTCGGTTTTATCCAATTTGCTTTTATTGATTTCAACACCATCATATTCAGTTTCATCTAATAATGTTAAATCATCCAGTCCTCCAATAGCATCAGCTATAGAATGATTTTTTGATAAAATTCTAACAATAGAAATCCCAAAAATTATAACACCTAAAAATATTAGGAAAATAGAATAAGAACCAGTTTCACCAAAAGCAACATGATCAACAAGCCTTTCAGAGTTGCCTAACAATGACCAAACCCCAAATATAATAATAATTATCCCAATTATTATTCCAGCAATAGCTAATAAAGAAATATCCCTATTAATATCTTCTGATATGAAATTAGAAACCTTGGAACTTATTGATGACTCATCAAAATTTAAATCAAATCTTTCTTCTTCAGATTTTTTTTCATCATTAATTTCTTTTTCATTATCATTTGACTCATCTAAATCAATATCCTCAAAAGATGAAGCAATCCCATCATCCAACTCATCTAAATCAACATCCTCAAAAGATGAAGCAATCCCATCATCCAACTCATCTAAATCAATATCCTCAAAAGATGAAGCAATCCCATCATCCAACTCATCTAAATCAATATCCTCAAAAGATGAAGCAATTTTTTTGATAAGTGATTTTTTATCTGAAGATTTTTTGGAATCATCCATGAAAGTCCCTCTTTATTAAAAAATATATCTAAAAAGTATATATTTAAAAGTGCATTAAAAGATATTTAAAAAATAATTTTAAAAATAATTATTTTTAAAAAATTTTCAATTTTAGAATATAATATTAAAATCTTTATACCTAATAATGATAATTTTCAATTTTAGAATATAATATTAAAATCTTTATACCTAATTAATTGTATCAAAATCATGTTTTTATTTAATAGTAAAAGTTTATAATATATAAATCAATATGATTTAAGTTTTGAATGAGAAATTAATCATATTCTCTCCAAGTGTGTTTACACTTCATACACCTTAAAAATCTAGTTTCTGCTTCATCAGCACTACGAGTTTGTTGTAACCACCAAAAAGCTTTACCATTCCCACATTTAGGGCATGTAACTTTGGTAGTAGGTAGAGTATCAATGTCTTCTCCTTTCATTATTACTGTATCTTTAGCATCAATCTTTTCAGTAACAGCATATTTATCAACTTCATCTTTAGTTAAATCTTTTGTATGTCCACACTTACATTGGACTTTACCATCATTTGGAAGCATCATAGCCCCACATTCTGGACAAAACTCCATAATATCCTTCCCCATACGTCAATAATTCAATAAATAGTATTTTTTTAATATGATTTTAATTTAATATTTTTAAAAGTATATTGATTAAAAGTTTTTTATTTTATAATTTTAAAAACATTATTTTATTAATAAAAAAAATTTATTATTTTTATAAGTTTAATAATCTATGATTTTTATTATTTATAAAAGTTTTTTATTTTATTGTTAAAATATATGATTTATTTATTATTTAAAAAAAATTATTTTATTAATATAATTATTATTATAATTTAATTATTTAATATAAATAAATTATGAAAAATTTAATTATTTAATAAATATTATTATATTAATTTTAATTTAGCTATAATAATTATAATTTAATTATTTAATAAATATATTAGTATATATAATTTTAATTTAGCTATAATAATTATAATTTAATATATTTAATAAATATATTAGTATATATAATTTTAATTTAGCTATAATAATTATAATTTAATTATTTAATAAATATATTAGTATATATAATTTTAATTTAGCTATATTATTTTTAAACTTTATAATAACTGTTCATTCACTAAAACTTACTCTTTCATACTTTTCTTCTTTTCCAAGTAATTTAGTAGCATCAACACCAACTTTAGTAGTTGTTCCATCAGATGTGGCTACAGGATCAAGTGAAGAACCTCTTGCTTTTGGAATAATGATTATGTCATCATCCCCTTTAACTCTTGTAGCTATTGCATATTCAAGGTCTTGTGGATTAAAAATGTCAATATCTTCATCTACAACAACAGCGTGTTTTAGAGATGGATGTGCAGTAAGAGCTGCCATTAAAACATTTTTACCATCACCTTGAGTTTGTTTTTCAATAGCTACAGCTGCATGCAACCAACAACACCCTCCTTCTGTAAGAACAACATTCTTAACAGTTGGAACAGTATTTTTAACAGATTGGAATATTCTTGGTTCTTGTGGCATGCCTTGAAGTAATTTATGTTCAAAACCAGCTGGAAGAATAGCATGATACAATGCATTTTCTTTTAAATACATTTGATCCAATTTTATCACTGGTTCATCACGTATGATATCATAAGTATCGGTTAAATCAACAAATGGTCCTTCTTTTGCTCTTTCATTAGCTAACAATTTACCTTCAAATATTATGTCAGCTTTAGGAACTTTTAAACCCCCACTATCTAATTCTATCAACTGAAGATTTCCATTTTTAAAGTTATTAGCTACATCCATTTCATCATGGTCAATTGGAATAGAAGTTGTAGTTGCAAGAAGTGTTGCTGGATCCATTCCAATAGCTATAGCTATTTCAAGATCTTGATTTAATTTTTCTGACCGTTTAAAGTAAGTGTATAAGTTTCTTGGTACAATTCTAATAGCTAACTTATCTTTCCCAAGTACTAACATTCTATGAATTGAAGCATTTTGAATTCCAGTTTCTGGATCTTTTGCAAATACAACTCCTGCAGTTATATATGCTCCACCATCCCGTTTATAATGGGTTAAAATAGGAATTTTATCTAAGTTAGCTTCTTGTTTAGTATAATTATTAGTTTCATTGATACTACTGTAATTTGAGACTTTTATAGGATTTTCAGTAGCTTTAATGATTTTTTGAGTTATTTCATCAACAGTACAGCCTAGAGATTTAGCTATTTTCTCTCTTGTATTACATATTCCAGAAATTATTGGAATATCATATCCTTTAAGATTTTCTAATATAACTATCTCTTTAGGATGTTTTCTAAGTATTTTAGCTGCTTCATATTTACTAGATACTTCTTCTGTAACTTTTATGATTTCTAAATCATCCTTAATAGTATTTAAAAATTTTTCCATAATAACTCCTCTTATGTAAAATTATGATTTATTCGTTGTTATTAATTTTATTAGCTAATATTATAATTTTTTTAATTATATTCAATTTTATCAGCTAATATTATAATTTAATCTAATTATATTTAATTTTATTAGTTATTATTATAATTTAATCTAATTGTAATTAATATTCTTAATCGAATTATAAATTTAATAATTGTTATTTAATATTTATAGCTATAAGTCAGCTGTTTTGTATTTCATTGTTTTTAAATTATTTTCAATACTTTTATCAGATATTCCTAATATTTCACCAGCTAAAACTCCAGCGTTTTTCCCATTTTCTATTCCTACAGTTGCAACAGGAACTCCTGGAGGCATATTTGCCATTGAAAGTAGGGAATCAAGGCCGTTTAATTTTATTTCTACTGGAACACCAATTACTGGTTTTTCACTTAAAGCTGTTATAGAACCAGTAACATGTGCAGATAATCCTGTGACAGCTATAAATAGTTTAACATCTTTCATTTTTTCTATATACTTTTTAAATTTATCAGGATATTTTATAGGTGAAATAACACTTATATCATAAGTAATTCCTAGCCTATCTAGAGTTAATGCAACTTTTTTTGCTTCTTCAATATCTGAATAACTTCCAGGCACTACTGATACTAGTGGACTTTCTCCATCTTTAAGTTCTTCTCCAAGTTCTTTAAAGACTTTATCAGTATGAGGTTCCTCTTTAGTCATTTTTTCTTCATTTATTTTATCATAATCATTTAAAAAATCAGGAATGAAAAATTTTCCATTAATTTCTGAGACTAATTTTTCTTCATCAGTTCGTACTTTCTCATGATAAGATTTTCTAAGTTTTGATACACTCTTTCTTATCTCAGGATTATTAACAGCTATTATTTGTCCTGCAAGTATTGCACCATTATCTCCACGGTCTATTCCAACAGTAGCTACAGGTGCTGGAAATGGCAGCTGGGCTGTTGCACATAATGCATCTAATCCATTTAATTTAACATCAACTGGAACTCCAACTACTGGTCTATGTGTGTAAGCAGCTATTGCACCTGGAAGATGAGCAGCTAATCCAGCTATCCCTATAAATACTTCTACTCCATTTGCAGTAGCTTCAACAACAAGTTTTTTCACCTTTTCATGAGTTCTATGTGCTGATGCAACTTTTAAACTATATGGAATTTCAAGAGTTTCAAAAATATCAATAGCTTTTTGAGCTATTTTTGAATCAGATGCGCTTCCAAGAATTATCATTACTTTAGGATTCATATATACACCATTTCAGCTAATTTTATTTTTTTATTTATAATTTCTATACATTAAATAATTTAATAATTTATAAATAAATAATTCTAAAATTTATAATTTATAAATAAATAAGTTATAATTAAATAACTTATAAATAAATAATTCTAAAATTTATAATTTATAAATAAATAAGTTAAAATTAAATAACTTATAAATAAATAATTCTAAAATTTATAATTTAATATAATTTATTTATTATATTCTTATTATTTAATAATCTATAAATTAATTTTATGCATTATTTTCATAATTATATATGATATAAATAATATTTAAAAACTTTTATAAAATATAATAGATATATAAAAATTATATATAAAAATTAAAATAGATAATAGTTATAATAAATGAGATTATAATTAAAAAAAAGAAAATAAGACAATAATATTAAAAAAATAATTTATAAAAAAATAATTTATAAAATAATATAATAATTAAAATAAAAAAATTATTAATAAATAAAATTATAAAAAAATTATTATTATTATTATTATTATTATGTTTATTAATTTAATTGAAATTCATTCATAATTAACTTTTAATAAGGGTATAAAATGGAAAATAATATTTCTCCATCAGTTTCGATTGTTATTCCTGCTTATAATGAAGAAGCGACTGTTGCTAATGTTGTAAGTGTGTGTATTAATTTAGCTTATGTAAATGAGGTCGTAGTAGTTGATGATGGTTCTTATGATAAAACTACTGAAAAAGCAGGTTTTGCAGGTGCTGATGTTATATCTCACGCAAGTAACCAAGGAAAAGGTTCAGCTATTAAAACAGGTTTTAGACATTCTAAAGGAGAAATTGTAGCTTTTATTGATGCTGATATTCATAATCTCACTGCAGAAAAAGTTGACATGATTATAAACCCTATTTTAGAAGGTAAGACTGATATTACTAAAACTAAATTCATGAGAGAAAGTGGAAGAGTTACAGAACTTACTGCTAAACCACTTCTTAAATTTTTCTTCCCAGAACTTAATTTTGATCAACCATTAAGTGGTCAATTTGCAGGTAAACGTTCTGTTTTAGAGAAAATTAAGTTTGAAAAAGATTATGGTGTAGATGTTGGTATTGTGCTTGATGCAGATGCACATGGTATTAAAATTCAGGAAGTTGATATTGGAGAGATAAAACATGATATGTCTCCTCTTGAAAGCTTAAATGAAATGGCTAATGAAGTTACACGTACTATTGTTGATAGAGCAATGGAATATGGCCGTGTCACAATGATGGATACCATGGGTAACTTTATTCGAATGGCCACATTAGGACTTTCACTTATTATTTTAGGATTATTTGCTTTATTTTTTGTTAGAGGATTCCCTTATGAAATTGGATTAGTCATAGCCATTGCTGGATTGATTTTAGCTATTTATTATTTGATTAAATTAACTGTTAAAGGAATATGGGTTGTTAGAAAGCGGCCAAAAGGAAATTTCTTTAGATCATTTATAAAAATGCATTTCCCAGTTATAATCTCAGCTATTGTGCTAATTCTCATGCTTTCAACCTTCTTTACTGCAGCTAACTATTCAGATGGAAAAATTTCTATAGAACCTACTTCAAGAAATTTAGTAATATTTCCAGGAGCAGATCAAGCCATATATGTTAGAGGACCATATACTACAGACAGTGCACTAGAAAACCAATCTGATATTATTATAATGCCTCGAGATGCTTTAAATACATTAGAACTTAGCTATGGAGATAAATTAAGAATTGATAATATTGAATATACTATTGTTGAAACACGCCAAGGAGAAGAAAATACCCTCAGACTTCCAGCTAATGTGAGAACATTTTTAGACCTTCAAGTTGGTGATGTAATTTCAGATGGAAAAATAAAAGGAATATTTGAAGGAATCCAAGTCGAACACAGTTTTAATCTTAGTAATACTTCATCTAATTCATCATCTAACAAAACAGTTATTGAAAATTCAATTATCAACTCAAGAAATGTAAATGGAACTACCATGGATGTTTATATTGATAAACAACGTATTGGTTCCATGTCAGCTTCATTTACTCCAAATGAAACCTATACCATATTTATTGATGGGACCCTAGCTTCCACAATTAGAGTAACAAATAATACAACTATGAAAATTGGAGATAGCTATTATGCATATTCTGGAGACCATATAGTTGAACTAAAAATCACAAATCAAGTATCTACATCAAAAAGATTCAGTCCAAACAGATTCTCACCATTTTTATCTGTTTACTTTTATTAATTATTTTTACAAAAGATTCATTATATGAATAAATTTATAATGTAATCTTAAGTTCTCAAAAGAGAAATAAACTTCTCAAATGCAATATTATTTTCCCAAATGAGAATCAAAGTTCACAAATAATTGTTAATTTTGTAAATGATATTAATGTTAGAAATGTAATACAAACTTCTCAAATGAGAAAGAAAGTTCACAAATATAATACAAACTTCTCAAATGAGAAAGAAAGTTCACAAAATATAGTTAATTACCAAATTTTTGCAACTGTTATTTATATATAAAGTTTGCAAACTTTAAGTAATATACTATATAATACAAACTTCTCAAATGAGAAATAAACTTAAGAAAATTTTAGTGAATCAATTTTAAAAATCAAAAATAAGATAAAAATTATAAAAAAATAAAATTTAAACTAATAATAAACCTTTACAGCTTCGTCTAAATTGTTGTAAAGACCAAGAGCAGCTAATGCTCCGATTTTTCCATGATCTCCTGTTACAGCTATAAGAGGAATATTTAATTCATCAGCTATCTTTTCAGCTTCTTCAACTGTAACCATAGCTGTTTTAGCTTTCATAGAATATTTGGTTAATTCTTTTGGAATAGTTAAACCTTCTAAAACAGCTATAGCTGTTTTATCAGAAAGTGTATCTCTTTTTAAAAGTTCAATAGTTCTACTAATTAATCTTTCCTTGTCTTCTGGAAGTACTGCAAAAGTTAAAGCTATTGAAACACAATTTTGAGTTTTATGTGGATTATGTGGATATAGCTGAACAATGACATGGTCTAAATATTCAAAGCCTTCTTTATTAAGTTCCACTCCAACATTATGAGCCATGGTCCAAGTAGCACCAACATCCTTAGTATCAGTATCATCAATACCTATAACCACTTTTTCCATTTTTGGAGTTATGACTGCAGCTTTTCCAAGTTTAGATCCCCCACCTTTTTCGTGTAATTCAACTTGAGTAATACCTTCAGCCATTCCACGACACATTCCAGCTCCAACACCAGCTCCAGCTAAGCCACCATGAACAACTTTAACAGTATTATTTTCATTGTCAATAGCTACTTCTTCAATTCCAGCTGCATTAATACTAGCTTTAAGGTTAAGTGGTTCTTTTCCAACTTTTGTTAAAAAAACTTGTTTGTTTCCATCCCTATAAGCATTTAAAATTAATTTACTAGTGTTTTTATACTGATTAATAAGCCAGTGAGATCCAGAAATACATGGATGGTATTCAATAATTTCAACTAAGTCTCCATCAGCCATTGTAATGACTTTTTCATAAGGAGCTATCCATGGGTCATTAAACTTCTTTTTTAAATCTCGGGGGTTTAAAATTTCCATAAAAACCATTTTTATAAGTTGATAAAAAACAAATAAATACTAAATAAAATATTAAAATTAAAATATTTAATTAAATTATTATAATTATTAATTAAATTATATATCTAAATTTATAGAATTTTAATAGTTTACATAATTAATATAAATTTTTCATTATAAATATATAAAATAAAAATATTAATAAAATTTATATTTTTTATAAAATAATAATTAAAAATATTTAAAATAATAAATAAATTAAAAAATTATACTATAAAATAATAATTAAAAATATTTAAAATAATAAATAAATTAAAAAATTATACTATAAAATAATAATTTCATATAGCAATTATTAAATATTAATTTATTAAATGAACTAAATATTAAATATCTTTCAAACGATCACACATTTTAACAGCTGCTTCAACAGCTCGTTTACCATATTCAACACGTTTGTGAGCATCCAGCCTAGTCATTCCAGGCCCACTTATTCCAAGAGCTACTGGTTTTTCAAAGTCAAGTGAAAGATCAGCTATTTTCCTTGAAGCATGCTGAGCCACTATTTGATCATGATCAGTAGAACCTTCTATAACTGCACCAAGAGTGATTACTGTATCAATATCATCTTTTTCTAATAGTTTTTTAATAGCTAAAGGCATATCAAAGACTCCTGGAACAGGAACTACCTGAACTATTTCACAATCTCTAATTTTAGCTTCTTCTTTAGCTAGTTCTAACATCATATGGGTTAAATCATAATTAAATTCAGCTACAACTGCCCCAATTTTATATTTTACCATATAAATTCCTCTATTTTAAAAATAATTCTTATAATATATATTAATTTATATATTAGAATATTTTAATTAAATAATAATTCTTATAATATATATTAATTTATATATTACAATATTTTAATTAAATAAAAATTCTTACTTAACAATTAAAATATTTAATATAAATTCAAATATTTTAATTAAATTCTTCATTAAAAAAATTTTACACTTCAACCATTAAGTTTTATTTTTAAAACCCTGCAGGTGATGAAAGTGCGCTTAATAAAAATCCAGCTACTGCACTTAAAACCATAATTGATATGATTATGATAGCTGCTATCTTTACCCAATTCATTATTTGCCTCCACAATTTAACTGATTAAATTTTAAGATATGGTTAATTAATAAATTTAATTAATTCAAATATAATTTTTTTATATATTTTTAATAAATTTTTTAATAATTTTTTAAATAAATATTTATTATATATAATTTTTTTATATATTTTTAATAAATTTTTTAATAATTTTTTAAATAAATATTTATTATATATAATTTCTTTATATATTTTTAATAATTTTTTAAATAAATATTTATTATATATAATTTCTTTATATATTTTTAATAATTTTTTAAATAAATACAATTTTTATATATTATTATATTTATATATATTAATTATTTTTAAATTAAATTTTTTTATAATTTTTTAATAAATTTAATATATATTCTTATAATTTAATCTATTTTTACAAAATAGTTTTTATTAATTTATTATATATATTTCTATTGTATTTTATATTTTATTATTAATAATATTATTAATAATATTATTATTAAATATTCTATGATAAAAACTTAGAAATCTCTTTAACACTTTCAATTAATTTTTCAGCATCCTTTTCATCATTATAACAACCGATAGATGCTCTAACAGTTCCTTCATCTGCACCAACAAGTTTTAATGATGGTATTGCACAATGAAAACCACTTCTAACAGATATGTCAGCTGTTTCATCTAATATTTTACTAAGATCATGTGGATTAATACCCTTTACGTTGAAAGAAACAATACCCATGATATTTTCCACATCACCATATACAATAAGATTTTCAATTGAAGATAATCCTTCATATATCATTTTTGTTAGAGTTTTGGAATGTTTTGAAATACTTGGAATTCCAATATCATTAATATAATCTATAGCTTTTCCAAGACCAATAATTCCACTAATATTTTGTGTTCCTCCTTCAAATCTATAAGGAACTTCTTCTAGAGAAAATTCATGGTTTTCAAGATTTGTAATTGTACCTCCACCAAGATTTTGTGGGAATAAATCTTTTAATAGATCACTTTTTCCATATAAAAAACCAGTTCCAGTTGGACCAAGAAGCCCTTTATGACCTGGTGCAGCTACAAAATCAGCATTAATCTTTTTAACATCTATTTCAGTGTGGCCAATAGATTGAGCTAAATCAACTAAGAGATAAGTATCTTCATGTTCATGAACAATTTTTGAAATTTCATTTATATCTTGACAAGACCCAATAGAATTAGAAATATGTGTAATAGCTACTAACTTTGTATTTTCATCAATTAAATCAGAAATAGAGGAAGGATTAATAATTCCATCTAAATTAGCATTAGCTATTTTTACATTAATATTCTCACTATGATTATTATATCTTTCATTAGTAAAACTACTGTTTTTCTCAATATTTAGCCAAGGAATAGAATTAGAATGATGTTCTATATTTGTTATAATAATATTATCATTTTTTTCAAATGAAAATCCATTAGCTACTAAGTTTACTGCACTAGTAGTGTTTAGTGTGAAAATTATCTCACTGCTTGAAGAATTGATTAAATTAGCTATTTTTTCTCTAGTTTCTTCAATTTTTACACCCGCTTTAACAGCTGACGTGTAAGCTCCACGAGAAACATTTGCATTATAATTGCAATAGTAATCATTCATAGCCTTTATAACAGGTATTGGAGTAAGACTAGTACTAGCTGAATCAAAATAAGTAATATTTTTTAAAATAGGAAAATCTTTTCTTATGTTCTCAATTGATTTCAAAATAATTCCCCAATTCTAATATTTTTAATTAATTTTTTATATTATTTTATTTTAATTATAAATTAGATTTAACTTACTTTTTCAAATTATTTTAAATCTATATTATTTTATTTTAATTATAAATTAGATTTAACTTACTTTTTAAATTATTTTAAATCTATATTATTTTAAATTAATTATAAATTAGATTTAACTTACTTTTTAAATTATTTTAAATCTATATTATTTTATTTTAATTATAATAAGATTTAACTTACTTTTTAAATTATTTTAAATCTATATTATTTTATTTTAATTATAATAAGATTTAATTTATTATTAAATTATTTTTATAATAATATATTTTAATTATAATTTAATTAGCTAATAGAATTATACGTTAATTTTTTCTTTAATAGCTTCAGCCATTTCCATAGTACTACTATTACCACCAAGATCAGCTGTAACAATTTCACCAGCTGATAAGACATCTAAAATAGCTTTATCTAATTTTTCTGCAGCTTCTTTTTCACCAAGATATTCAAGCATCATAACAGCTGATAAAATCATGGCTGTTGGATTAGCTAAACCCTTTCCAGCTATATCTGGTGCAGAACCATGGACTGGTTCAAACAATCCATTATTTTCACCTATGTTAGCTGAAGGAATAAGACCAAGTCCACCAACAAGACCTGCACCTTCATCTGAAAGAATGTCTCCAAAGAGGTTAGTTGTAACAATAACTTCAAAGCTTTCTGGACGAGTTAAAAGATACATTGCAGTTGCATCTACATAAAAATCTTCTGCTTCAATGGCATCACTTTTATATTTATCAGCTACTTCATAAAAAACCTCTTTAAATAATCCATCGGTTTTTTTCAATACATTTGCCTTGTGAACACCTGTTACTTTCTTTTTACCATTTTTCTTTGCATACTTAAATGCATAATCACAAATACGCTCTGAAGCAGTGCTTGTTATAATTCTTGAAGCTGTGGCCCCAGTTATATTTCCAGATTCATCTTTAATGTATTCTTCATCTCCAACATACATTCCTTCAGTATTTTCTCGAACAATCATGAAATCAAGATTATCAAATAATGCTTCAGTCCCAGGATATGATTTTACAGGTCTAAGATTTGCAAATAAATCCATTTCTTGGCGAAGACGAACGATGACATCAGCAGCTGTTTCACCAGCTGCTCCAAATAAACATGCATCCGTTCTTTTAACCATATCTATAGTTTCTTGAGGAAGTGCTATACCAGTTTTCTCTTTACATTCATCTCCAGCTTCACCAAATTCATAGTCAAAATCAAGGTTTAGATTTTCTAAAACATTTAATGTAGCTTCCATCACTTCTTTTCCAATTCCGTCCCCAGGAATTACAGCTATTTTATACATATAATCACTTAAAGATAATAGATTTAATTTTTATTTAAAGTATTTTTTCTTAGAATAATTAGTTATTTTTGCTAAAAAATTTAATATTTTTATTAAATATATTATTTCATTAGAATAATTAGTTATTTTTACTAATAAAATATAAAATTTTATTAAAAAATTATAATTTAAAATATATTATATTTTTAAAATAATTTATTTTTTATACTTTATTTTTATTATTATTTATTAAAATAACTAATTTTTATTTTTTATAATTTATTTTTATTAAATTATATTTTATTAAATAACTAATTTTTATTTTTTATAATTTATTTTTATTAAATTATATTTTATTAAATAACTAATTTTTATTTTTTATAATTTATTATTTTAAAAACAAGGTTATAAAAATATATTAATTAAAATAATAAAATTAAACTTATAAAAATTATTGTATTTTAAATAAATTAATGAAATTATATTAATTAAAAATTTAACAACAGATGTTAACTTTTTTCCTTAAGATATGGTATTAATCCACCTTTTTCAAGAATTTCTAACATAAATGGAGGTAATTTTTTAAACTTATATTCATTACCACTTTCAGATATTATTATTCCTCGTTCCATATCAACTTCTATTTTTTCTCCTTCTTTTAAAGCTGAACTTATCCCAGGAGATTCCAGAAGTGGAATTCCAACATTTGTTGCATTTCTATAAAAGATTCTTGCAAATGATTCAGCTATTACCGCCCCGACTCCAGCTCCTTGAAGAGCAAGTGGTGCATGTTCACGGGAAGATCCACAACCAAAGTTTTTACCAGCTACAATAAAATCTCCTTTATCGATTTTTTTATAAAAATCACTATCTAATCCTTCCATGCAATGTTTAGCTAACTTTTCAGGATCAGTTACTACTAAATATCTTCCTGGGATGATAATGTCTGTATCAATGTCATCTCCAAATTTCCATACTTTTCCTTTCATTTTATCACGTGATTTAATTTATAATCTAATTTAATAATTCAATTTATAACTAATTATAATTTAATTGATTATTTTATTTTTAGTTTTTTTCATAATCTTAATAATTAATCTTCACATCTTTTATAAAATTATTTTTTTTATAATAAATTATATATTTAATTTAGAATTAACTTTTTTATATAATAAATTATTATTTAATTTTAAAATTATTTTTTTTATATAATAAATTATTATTTAATTTTAAAATTATTTTTTTTATATAATAAATTATTATTTAATAATATAAATTTTAACTATTTACATAGCAATTTCTATCTTATCATAATTGAAAAATGGTGTTTTCATATTATTTTTGTTTCCTTCTTTAAGTTCAATAAAACCATCTTCTTTCAATTTAACAATATTCCTTTGTACAGTACTCACATCTTTATTCATAACTTTAGCTAAATCAGTTAGTGATTTAGGATGGTTATTTTTAATAGTATCTAGCAATTTTAAGTCTGTTGAACTTAAACCTTTGTAATCGTAGAGAATATGAGTTTGTTCCAGTGTTTCTTCAGGGTGTTTTTTGAAGTATTTCCATTCATCATAGTCAAGTTCTAACTTCATGTTTTCAGTTTCTTCAACTATTTTTTTGAGATTTTCAAGAGTTCTATAATTCTTTTCATATTCTTTTACCAACTCTTTTCCTTTTATTTTTCTTATTAATTTTATTTTAATCATATTAATTCTTCCCTTAATTTTTTGTGTTATTTCATTCATTGTTTTAATGTTTTTATTATATTTTTTAATTTATATAAAGGTTTTGCAAAAAATGCAAAACCAATATTTTAGATATTTTTAGAAAAAATTTTATCTTAGATTTTGTGATATTTTTATAAAATTAATATTTCGAAAATTATTTAAGTAATAAAAATTAATATTAAAATAATAATTAATTAAAAAGGTTCATAATCACTACTTATTATATATGCAAGTAGTTATTTAGTAGGGATAAAAATTAAAATATTCCATTATTTCAGGAAACTAATATATAATAAAAAGTTGTTGAAAGAATAACAAAAATTCAGAAGAAATAAACTAAGAGAAAATTAACTAATGTTCTGACATAATAGGAACAAGCTATTCTTCATAATAATAAATCAAGTTGAATGTATGAAAAAATATACACTACATTAAATATAAATGTATGAAAAAATATACACTACATTAAATATAAATGTATGAAAAAATATACACTACATTAAATATAAATGTATGAAAAAATATACACTACATTAAATATAAATGTATGAAAAAATATACACTACATTAAATATAAATGTATGAAAAAATATACACTACATTAAATATAAATGTATGAAAAAATATACACATTAAATTATATTTTTAATTATCAATGGAATTAGTGAAACAATGATTTTTGAAGAGGAAATAGAAAGCTATTTAAACTTGATTCAGGAAATAAATGAAGATAAAATAGAAGAAATAAAAAATTTTAATCATCGAGGAGAATATTATAAAATTAAAAAATACATAGATGATTATCTAAACAACATTGATGGTACTGAAAGATTTATAGTAATGCCTGGACTGCGTGGAGTTGGGAAAACAACTATTCTTCTTCAATTATATGACTATCTAAAAAATAGGAAAAAAATTAGTAAAAACAATATTTTATATTTGTCTATGGATGATATTGTAGGGAATTTCAACATAAATCTTTTAAAAATTGTAGATTATTATTTAAACTTAAAACATAAGGTTAATAAGGCTTTTTTAAAAGAAAAAATTTTTATTTTTGTGGATGAAAGCCATTTTGACAAAAATTGGGCAATTTCAGGAAAAATAATATATGATAATACAAAAAACATATTCTTAATATGTACAGGATCCTCAGCAATTGATTTAGAAATAAATGGAGATGTTGCAAGAAGATCATTAAAAGAACCTATTTATCCAAATAACTTTAGAGATTATTTAAACTTAAAATATAATATTAATACTGACTATAATTTTTCTAAATCCTTAGAAAATATAATATACTTTGGAGAAGAAAAATATGTTCAAAAAGCAATACATTTAGAACAAAAAATAGAAGAAAAATTATATAACACTAAAAATTATCCTCAAAATATATTTAATGAATTTTTAAAGACTCATGGATTCCCAATATCACTAAACATTGATGATAAAAGAGCATACAGCAAAATTTTTTCATTGATAAAAAAAGTAATTGAAGTTGATATTCCCTCTATTAAATCATTTAACAGTTCTACAAAGGTAAATATTCGAAGAATATTAATATATATTGCAGTTTTAAGATCAGAACTTGTTTCAACACATAAAATAGCTAATTATCTTTCAATGTCACCAAGGCAAGTAAAAGATATTTTAGATGTTTTAGAAGAGACCCAAATAATATTTAATGTTAAACCATATGGTGGTGCTGGAACAATAATAAAAAAGCCCTGGAAATATTACTTCTTATCTTCTTCACTTAAATCTTCTATTAATTATGATATTGGAAGGTTTAATTTAAATAATAAGAAATGTTTGGGAATACTAGCAGAAAATTATGTAGCATCAACTCTTTTTAAAATGAATCAAACGTCTTATCCATTTATGGGATTATTTTACCCTCCAGAAAAGAAAGCCCCAGACTTTTTACTTAGAACAAAACTAGATGACATAGTGCCAATAGAAGTAGGTATTGGAAAAAAGACTAAAAGTCAGTTAACTCGAGCTATTAACAAATATAATAGTGAATATGGAATCTTAATCTCCAATAGGTTCAAGAGTATTCGACAACATAATGATATAATCCACATCCCCTTAGTTAGTTTCGGTTTTTTATAAAGTTAATTTTATAAAGTTAATCATATGTTTTAAACTTTAAAAACAGCACCTTTAAAAATAAAATTATGTTGAAGATATAATCACATTATTTTGGTGATGTGATTCTTCCAACAATCGCTGAAGCAGTAGCTACTGCAGCTGAAGATAAATAAACTTCTCCATCAGGACTACCTTGTCTTCCTTTAAAATTTCTATTTGAAGTAGAAAGGCTTACCTCTCCAGGCCCAATAAGACCAACATGACCACCAAGACATGGTCCACAACAAGGATTACAAACTATTGCTCCTGAGTCAATGAATATCTTTATTAATCCTTCATCTAATGCTTTACTGTAAATTTCTTTTGAAGCTGGAATAACAAGCATCCTAACACTACTAGCTACTTTATTTCCTTTTAATATTTTAGCAGATTGCCTTAAATCAGATATTCGCCCATTAGTACAAGAGCCTAAGAAAACCTGATCAATTTCTTTATCTACTTCACTTACTGGTTTTACATTATCTACATTATGAGGACAGGCTACTTGTGGTTCTAAATCATTTACATCAATATCCATTATCTCTAAAGATGGAGCGTCTAAATCAGTTTTAAAAACTTCATATGGTTTATTTGACCTTGAATTAACATGATTTAAGGTTTTTTTATCTGGTTCAACAAGACCAGTTTTTCCACCCATTTCAATAGCCATATTACAAAGGACCATTCTATCAGAAACAGTCATATTTTCTACAGTTTCACCTGCAAATTCACATGCTTTATAAGTTGCACCATCTGCTCCAATTTGTCCAATGATATTAAGTATTACATCTTTTGCATAGACATTTTCTTTTAGTTGTCCTTCTATATTAAATCTTATAGTTTCAGGAACTTTAAACCAAAGTTTACCTTCAGAAAAAACCATGGCCATGTCAGTAGAACCGATTCCTGTAGCAAAGGCTCCAAGTGCACCATGAGCACAAGTATGTGAATCAGTCCCCACGATAACTTCCCCTGGAACTACATGTCCGAATTCTGGTAGTATTTGATGGCATACACCTTCACCAACATCATAGAAGTTTTTTATCCTTTGTTTTTTTACAAATTCACGCATAATAATATGATTGTTAGCTGCATCTAGTGAGTCAGCTGGTGCTTGATGATCAAATGGGATAACTATTTTACTTGAATCCCATACTCTTTCAGTTCCAATTTTTTCAAATGCTTGAACAGAAAGTGGACCAGTAAGGTCATGAGTCATAGCTACGTCTATGTTAGCCATGACTATTTCACCTGCTTCTGAAGTTTTTTTATTTGAAGCTTTTGCTAGTATTTTCTCAGACATTGTCATTGACATGATTATTTTTCTCCATATGCCTATATAATTTTTTTAATTTTATATCCATAAATATGTAAATTAATTTCAAATCATTTAAAAATATATAGTTTTTATTAATAATTAAATTAAATTATAATTTTTCAATAAATTTTCCATAATAAATTAATAAATTTTAATTAAACTTATAATTTTTCAATAAATTTTCCATAATAAATTAATAAATTTTAATTAAACTTATAATTTTTCAATAAATTTTTCATAATAAATTAATAAATTTTAATTAAACTTATAATTTTTCAATAAATTTTTCATAATAAATTAATAAATTTTAATCAATAATTTTAATTATTATTTATTAAATTATTATAAATTCTATATTCATTATAAAATGTATAAATTATTATTTAATGTATTTTTAAATTAAGATATATGATAAATTTATTTTAACTATTATTTATTATATTTTATTATAAATTCTATATTATTATAAAATGTATAAATTATTATTTATATAAATTATATTTATTGAATAATATCTTATTAAAAAATTGTAATATAAAAAATAAAGAATAAGTTAATGAATTAGTATGAACTTATAAGTTTTATGATAAATTAATCCAACCTTTGAATTAATAACTTTAAAGTGTTTTAATAATTTCTATAGTTAGATTAGTAGCTTTAGCCACATCTTCAATTGAAAAATCCATATCTTTTAATCTTTTAGCTGTTTCGATTTTTTCTTCTTCTTTACCTTCTATTCTACCTTCTTCTTTACCTTCTATTCTACCTTCTTCTTTACCTTTTTCTTCTCCTTTTTCTTCTGCATATTTCAACATTGCTTTTTGATCTTGTTCAGCTTGTTCAGCTCTTATATATGCTAAATATTGTTTTTGATTTTTTAAAACAAGTTTTGCTTTTTCATATATGTTATTTGCATATTCATCCATTTTAATCACTTTTTCTATTAAGTTTTGTGGTGTTTCTTTATCAAGAAGTAGCATCAGTCTTATTTTAGGATCATTTAAATCGATATTACCTTTTTTCACTTGTTTTCTGAATTTAGGTATTTCTATGTAGTGTGTTTCTGCTAAATCTTCTATTGAGTATTCTTTATGTGTTTTTTCGGTTTGTGTGAATATTAAATGGTAATCCTCTAAGGGGTGGAATGAGAAGTCTAAGAAGTTAATCATAATAATCATTGGTAAGTTTTCGTAGTCTTCCCCTATAGTTAAAAATATTGAATGTATTTTTGTGCTGTAGTGATGGGTTCTTTTGTGAAATTTTTTTTGTTTTCCTATTTGTGATTCAATGCTTACAATAGTTTTATCATTCATTGTTACTAAAACATCCACAATTGATTTTTTATTACCTTCGTATTTGCCTTTTATTTCATTTTGTTCATATCTCAAAGTTTTAAAGTTTTTTCCAGTAAATGTATTTGTTAGGTATAATGTTTCCCTATCACAGCCTATTTCACCAAATACTTTGGTAAAAAGATAATCATTTAGAAGATTTACTTCTTTTTCCTCATTGTTAATTATGATTTTAATTATAATCACCTTTTAGTTTATTTTTAATAAAATATATATTTTTCTACTCATACTTATAAGAGTAAAACTCATACTTTTATTGAATTAGCTGACATATAAATCATTCTCAAAACCAAGCCCAATATTGTCTTCTATATGGAAAATAAACCTTAAATAGGGATATTGTCGTGAAAGAGAAGAATTATAGCTGAGATGAAAAATTTAGCTGAAAATAAATAAATTATAAAACATAAAATAAGATAATTATGAAAAAAATTGTATAATAATAAGCTAATTATAAAAAAATAATATAAAATAATATATTTTTAAAAAAAAATTGTATAATAATAAGCTAATTATAAAAAAATAATATAAAATAATATATTTTTAAAAAAAAATTGTATAATAATAAGCTAATTTAAAAAAAAATAATATAAAAAAATTTAATTATAAAAAAATAATATAAAACAAGTTAATTATAAAAAAAATTGTATAATAATAAGCTAATTTAAAAAAAAATAATAAAAAATAATTTATTTTTAAAAAATCATGATTGAAATTAATATTTTATGGCATTTTAACTTCTTTTACTTTAATTAATCTTCTTGTGCTTTTAGCTATTTTTTCTTTACCATCAACTGCACAAAAATCAGCATCACATCCTTCACAAGTCCATTCTCCCTCAAATACTCCAGGATCTTTTTTAGTTTTCCATTTAAGTTTAGAAGATTTATTTTGATGTGATTTTTCATCTGCAAATGCACATCTATTAAGAAATGTTACTTTCCATCGACCATATTTATATCCTTTTTCACCACAAGAACAATAATAGTAACCATTAGTTGTTTCACCCTTATTTTTTGTTGGAGGACTTACTGTACCATACTTATCAACTAATTTTTTAATGTCTGTTTGTGGTTCATCTCCAGGTATTTTCAGCTGAACAGTTGATGGGTTTTTATTATTATCTTTTTTAAATTTATTTACTATTTTTTGACTATCTTTCCATTCTTTTAATTGAACTTGACTACCTTCAATAGTCACATAATTTGGTTCTCTTTTATTGTTTTTTATAAAAGCTTGAAAACGTTTTTCCCCATCTTCCCATATCTTCCATGATACTGTTATATTTTTTGTCATTGTATCACCATTAAATTATTGATTCAACTTTTCTTTAAACTATGAATTGGTGTAGGGTAACCTTTTCTGTCCATAGCTTTTTTAAGAATGTTTAAATTTATCCATCTAGCACCATATTTACTTCTACCAGGATCTATAATCTTAACTGTATTTGTTTTATAATCATAACCAAGGACAGTTATATAGTGTCCATAGTATCTATCATATCCAAGTTCAGAAATGGTTCCAATGTGGCAAACAATTGGAACTCCTTTATCAATCCATTTTTTAATTGTGTTTAAGTTTGCATATTTTTCCATACTCATTGTAAATTTAGAATTAAATTTATTTACACTAGAATCAAGATTTTCAGGGATTGTGCCTTTATCATTGGTTTTTGCTAGCTGTTTAAATTTAGATATGCTAGAGTTAAAATTATTTTTATCAACAATATCATAAACAGATAATCCTATCATAACACTTGTTGGACCACAAGTAACATTATCAGGTTGTCCAAACACAATTGCTTTTAATTCTTTTTTGCTTATATCCTGTGATGCAGTATTTATATTTTGAACAGGAGGTTTGGAAACCACAACTGGTTCATCACATAAGCCTAAAGATTTTAATGTAATTGGTCCAACTATCCCATCTACAACTAAACCATTATCTTTTTGATATTCTCTTACAGCAGCATCAGTCATTGACCCAAAATCATTGTCAATTTTACCAGAATAGTAAACTTTTTTCAATTTACCTATTTTTCCACCTAATTTAACTTGAATATCACCAATAGCTAAATCTCCATTCATTGGCTTTTTAAAACTAGCTTCAGCTTTTTTTGATTTACAATCTACCATGTTTACACCTTTTTATTTTTTTCTAATATGTTATCCATTATACTCCCAAAATTCATGATTAATATTTCAAATTTCAAAAGTAAAAATAAAAAATTCCACAATGTTTAAGATTCTGTTTTTTTAAGATTTTTTAAAAAAATTCAAATTTTTAAACAAAAATTATCTTAATTAATTTAGAGCACCATATATAGTGTAATTATATATATTGACATAAACATATATAATATTAAGTAATTGTAATTAAATTTAATATTTAATTGTAATTATATTTGTATATAATGTATTACTTTGAATTTACAACACTTTAATACAAATAACAGTTACAAAAGTTTGTATTAATTATATTATAGTGAGACTGTCAAAAACTTGGGGGGTTTTGAAAATTATAAATTTTTTCAAAGCCTATGACTTTATTTAAATATGAATTAAAAAGATTTAAATCATGAATAAAGATTAAATAATCGTTTTGGATATTTTTGTTACTTTGTAATTTTATATTAAAAATCTCAACCCTCAAGTTTTTGACAGTCCCATTATAGTAAATTTTAAAAATTATAAATATATAAAAAAACAAAATGTTATATCTGTCTTGTTTTTTTGAATGAATTAAGTATCTATTTTATTTGGATTCTGTGTTTTTTAAGTTTTTATTTTTTCAAATGCTTGGATTGAAAATGGGTTATGGGATCGTAAGTCATATCTATGTCTATATTGGTCATGACTATTTCGCCTGCTTCTGAATTTTCTTTGTTTAAACATTTACTGGTGTTTTTTCAGACATTGACATAGTTATTTTTCTCCATTTAAAAGATATTTATTTTTCAATTATTTTTTTTGTTATTCAATTTAATATAGTATTTCTTTTAAATTTATATTAAATTTTTCAATTTATTCTTTATTAATATATATTAATTTTAAATATTATCTATAATAATATTAAAATAAATAACTTTAAATTATATAATTGCAATAATAATATAAAATTTTTATCCACATATTATGAATACAAGTATTAAGGAGATATAATGAAAGCATTGATTACTGGAATAACTGGACAAGATGGTTCTTATCTTGCAGAATTTTTATTGAAAAAAGGATATGAAGTTCATGGGATAATTAGAAGAAGTTCTTCTTTTAACACTGGTCGAATAGAACATTTATATATAGACAGCTTAATAGAAGATATGCATAAATCCAAAAAAATTCATTTACATTATGGAGATATGACAGATTCTACTAATATTATTGCAATTATCCAACAGGTTCAACCTGACGAGATTTACAATCTAGCAGCTCAATCTCATGTTAAAGTATCTTTTGAAACTCCAGAGTATACTGCAAATGCTGATGCTATTGGTACCTTACGTGTTTTAGAGGCAGTTAGATTATTAAAACTAGATAATATTAAAATTTATCAAGCATCATCTTCTGAGTTGTATGGTATGGTTCAAGAAACACCTCAATCTGAATCAACTCCTTTTTATCCAAGAAGTCCTTATGCTGTTGCTAAATTATATGGATTTTGGATAACAAAAAATTATAGGGAAGCTTATGATTTATTCGCTTCTAATGGCATTCTTTTCAACCATGAATCTCCTAGAAGAGGAGAAACATTCGTAACAAGGAAAATAACTTTAGCCGTTGCAAGGATTTTTTTAGGTATTCAAGAAAAAATGTATTTAGGAAATTTAAATGCTTTGAGGGATTGGGGTCATGCAAAAGACTATGTAGAATGTATGTATAAAATTTTACAACATAATAATGCAGATGATTTTGTAATAGCTACTGGTGAAATGCATAGTGTGAGAGAATTTGCTGAACTATCTTTTAAAAAAGTTGGAATAGATTTAGAATGGGAGGGAGAAGGAATTAATGAGAAAGGAATAGATTCAAACACAGGAAAAATCTTAATAGAAATTGATCCTAAGTATTTTAGACCAACTGAAGTAGATTTGTTGTTAGGAAATTCCAATAAAGCTAAAAAAGAGTTAGGATGGAAACCAAAAACTTCTTTTGAACAATTAATTGAAGAAATGGTAACTGCAGATTTAAAATATGTTAAAAATGAAATTTAATTGTTGAATGCAATATCTCAGTTAAAAAATTAGAGCTTATTATAAAAATAATAATACAAATATAATATTAAATTCTAGAGTTAATATATTTTATTGATTAATAATATTCAGCAGGTTATTATTGGTGGTTAATTTATGGATAAAAGCTCAAAAATATATGTAGCAGGTCATAAGGGAATGGTTGGTTCAGCCATAGTTAGACTATTAAAGCAAAAAGGTTATAAAAACATTATTAAAAGAACTTCTTCTGAATTGGATTTGAGAAATCAGAAAAAAGTCAATGAATTCTTTATAAAAAATAATCCTGATTGTGTTATTTTAGCAGCTGCTAAAGTTGGAGGTATAAAAGCAAACATGAATGATTTATCTGGATTTTTAATGGATAATTTATCAATACAGACCAATGTCATAAATGCAGCATACAATTATGGTGTGAAAAACTTTGTTTTTTTGGGAAGTTCTTGTATATATCCTAAAAATGCCCCTCAACCATTAAAAGAAGAATATTTATTAACTGGACCATTGGAACCAACCAACGAAGGGTATGCAATAGCTAAAATAGCAGGACTAAAAGCATGTGAATATTATAATAAAGAACATAATGTGAATTATATTAGCGTGATGCCTCCAAACCTTTATGGAATTAATGATAATTTTAATCCTGAATATTCTCATGTGATATCAGGAATAATGAGGAGATTGCATCTAGCTAAAAAGAATAATCTAGAAAGTGTGGAAATATGGGGATCTGGAAAACCATATAGAGAATTTATGTATGTTGATGATATGGCAGAAGGAACAATATTTTTACTGGAAAATTATAAAGAAAGTGGTTTTATTAATTTAGGTGTTGGTGAGGATGTAACTATAGCTGAACTTGCAAATTTGATAAAAGAAGTTGTTGGCTATGACGGGGATTTAATTTTCAATCCATCAAAACCTGATGGAATGTATCGTAAGTTACTTGATGTTACAAAATTAAAAAAGCTAGGGTGGACTTATAAAACTTCTTTAAAAGAGGGACTTATAAAAACCTATAAATGGTATCTTGAGAATTATGGCAATGATAAAATATAAGATAATACATCAATGATATAAATCCAAATAAAATGAATTTTAATAGGTTTGGTGTTAAAAATTAACAGAAAATATAGGCATAGAATATACTTAAAAGTGAAAAACTTCTTTAATAAAAACTTATTAGATGATGAAAAATTTAATAAAGATTTTCGTGATGATGAAAAGATATATAACTCACTATATATTGGAGACACTTTTAAAATCGATGCAAACCTTCTTTATCCTTGTTTAAATGATAAAAATGTTCCAGCAGGGGCTTTAGGAAGTTATTTTTGGCAAGATTTATGGGCAGCAAAACATATTTTCAATGATAACCCTAAAAAACATTATGATATTGGATCTAGAATAGATGGTTTTATTGGTCATCTATCAAGTTTTAGAGAAAGTATTATATTAATTGATATAAGACCTCTAAATAAAAAAATACCTGGTGTTGAATTCACACAGGCTGATGCCACTAATTTGGAAAGTATACCTGATGATAGCATTGAAAGCTTATCTTCTTTATGTGCTCTTGAACATTTTGGTTTAGGTAGGTATGGAGATTCGGTTGATCCTTATGCTTGTTTTAAAGCATTTTCAGCAATTCAAAGAAAAATAAAAAAAGGTGGGAAAATTTATATTTCAGTTCCTATTGGAAAAGAACATCTTGAATTCAATGCCCATAGAGTTTTTTATGCTGAAACGATAATCAAAAGTTTTAATAAAATGAAATTATTAGAATTGTCTTATATTAATCCTAGTGTGGATCAAATTGAATACAATATAGACATACATAAATACGATAATGATTCTAAATTTGGAGGATCTAATTTTGGTTTATTTGTTTTTGAAAAAATTTAATTTTATTATCTTTATTTTTAATATATCTTGTTTTTAAATTAAAGTATCATGTAGGATTAATCATGCTTTAAATAGGTTATCTATGTTTTTGGGATATTATGATTTTTTTATAGCTATTAAATTTAAACTCATCAAGAGACCATTTTCAAAGTCCATATGGGGTAAATATGCTCTACTAAAATCATCATAACCTTTTGGTAAAAATTCATCCCATTCGTATATTTTAACTTTATAAAATCCACAATTCAAAAGAATTTTTTTTAAATAATCAAATGTGAAAGTTGTTTTATGAAAATTATATTCATAATCTTGACCACCATATAAAAGTCCCATCAATTCATTTAACTCTCCTCCTTTTCTATAATAGTCAACAATAGAATCAAAATTTGGAACACATATTCTTAAAATTCCATCTTTTTTTAGAACGCGATTCCACTCTTTTAACACATCTTCAATTTCAAATCTACCAAAATGTTCTAAAACATGGCATGCATATATCTCATCAGCACTGTTATCTTTAAAAATTGATAAATCATTAAGATTAACTACATAATCTACATGTTCATATTTTCTAATATCACAATGAATAAATCCTTCTAAATATTTATCTCCACAACCTAAATGTAATTTCATATTTTCACCATATGTAAACTTTATTTTAAAAATAATTAAAATTTTCGATGTCTTTTTTTTACAAAAATTATTTATAATACATGAGGCATATTTACATAAAGCAAAATTATAATATACATGATTACTATCAGAACACTTAATTGTTGATGTTACTTTTGAAAAAAGTCTAATTATATGGCATGGTTTTTAATGAATTTTATTTTAGGTTATTATTTAGGTGATTATATATGGTAAAAACAGTAGGAATGATTCTTTGTGGAGGTTTTGGGAAAAGACTTAGACCTGTTACTGAAAAAATACCAAAACCTTTAGTTGAAATTAAAGAGGATTATACAATTTTAGATAAACAATTATTTGAGTTTAAAAATGCTAGTGTGGAAAATGTTTACCTTCTAGCTGGCTTTTTACATGAAAAAATAAAAGAAAGATATGATAATGAATATAATGGAGTTAAAATTCATTATGTTATTGAAGATGAACCTCTTGGAACATTAAATGCGATTCGTCTTGGAATGGAAGCTATAGGAGATAATATTCAATATATTATAAGAAATGGTGATGTAGTAGCAGATTTAAATATTAAAAAAATGATTGAAAGTGGTGAAAAATCAGATTATCCATTTTTAATCTTTATAACTAAAATGCAATCCCCATATGGTATTGTGGAAACTAGTGGAGATAGACTAGTTTCATTTAAAGAAAAACCACTTCTTGATTATTATATCAATGGAGGAGTCTATTTTTCAAAAGGCAAACTTGATTTCGACGAATTTGAAACAGGAGACATTGAAAAAACTCTCTTTCCTCTAATGGCAAAAGAAAATAAAATAGGTTATTATAAAGAAAATAATCTCTTTTGGATGGCTATTGACACAAGTAAAGAGTTAGAGTCAGTTCAAAAAGAGTATGAAAATAGGACTGATAAACCATGGGGATATGAAAAGGTTTTAATTTATACAGATAAATATTTAACCAAAGAACTCTTTATTAAAGAAGGATATCAAACTTCTTTCCATTATCATGAGCAAAAGGATGAAACAATGTATATAATATCTGGTGCAGGTTATATAGAATTTAATGATAAAAAAGAGTATTTTGCTAAGAATGATACTATCCGAATAGAACCTAATGAAAAACATTCAATAATAGCTACTGAAAATACAATTCTTCATGAAGTTTCGACTCCTTACTTAGATGACACTATCAGAGTTAATGATTGCTATACGAGATGATTTAATATAGAATAATTCAAAAAATGGAAGTATTTAATAATCAGCTATTTTTTATTTTAAAAAAATTAGCTGTAATGAATATTATATTGTTTTGATTTTGTATTTTTCTGAAATTGTATTTTTTACACTTCTTATTTCTAAATCAACAACTCTTAATTTAGTTTCAGATTCATTATTGATTATAATATTATAAATGTTAATCATATTATCTAAGTATATATATCTTATAGATATTCCTCTTTCAAATTTAACGAGTATTGGATGAATATTTTCATCATGTATTTTTAATAATGTTGGAGATTCTGCATCAACCAAAATTCTAAGGATATGGTCTTTTTTATTGCTATGCTGTTTGATAGAATCTGTATTTGGATTTATTTTCAATTTTACATTGTTTAATTCTGTTTTTGTTTCTTTGTAAATCACGTTGTTTAGGGTATCGAAAATCAGATTGTCATATTTTATTTTTGTCCAATGTTCAGGCATTATATCTTCATAAGTGTAACTGCTTATCCAAGGTTCAGGCCCTATGGCAATTTTGAATTTATTTTTATTTAACCATGCTCCCCACCAACTAAAACTACTATTTCCCATAATAATGTGTTTACACGAACTTATCAATCTAATATCTTCCCAATCTTCTTCTGCTTTATAGTTGTGTGATATATAATGTGTTGGATAAGATAACTTAATATTTTTTTTAACCCATTCAGGATCATCTGAAAAGATGTAAAATATTGGATTTTCCACTTCTTTGGCTATTTTCTCTATAGCTTTTTCATAGTAACTCAACGTGCAAAAACCAAATTGTGCTTTAAGATAAGGATTAAGATAGTCCCCTCTTCGAACCATTAATGCTACAGAATTAACAGATGATGATAATTGTTTTAAAATATTTTTATTTTTTTTGTTAGGTGAGCTTTTAAGTTGTAAATCATCTTTAATAATTTTTTCATTGTGAATAAAATATTTTTCATTTTGCCAATACCCTTCTAGATATATATTTCCTTTTAAATCACTTATTTGTGGTTTATAAGTAGAATCAGAACCATATGTATCCCCATAATCAGAAAATATTGTTTCATCTTCTTTTTTTATTTTTTCAATTTTTTTTTTAACTTTACATGATAAATTGTGAGTATATCCATCGATTTTAATATCGAAATTATCTAAACGATATTTGGAATGTTTTTGTAAATAAAAATTTGAATAATAAGATAAATCCAAATACAAGTCACTATTCAAATCATTTGCTAGTGATCTGCCTGTAGCATACTGAAAAAGCTGATTACCAATTCCTCCAGAAATTTTAACGGTTATCAAAATTAAACTCCAAACTGTTGATTTATATTAGACATTTTTAAATAAATACTCAATGTTGTCAGCTAATAATTATATTATTTTAATTTTTTAAATATATAATTTATTTAAATGTTATATATAATAAATTATTAATATAATCAAAATTTTAAAGAAGATTTTCTTAAATTGAAAACGTAGCATAAATACTATAATTAAAATATAGTTAATTAATATTTATAAATATAATTAAGGTTCTAAATTTTTTCATGAAAATAGAGACTGTCAAAAACTTGAGGGTTTTGAATTTTCACTGTTTTTTTATTTTCGTGAAAAACAACTTATACAGACTTTTTAATTTGAAAAATAGGTATGGAAAAGCTTTTATATTAAAAGGAGC